>Ga0307436_1000110_pt1 | contig 33065 bp, 26 predicted proteins | sample SalMarWE160440MG_FD_202513 | JGI IMG/M metagenome (GOLD analysis project Ga0307436, IMG submission 202513) | Salt marsh sediment microbial communities from the Plum Island Ecosystem LTER, Massachusetts, United States - WE1604-40 | ecosystem: Environmental > Aquatic > Marine > Intertidal zone >...
CCAGTCGCGCACGATCCTCGGTTCCAACAATCACACAGACGGTCTGCGCCATAGCGACCACAGAATCGCACGATCAAGCCGTCTTGTGAATCCTGTGATTGCGTCAGTGCACTAGGTGCTGGCGGGCGGACATTTTCACGTGCACCAGTCTGTGAACTCTGGTCGCCGGGCCACCGCGAACCGTACCACCAAAAGTCCGGTAAGAGACTTTGCCGCGGCAAGCCGCCGGAAACCGGGACCAAGGCGGTCTCCGTGTCCGGATTGCTGAATGCCAGCCAGCGTAAGCCGCGGACATTGCGGGCAAAGTTCGAATCCATGGGTAAAGTGAGAAATATGTAGTGATATCAGCTAGTTAGATGGCGGAGACGGAGGGATTCGAACCCTCGATACGGTTTATCACCGTATAACGGTTTAGCAAACCGCCGCCTTCAGCCTCTCGGCCACGTCTCCGCGCCTGCCGACGCCGGCAACCAGACCCACCCGACACAACGGCGGCGCACAACCGGCGAGGCACACGTCTAATGCCTTCAATCAGGCCGCTATGCAAGGGCCCCGGACAAGCGCGGCGGCAATTTCGCAAGCCATCCTGCACTCAAGCCCCCGGGTGATCAGTCCTTCGCCTCCGGGCGCTTTTCGATCACCTTGTCGACGAGGCCGAAGTCCCTGGCGCCTTCAGCGGTTAGGAAGGTGTCGCGATCCATGGCGGATTCGATCTTGTTAAGCGTCTGGCCGGTGTGGCGGGCATAAAGCTCGTTGAGGCGGTGCCTGAGCTCGATGATCTCCTTAGCATGACGCTCGATGTCGGCGGCCTGGCCCTGGAAGCCGCCGGAGGGCTGGTGCACCATGACCCGGGCATGCGAGAGGGCAAAACGCATGTCCTTCTCACCGGCGCACAAGAGCAGCGAGCCCATGGAGGCGGCCTGCCCGACCACGGTGGTCGAGACCGCCGGGCGGATGAACTGCATGGTGTCGTAGATCGCCATGCCCGACGTCACCACCCCGCCCGGCGAGTTGATGTACATGGCGATTTCCTTCTTCGGATTGTCGGCCTCGAGGAACAGGAGCTGGGCGACAATCAGCGCCGACATGTGGTCCTCGATAGGGCCGGTGATGAAGATGATGCGCTCCTTCAACAGGCGCGAGTAGATGTCGTAGGCGCGCTCACCGCGGTTGGTCTGCTCGACCACCATGGGCACGAGCACCTGGGCGTAGGTTTCGATCGGGTCCTTCATGTCACGGGTCCTGTCGTGGGTGCGCGCGAAGCAGCGGACGCGGATGCGAATCGCCGCTCGCCAGTGGTCGCCTTACATAGGGTGCGGGGACCCGTGTGTGCAAGGGAAAGGCGGCCCCCTCGCGGTTGCGATGCGTTAACGATACTCGCTCAAACCGCATTAAGCTTTATCGCGCATGATGCCGGCACCGTCCGGACCGGGAGCCGGACGCGCAAGGTCATTGGGTGCGTCGGGCAGGGGCGCGGGGGGCTATGAACATCGCGAATCCATCGCAACGCATTGCCGAGTTGGAAGGCGAGCTTGCCGCCAGCCGGCGGGCGCTGAGCCGGGCGAACGCACGCCTGCAAATCTTCTCGACCCAGACGGCCTTCTGGATGTGGGAGACCGATGCCGAGCACCGCTTCGTGCATGTCTCCGACAACGTTCAGGAGATCTGTGGCATGCCGGTTGAGGAAGTGCTCGCCAGCAACTGGCTGGAGACCGTCAAGGGGCATGATGCACCGGCATGGAAGGCGCATGCGGCCGATCTCGAAGCCCACCGTCCGTTCGAGAGTTTCCGGTTTGAACGTCACGACGTCGGCGGGGCCGTGCGCCACCATGTCCTGTCGGGCTGGCCGGTGTTCGACCAGACCGGGCGCTTCCGCGGCTATCGCGGCGTCGGGCGCGACGAGACCGCCGATGTGGCGGGTCGCGAGCGCACCCGCGAGGTCGAGGCACGCTATACCGCCGAGATCGAGGCCCAGCGCGATCATCTCTTGAAGCGCACGGAGGATTTCGCCGACCAGACCGAGTGCTGGTTCTGGGAAACCGATGCCGATCACGTCCTCACCTATGCTTCCGACAATATCGAGCGCCTCACCGGCACCAGTCATAGCGCGGTCATCGGTACCAACCGCTTCGATCACGAGCCGGTAGACACCGACGATCCTGATTGGCAGGAGCATCTGGAAGACCTGAAGCATCACCGCCGCTTCGATGCCTTCCACTACGTGCGGACCAACGCATCCGGCGAGCCGCGGCATACGGTGGTGTCCGGCTGGCCGCGTTTCGACAGGAGCGGCAACTTCATCGGCTATCGCGGCACTGCCCGCGACGAGACTGCAACGGTCAGGCGCTTTGAGGAGCAGGCGCGGCGCGAGCAGGAGTATATTGCCGAGATCGAACGCCATAACGGCGAGATTGAAAAGGTGCTCTCCAACCTGTCGCAGGGCATCTTCTGGTTCGATGCCGAGCGCAAGGTGCGCTTTCAGAACGCCCGTGCCGCCGAGGTGCTCGGCCTGCGCATCGGCAATCTTGCCGATTGCCATACGGCGCTCGAGTGCATGCGACTGCTGGCGGCGCGCGGCGATTTCGGCAGCGGCGATCCCGACACACTGGCGGCAAGCCAGACCGATATGATGTTCGACGCCAGGACCGGCGCCACGCGGCGCTGGTGGCTGAAGTCGCTCGACCGGCACCTGCGCAGCCGTTACGGCCGACTCAAGGACGGCGGTCTGATCGTCACCTTCGTCGACGTCTCCGAGGAAGTGGCGACCGAGCAGCAACTGGCCGAGGCCCGCGATGAGATCGCGCGCCACACCGGCGAGATCGAAACGGTGCTGTCGAACCTGTCGCAAGGCATCTTCTGGTTCGATGCCGAGCGCAAGGTCCGCTTCCACAACGCCCGCGCTGCCGAGATCTTCAGGGTCGAGCAGGCCGAGTTTGCCTCCTGCGACAATGCGCTTGCGTGCATGGGGGTCCTTGCCGCGCGCGGCGACTTCGGCGACGGCGATGTCGATGCCCTGGCTGAAAAGCAAACCGAGGAAATGTTCAATCCCGCCTCCGGCACCCAATCGCGCTGGTGGCTGAAGTCGCTCGACCGTTACCTGCGCTGCCGCTATGGCCGCATGAAGGACGGCGGCCTCATCGTCACCTTTGTCGATGTCTCGGTCGAGGTGCACACCGAGCAGGAGTTGGCATCTGCCCGTGACGAGATCGCTCGCCACTCGGGCGAGATCGAAAAGGTGCTCTCGAACCTGTCGCAAGGCATCTTCTGGTTCGATGAGAACCGCAAGGTGCGCTTCCAGAACACGCGCGCTGCCGAGATCTTCGGCATCCCGGTCAATGAACTCGCCAAATGCACCACGGCGCTCGCGTTCATGCGCCTTCTGGCCGAGCGCGGCGAATTCGGCGACGGCGACATCGAAGCGCTGGCAATGAGCCAGACCGATGCCATGTTCGATCCCATGACCGGCGCCATGTCGCGCTGGTGGCTCAAGTCATGCGACCGCCACCTGCGCTGCCGCTATGGACGGCTGGACGATGGCGGGCTGATCGTCACTTTCGTCGACATCACCGAGGAAGTCATCACTGAGCAGCAGCTTGCGAGCGCGCGCGACGACGCGCGCAAGCTCGCCGCTGAAAGCGCCGGGCGCGAGTACAATCTGGAGACGGTTCTCGACAACCTGTCGCAATCGATCATGTGGATGGACGCCGAGCGCAAGGTCAAGCTGCGCAATCGCAAGATGTCCGAGATGCACGGCTTCACCGAGGCCGATTACGCCGATGTGCATACCTTCGACGATCATCTCCGGCTGCTGGCGGCACGCGGCGACATGGGCGAGGGGCCGTTGGACGAGATCATCGAAACCAGCATCAAGCGTATCTTCTCCTCGCTCGAGGGGCCGACCGACTACCGTCGCCATTTTCCGGCGATCGACCGCCATTTCCTCGTGCGCCTGGCGCCGACGCCCGACGGTGGCCGCATCCTGTCGGAAATCGACATCACCGAGCAGGTCAAGGCCGAGCAGCAGCTCGAAGTGGCCTTGTCGGAGCTCGAGGCCATGAATGCCGCTCTGGAGGAAAAGGTCGAGGACCGCACCCGCGAACTGCGCCAGACCCAGGCCAACCTGGTCGAAGCAGAGCGCAACGCCACCCTGGGCAAGCTCACCGCCAAGCTCAGCCACGAGATGCGCAACCCGCTCAATGCCCTCAACACCTCGCTCTACATCATCCGTGCCAAGGCGGGCGCGGATGAAAAGATCGCCCGCGCGCTCGATCGCTCCGAGCGCACGGTGCAGCGCTGCACTGCCATCCTCGCCGACCTCTATGATTTCGCCATGACCATCGAGGCCAAGCCGCGCGAGGTGGACCTCGGCCACTGGCTCGACCAGGCCCTGGCGCAGGTCACCCCGCCCGAAGGCGTCGATCTGCGTATCGACAACCGCCTGGAGGGCTTTCACAGCACCATCGATGAAAGCCAGATCCGCAAGGCACTGATGAAGATCGTCGACAACGCCGTGATGGCCGTCACCCATGAAGGCCTCGAGCGGACACAACGCGTCGTGTCGGTGACGGCGGCCGAGGCAGGAGAGCGCCTGGAGATCATCATCGAAGACAACGGCTGCGGCATGGACGAGGCCACCGCCAGCCAGGCGCTGGAGCCCTTGTTCTCCACCCGCGGCTTCGGCGTCGGGCTCGGCCTGCCCATCGCCGAGCAGACGTTTTCCCGCCATGGCGGCGGCCTGAAATTCTATTCGCGCGAAAACGACGGCACCACGGTCACGCTGTGGCTGCCCGCCGATGAGGCCAGCGGCGACGACACGCAGGAAGCAGCCTGACGGCAGATCGGCTCCTTCAGGGGCCGCTTCGTCATGCGTGCGAAAGCAGGAATAACAATAAGAAATCCGGTGGCGGTCGAATACCTGCCGTGCGCCGCGGCTACTCCGCCTTGTCGGCCTGTTTGGACTTCGCTGCCTTCTTGGCGGCAGGCTTCTTGGCCGCGGGCTTCTTGGCGGCCGGCTTGTCGGCAGCCGCTTCCTTGTCAGCCGCTTTCTTGGCCGCGACCTTCTTGGCCGGCTTCGCCTTGGTTTTGCCGTGCTCATGATCGTGATCATGATCGTGATCATGCTCGGCGGCGTGCTGCAGCTCTTCGCGGCTAACCGTCTTCTCGCTCACCTTGGCGCCGGCGACGATGTGGTCCACCACTTTCTGCTCGAAGATGGGGCCGCGCAGCTCCATCATGGCATTGGGGTTCTTGCGGTAGAAATCGTAGACCTGCCGCTCCTGGCCGGGGAACTGGCGCACCCGCTCCATGAGCGCCTGCTGAAGCTCCTCCTCGGTCACGTTGATGCCGGCCGCCTCGCCGATGGTGCCGAGCACAAGGCCAAGGCGCACGCGGCGCTCGGCGATTTCGGTGTAGTCCTTGCGCGCCTCCTCCTCGGTGGTGTCCTCGTCGGCAAAGGTTTTTTTCTCGCGCTCCAGCTCGCGCGTCAGCGCCTGCCAGATTTGGTCGAACTCGGCCTCCACCAGCTTGGCCGGCAGCTCGACCTGATAAGTCTCGTCCAGCTTGTCGAGCACGTCGCGCTTGAGCTTCATCTTCGACATGCCTTCGAGCTCGACGGCCATGCGCTCCTTGACCATCTCGCGCAGCTTCTCGACGCTCTCCAGGCCCAGCTTCTTGACGAACTCATCGTCGATGGCGGTCGCGACCGGGGCCTCGATGCCCGACACCTTGACGGCGAACTCGGCCGGCTTGCTCGCCAGGTCGGCGACCCCATAGTCCTCGGGGAACGTCACCGTGACGGTCAGCTCGTCGCCGGCCTTCGCCCCCTTCACCTGCTCCTCGAAGCCGGGGATGAACTGGCCGGAGCCGATCACCAGCGGCACGTCCTCGGCCGTTCCGCCCTCAAAAGCCTTGCCGTCGACGGTGCCGACGAAGGACATGGTGACCCGGTCGCCGTCCTCGGCCTTGGCGCCTTCGGGCTTGGCGGCATAGTCCTTGTTCTGCTCGGCGATGCGGCCGATCGCCTCCCCGACCTCCTTGTCGCTCACTTCGGCAACAAGCTTTTCCAGCTCCAGCCCCGAGGTGTCCTTGAGGTCGATGGGGGGTACCACCTCGAAGCTCATGGTGTAGGTGAGGTCCTTCTTGCCGTCGATGATCTCGTTCACCTCCGACTGGTCCTCGGGCAGGCCGATCTCGGGCTGGTAGGCGGGCTTGAGGTTGTGCTGGGTGAGCGCTTCGCGGCTGGAGGTATCGACCGCCTCCTGCAACACCTCGGCCATCACCGACTTGCCATAGAGCTTGCGCAGGTGGTTGACCGGTACCTTGCCGGGGCGAAAGCCCCTGATCTGGGCCTGCTTCGACATATCGACCAGCTTCTGGCTCAAGCGGGCCTCGAGCTGATCGGCCGGCACCACCACTTGTAGCTCGCGCTTGAGACCCTCGCTCACGGTTTCGGTCACCTGCATATCAATCGGTCCTCAAAATCGGATGCCTCATCGAGGCACCATGTTGCATGGCTCAGGCCGCGGTTCGGCGGGCTTGCCGAGCCCGCTCGAAAGGTTGCAACGCGGGCGGGGACTGGTGCGGGCGGAGGGATTTGAACCCCCACGGGGCAAAGCCCACAGGAACCTAAATCCTGCGTGTCTACCAGTTCCACCACGCCCGCAAAACCCTTGCCGTTCTTGCAAGACGGAAGGTCCCGGGCCCAAGCAATCGGCGCCTCTATAGCAAAGGCCCCCAGGCGATGCCAGTAGAGAAACGCCGCTCTGATCGGGCATTAGGCGACGAGATCGGCCAGGACGGCTGGAATGAGACCGGGCAGATCCTCGGCGATAAGGCCGGGCCCGTGGCGGCGGGCGGCCTCGGCATGCATCCACACCGCCGCCGCGGCAGCCTCGAAGGCGGGCATGCCCTGTGCCCCCAGGCCGGCGATCATGCCGGAAAGCACGTCGCCGGCCCCCGCCGTCGCCAGCCACGGCGCTCGTGCCGCGCTGATTGCGGCGCGCCCATCGGGATGGGCGATCACGGTATCGGCGCCCTTCAGCACCACCACGGCATCCGAGAGACGAGCGGCGGCACGAGCGCGCTCACATTTTGATTCCGATTCGATCGGCAATGCCTTGAAAACGCGCGAAAATTCTCCCTCATGCGGCGTGACCACGGTCTCCGCCCCGCGCCCGACCGTGGCTGTCATCAGGCGACCGACATCGGTCTCGAAGGAGGTCAGGGCATCCGCATCGAGCACCGCCATGGCGCCCGACGCCAGACCCGCCAGGACCTTATGCGCAGTGCCGCTGCCGATCCCTGCGCCGGGGCCGATGACGAAAGCGTTGCGGCGCGCATCGGCCAGCGCGGCCGCAAAACCTTCAGGCCCTTCGGCCTCGATCAGCATGATCGCGGTGAGATGGGCGGCGTTGACGGCCATGGCATTGGCGGGCGAGGCGACCGTCACCAGCCCGGCTCCGGCGCGCAGCGCGCCCATGGCCGCCATGCGCCCCGCCCCGGTGCGCGAGGCGCTGCCGGTCGCCGCCAGCACATGGCCGCGCTTGTATTTGTGGCCGGCAAGGCCGGGGCGCGGCAACCCCGAGCGCCACAGGGCGGGCGCGTTCTCCCAGGTGCGCGGCGCGATTGGCCGAAGCACTTGCTCAGGAATGCCGATCTGGCGCAGCACAACGTCACCGCAGCGGATGCGGCCCGGCAGCAGCAGGTGGCCGGGCTTCAGGCGGAAGAAGGTGACGGTGAGGCTCGCGGCCATGGCGGGGGCCCCTGCCCTGCCCGTGGCGCCGTCGATGCCGGAGGCGATGTCGACCGCCACCACCGGCACGTCACGCGCACCAGCGGCTGCGACGAGTTCGGCCGCCACCCCTTCGAGGGGGCGCGACAGCCCGGCACCGAACAGGGCATCGACAATGAGCCCTGCATCGTCGAGCGCTGAGGTACCGGCAGGCTCGATTGCGCCCGTCCATGCCTCGGCCGCGCGCCTGGCCGCGCCCTTCAGCGCCTCCTTGCGCCCGGCGAGCAACACCCGCACCGGCCAGCCCCACTCGGCCAGATAGCGCGCCGCCACGAAACCGTCGCCGCCATTGTTGCCGGGCCCGCACAGCGCCACCACCGGGCGGCTGGCCCAACGCCGGCAGATTTCTTCGGCCACGGCGCGCCCGGCATTGTCCATGAGATCATCGACCGACTTGCCCGCTTCGGCGGCAAGACGGTCAGCCTCGCCCATCTCGGCCGGGGTCAGCAGTTCCAGGGGTCGGTTGTCATGCATGATCACGAGGCAGCTCACTGGAAAGGCAAATTCGCCATCAACTTATACCGCCGCGTAAGACAAGCTCAATCGGCACTACTTGCCGGCTTTCCTTGCGTGATTGGCGGCCGGCCTGCACAAAAATTCATCATCGTGCTTCATTCATAGGCAGACGAGAGTAGGAGAGTTGTGGCAATTCGATCCTTTGCATCTGTTTTAGCTACATTTTTTGTTGCCGCTGAAGCTGGCACAGAGCATGCAATGGTTAAGGCTCGTTAACCGGCGCTTCCGCTGCGGAGGGGCCGGCCCGGGTATTGAAGAGGACACATGAAAAAAATCGAGGCGATCATCAAACCCTTCAAGCTCGACGAGGTGAAGGAAGCGCTCCAGGACATCGGCCTACAAGGCATCACCGTCACCGAGGCCAAGGGATTCGGGCGCCAGAAGGGCCACACCGAACTCTATCGCGGCGCCGAATATGTGGTGGACTTCCTGCCCAAGGTGAAGATCGAGGTGGCGCTGGCGGACGATCTCGTCGACAAGGCGGTCGAGGCCATCCAGCAGGCGGCGCGCACCGGCCGCATCGGCGACGGCAAGATCTTCATCTCCTCGATCGAGAACGCGGTGCGCATCCGCACCGGCGAAACCGGCCAGGACGCCCTGTGAGGCGGCCACTGGCCGTACAGCAGATCACGAACAACGCCAGCCAATAACAGAGAGGACACTATGGCAGACGAAATGACCCCCGACGACGTCTTGAAGCTCATGAAGGACAAGGACATCAAGTACGTCGATTTGCGCTTCACCGACCCGCGCGGCAAGCTGCAGCACGTCACCTTCGACGCCGGCCAGATCAGCGAGGATGCCTTTGCCGAGGGCCTGATGTTCGACGGCTCGTCGATTGCCGGCTGGAAGGTGATCAATGAATCCGACATGACCCTCATGCCCGATCCGTCGTCGGCGCATGTCGATTCCTTCTACGCCCAGCCGACGCTCGGCATCTTCTGCGACATCCTCGAGCCTTCCACGGGCGAGCCCTACGGGCGCGACCCGCGCATGACCGCCAAGCTGGCCGAGGCCTATGTGAAGCAGACCAAGACCGCCGATACGGTGTTCGTGGGCCCGGAGGCGGAATTCTTCGTGTTCGACGATGTTCGCTTCAACACCGACCCTTATGACATGGGCTACCAGCTCGATTCGACCGAGCTGCCGTCCAACACCGGCACCGACTACGAGATGGGCAACCTCGGCCACCGTCCGCGCACCAAGGGCGGCTATTTCCCCATCAACCCGGTGGACTCGGCCCAGGACATGCGTTCGGAAATGCTCTCGGTCATGGCCGAAATGGGCGTGGTGACGGAAAAGCACCATCACGAGGTGGCCGCGGCCCAGCATGAGCTCGGCATGCAGTTCCAGCCGCTCACCCGCATGGGCGACCACATGCAGATCTACAAATATGTGATCCAGAACGTCGCCCAGGCCTACGGCAAGACGGCCACCTTCATGCCTAAGCCCGTCTATGGCGACAACGGCACCGGCATGCACTGCCACTTCTCGCTGTGGAAGGACGGCAAGCCGCAGTTCGCCGGCAACCAGTATGCCGATCTCTCCGAGGCCTGCCTCTACTTCATCGGCGGCATCATCAAGCACGCCAAGGCACTGAATGCCTTCACCAACCCGACCACCAACTCCTACAAGCGTCTGGTGCCGGGCTTCGAGGCGCCGGTGCTGCTTGCCTATTCCTCGCGCAACCGCTCGGCCTCGTGCCGCATCCCGCATGCGACCAGTCCCAAGGCCAAGCGCGTCGAGGTGCGCTTCCCCGACCCGTCGGCCAATCCCTATCTGTGCTTTGCCGGGATCTTGATGGCGGGCATGGACGGCATTCTCAACAAGATCCATCCCGGCGATCCCATGGACAAGAACCTCTATGACTTGCCACCTGAGGAGCTGAAAGGCGTACCAACGGTGTGCGGATCGCTGCGCGAGGCCATCGCCTCACTCGATGCCGACCGCGACTTCCTCAAGAAGGGCGGAGTCTTTTCCGACGACCAGATCGATGCCTATCTCGAGCTCAAGCGCGAGGAGAACCAGCGTTTCGAGATGGCCCCGCATCCGGTCGAGTTCGACATGTACTACAGCGTGTGAGACCCCGCGGGCTCACCGCGAATTGCGGACTTCCTCCCCTTGGTCCGGGCAGCGGCTGCCGACAGCCGACGCCCGGACCTCTTTTGTTGCAGTGCCGGCAGGTTGGCAATAGCCGTTCCGCTTGCCTATCGCCTGTTACCCATCAATGCATCGTCCGGCCAGCGGTGCCGCAAAATTGACCTCGTAACAGGGCATGCGAGTGCTATATACTTGCGTGAGTGCCCGCCAGCGACGGATTTGCCCTACCTGAACGTCTTATTAGGTGGGGTGTGCTAGGCTTGGCGCGCCGCCTTGTCCTTCGGTTTGTTGGCAAATGTCGCTGTTCAGACAAATCCTTGTGCTCGTCTTCCTCACCGGCATGGCCTATGGCGGCTACGTCGCCTATGGCCGGCTGATGCAGAATCCATCGGTGGCGAACGACAATGCGCGCCATCGCTCCCATACCACTCCGGTCGAGGTCGCCACCGCTAAGACGCAGGAGATCACCAACACGGTGGAGGCGGTGGGCACCACCCATGCGCTCAAGTCGATAGAAATCCAGGCCGAGGCGGCAGGCCTCGTCAAGAGCATCCACTTCACGGCGGGCAAGCACGTAAAGAAGGGCGATGTTCTGGTCGAGCTCGACAGCGACATCCAGCGCGCCGACGTGGCCGAAGCCAAGGCCGCCCTCAAGCAGGCGCAACTCCAGCTCGAGCGCGCAAAAACCCTGCGCGCCAGCAACATCATGGCCAAGTCGACCGTCGACCAGCTCGTCGCCAGCGAAGCCGCCGCCCAGGCGACGCTTGCCAAGGCCGAGCAGCACCTTGCCGACCGCACCATCATGGCGCCGTTCGACGGCATGGTGGGCATGAACCGGGTCGATGCAGGCGCCCGCATCACCGACAAGACCATAATCACCACGCTCGACGACATCTCCTCGATCGAGATCGAATTCTCCGTCACCGAACGCATGTTCGGCAGCACCAGGCACGGCCAGAAGGTGGAGGCGACCACCGCCGCCTATCCCCACCGCACCTTCGTCGGCACGATCTCCCAGATCGACAGCCGCATCGATCCGGTCAGCCGCTCCTTCAAGGTGCGGGCACTGGTGCCCAATGCAGACGGCGCACTGAGGCCCGGCATGTTCATGCATGTGAGCGTGGTGCTCAATGCCACCGAAGCGCTGGTGGTGCCGGAAGAAGCCGTCATCGCCTCGGCTTCGTCGTCTTATGTCTATGTCGTCGACAAGGGCAGGGCCGAGCGCCGCAACGTCACCATCGGGCGGCGCGAGCCGGGCATCGCCGAGGTCCTCACCGGTCTCGCGCCCGCGACCAAGGTGGTAACGCGCGGCGTCGGCAAGCTGCGCGACGGCGCGGCAGTGGAGGTGGTGGAAGCGACCGCCGCGGCCAAGCCGTGACACTGTCGGAACTGTCGATCCGGCGACCTGTCCTTGCCGCCGTCTTCAGCCTCCTCATCATCGTGTTCGGCGTCGCGGCGGTAACGCAGATCCCGGTGCGTGAGCTGCCCAATGTGGATTCCGCCGTCGTCCAGGTGAGGACCACCTATACCGGCGCGGCCCCGTCGATCATCGATTCCGACATCACCGAGGTCATCGATTCCGCCGTGGCCGGCATTGCCGGCGTCAAGACCATCACCTCGCAGTCGCGCCGCGGCATCAGCTACACCACCATCGAGTTCGACCTGGGGCGCAATATCGACCAGGCCGCCAACGACGTGCGCGATGCCGTCGGCCGGGTGCGCTCGAAGCTGCCGCAAGGGGTGGATGAGCCGCAGATCATCAAGAACGATTCCAACTCCGATCCGGTGATGCGACTGGCAGTCACCAGTGATCGCATGAACCGGACGCAGATCAGTGACTATGTCGAACTTTTCCTCAAGGACCGCATCACCACCATAGACGGGGTGGCCTCGGTCTACATTTATGGCGAGCGGCGCCAGGCCATCCGCGTGTGGCTCGATCGCCAGGCGCTGGCGGCACACGATTTGACGGTGGCCGACGTTGAGGCAGCGCTCACGCGCAACAACGTGGAACTGCCGGCGGGCGAGCTCGAAACGCATACCCGCCTGTTCACCGTGCGCCTCAACTCGCGCCTGCACACGGCCGACCAGTTCCGCAATATCGTGGTCAAGCAGGAGGGCGACTACCCCATCAAGCTGGGCGCGGTGGCGGACGTCAAGAAGGGCGTCGAGGATGATACCACCATCGCCCGCAACAACGGCCATCCCGCCATCGGCATCGCCCTCATCCGCCAGTCGCAGGCCAACACCATCGCCATCTCCAAAGCGGTGAGGAAGGTGATCGCCGAGCTCAATCCGACGCTGCCGGCGGGGATGCACATCTCGGTCAGCTCGGACGACGCCATCTTCATCGCCGCCTCCATCCGCGAGGTGCTGATTGCGCTGTCCATCTCGCTCACACTCGTGGTGCTGGTGATCCTCCTGTTCTTGCGCTCGCTGCGGGCGATGCTCATTCCCGTCATCACCATTCCGGTGTCGCTCGTCGGCTGCTTCTTCCTCATCTACCTGCTCGGCTTTTCGCTCAACGTACTGACGCTGCTGGCGCTCTTGCTCGCCATCGGCCTCGTGGTCGACGATGCCATCGTCATGCTGGAAAACATCGAGCGGCGCCTGTCGCTGGGTGAGTCCAAGCTGCAGGCCGCCGTCTACGGCTCGCGCCAGGTGACGTTCGCCATCATTGCCACCTCGGTGACGCTGGTGGCGGTGTTCGTGCCGATCTCCTTCCTCAAGGGCGCGGCAGGCAAGCTCTTCACCGAGTTCGGGTTTGTCATGGCCTCGGCGGTGCTGATCTCCACCTTCGTGGCGCTGACCGCCTGCCCTGCACTCGCCTCCATCGTGCTCAAGGCGCACGCCAAAGCGCCGGGCGAAAAGCTCGTCCCGCGCGAGGGTTTCATGGTTAGGGCCTATCGCAAGGCAGTGAAAGCCGCGCTCGCCATGCCGCTGGTGGTGATCGTCATTGCGGCGCTGTTTTCCGGTGCGAGCTGGTTCGTCTACAAGTCGCTGTCGCGCGAGCTCACCCCGAGCGAGGACCGCGGTGTGCTGTTCATTCCCATCACCGCGCCGCAGGGCTCCTCGCTCAAATACACCGACAACCAAGCCAAAGAGCTCGACGAAAAGATCTCTGCCGTCAAGAAAAAGCTTGGCATCAACACCATCTTCACGTTCTCAGGCTGGGGCAACCGGCCCTACCATTCCTTCGTGGTGCTGCGGCTCGAGCCGTGGTCGAAGCGCAAGTTGGGCCACCGCCAGATCATGGCGAAGCTCATTCCCTTCACGCAACAGATGCTGGGCGCGCGCGGCTTTCCGGTGAGCCCGTCGGGATTGGGCTTAAGAGGCTCGAGCACGCCCTTGCGGGTGGTCATCGGCGGGCCCGACTACGAGACGGTCAAGAAATGGGCGCAGGCGCTGCAATACAAGGCCGAGACCAACGACAAGCTGAACAATGTGGAGATCGACTTCGAGCAGAACCAGCCGCAGATCAATCTCTCCGTCGACCGCGCCAAGGCCGACGATCTCGGCATCTCGGTCGAATCGATCGCCTCGACGCTGCAGACCATGCTCGCGTCTGAACAGGTCACCAACTATACCGATCGCGGCCGCGAGTACTGGGTCATCGCGCAGGCCAAGCCGCAGAACCGCCAGAGCCCCAGCGACATCTCCAACATCTTTATGCGCACCGGCAACGGCAAGACGCTGGTGCCGCTGTCCTCGCTCGTCACCTTGAGTGAAACGGCCGATTCACCCACCCTCAGGCGCTACAACCGGCTGCCCTCGGTTACCCTCACCGCCTCGCTGGCCGACGGCTATGCGCTCGGCACCGCCATCGACTATATCCAGAAGATCGCGCCTCAAGTGCTGCCGCCCGAGGCGACGATCAGCTTTGCCGGCCAGTCGCAGCAATATCTGGAGACCTCGTCGGGCGTGGCCGTCACCTTCGTGCTTGCCATCCTCATCGTGTTCCTGGTGCTGGCGGGCCAGTTTGAGAGTTTCATGCACCCGTTCATCATCATGCTGTCGGTGCCGCTGGCCATTGCCGGGGCCATCTATTCGCTGTGGCTGGGGGGCCTGAGCCTCAACATCTACAGCCAGATCGGCATCATCCTCTTGATCGGGCTCATGGCCAAGAACGGCATTCTCATCGTCGAGTTCGCCAACCAGCTGCGCGACGAGGGCATGAGCATCCATGATGCCGTGGTCGAGGCCTCGGTCATCCGCCTCAGGCCGATCGTGATGACGGTGGTCTCAACGGTGCTGGGTGCGGTGCCGCTGGTGCTGGCGACGGGAGCCGGTGCGGAGAGCCGTCAGGCCATCGGAACGGTGATCGTCGGCGGGCTCATGTTCGCGCTTGTTCTGACGCTGTTCCTGACGCCTGTTCTGTATGATCTGCTGGCCCGTTTCACCCGCCCGCGCGGGGCCGTCGAAAAGCAGCTCGAACTGGAGCTCGGCAAGGGCGTCAAAGCGCCTGTGCAATCTTCAAAATGACGTCAGCCGGATCAATCCACCCGGCGGCAATAGCCATGCTGATCAGTATGCCGGTGGTGAGGTCAGCGATAAAGAGCCATTTGCCGATTCTGAGGGCCGTCGCCATATCTGTCTCTCCCTGGCACAGTTGATCAAGCTTTGGTCATTCCCGAGCAAACGCCGTGCCCGGCCGGTGACAGTGCCGCACGAAACCGCTAAACCGCTTGCGCCATGCTGCATATCAACGACATGACCTACCGCATCGGCGGCCGGCTGTTGCTGGATCGCGCCACCGTCGCCCTGTCGGAAGGGCACAAGGTCGGCCTGGTGGGGCGCAACGGGGCGGGCAAATCGACCCTTTTGAGGCTTATCCAGGGCGAGCTTGCGCCCGAAGCGGGCTCGATCTCCTTACCCCGCAATGCCCGTGTCGGCAGCGTGGCGCAGGAGGCGCCAGGCGGGGAAGACAGCCTGATCGACACCGTGCTTGCCGCCGACAGCGAGCGAGCAGCGCTGCTCCAAGAGGCCGAAACGGCGCACGATCCGCATCGCATCGCCGACATCCAGATGCGGCTCGCCGACATCGATGCCCATTCGGCCCCGGCGCGCGCGGCCACCATCCTGTCGGGCCTGGGCTTTTCGCCCGACCAGCAGGACAGGCCCTGCTCGGCCCTTTCGGGGGGCTGGCGCATGCGGGTGGCGCTGGCAGCGGCGCTGTTTGCCGCGCCCGATGTGCTGCTGCTGGACGAGCCGACCAACTATCTCGACCTCGAAGGGGTGATCTGGCTCAAGAGCTATCTCAAATCCTATCGCTACACGGTGATCATCGTCAGCCATGACCGCGACCTGCTGAACGACGCGGTCGGCGCCATCCTGCATCTCGACCAGGCGCGCCTCACGCTCTACCAGGGCAACTATGACTCGTTCGAGCGCCAGCGACGGGAAAAGCAGGCGCTGCAACTGAAGCTCAAGAAGAAGCAGGACGACGAACGCCGCCACATGCAGGCATTTATCGACCGCTTCCGCTACAAGGCCTCCAAGGCCACGCAGGCGCAAAGCCGCCTCAAGGCTCTAAGCAGGCTGGAGCCAGTCGCCGCCATGATTGAGGACCGGGTGGCGCCGTTCCTGTTTCCCAACGCGCAAAAGCCGCTCAACCCGCCGCTGGTGCGCTTCGAGAAGGCCGCTGTTGGCTATGGCGGGCCGCCGGTGCTGCGCGACATGGACTTGCGCATCGACAATGACGACCGCATTGCCCTGCTCGGCGCCAACGGCAACGGCAAGTCGACCTTCGCCAAGCTCCTGTGCGGACGCCTCGAGACGTGCGCCGGCCATATGCGCCACCACAAGGCGCTGAGCGTCGGCTATTTCGCCCAGCACCAACTCGACGAGCTGAACGGGGCCTTGAGCCCTTACGACTATTTCTGCACCCTGATGCCCGATGCCACCGAGGCGCAGCGGCGCGCCCGGCTCGGCGCCTACGGGTTCGGGGCGGCCCTCGCCGACAGCAAGACGGCAACGCTTTCAGGCGGTGAGAAGGCGCGTCTCCTGTTCGCGCTCGCCGCTTTTCACGGGCCCCACGTCCTGGTGCTGGACGAACCCACCAACCATCTCGACGTGGATGCCCGGGAGGCGCTGGTGCGGGCCCTCAACGATTTCGAGGGCGCCGTCATCCTCATCAGCCACGACCGGCATCTGATCGAGACCTCGGCCGACCGCCTGTGGCTGGTGGCCGGCGGCACGATAAGGCCCTATGACGGCGACATGGACAGCTACACCCAGCTCGTGCTGGACGAGGCGCGCGGCCGGCGCCGTATGCTTAGCCAGCCGTTAAAGAATATTGAGCAGGAGTCTTCACGTGAAGGCTCAAGCAAGCCTGCCACGGCCCGTGCCAACCCCTCTCGTGTTAAGAAAATGATTCAGGATACCGAATCCAACATGCAGGAATTGCAAGGGAAAATCGACATTCTCGACCGCGCCCTGGCCGATCAGTCGATCTATGACGACGCTCCCCGCAAGGCGCATGACTTCCTGCGCCTGAAGGCCCGCCTGGCGGCGGATCTGGAGCGAGCCGAACATCGCTGGCTGGAACTGCAGGAAGCCGAAAGCGCCGTGCTTTCCGGCAGCGACGGCTGAACCTTCCTTCCGTCATTCAGGATCGCGCCCCATGCCGGACCAACCTCTGTCCCGCGACGCCCTCAGCCGCTTCATTTCTTTGGAGGCGCTGGCCGGGCTTACCCTGGTGCTGGCGGCAGTCGCCGCACTGCTGGCCGACAATGTGGCTTCGCTGCAACCCTACTACGACCACCTCTTGTCGCTGCCTTTCTCGGTGAAATTTGGCGAGGCAGGGCTCGTCAAGCCGCTCCTTTTGTGGATCAACGACGGTCTCATGGCGGTGTTTTTTCTGCTGGTGGGGCTGGAGCTCAAACGCGAGGTGCTCAAAGGGCATCTGCGCTCGCTCGACCAGATCGTCTTGCCGGCGGCGTGCGCTGTGGGGGGCATGGCGGTGCCGGCGCTCGTCTATCTCGCCATCACGCTAAGCCTTGGTGACAATCCGCGGCTGAGCCAAGGCTGGGCCATTCCGGCTGCCACCGACATCGCCTTTGCGCTGGGGGCGCTTGCCATGCTGGGCCGCCGCGTTCCGTCCCGCCTCAAAATCTTCCTCCTGACGCTTGCCACCCTCGATGATCTCGGTGCTATCGTCGTCATTGCCATCTTCTATACCGCCGATCTGTCGACCGCCGCCCTGGTGCCGGCGGGCATTGCACTTGTGGCGCTGGCGGCCATGAACCTCTTCGGTGTCAGCCGCCTTGCCCCCTATATCGTGGTGGGCATCGCCTTATGGGTGTTCGTGCTCAAGTCAGGGGTGCACGCAACGCTTGCCGGCGTGGCGCTGGGCTTTGCCATCCCGATGGAGACCCGCGACGGACGCAAGCTGCTGGAAGCGCTCGAGGATGCGCTCCATCCTTATGTGACCTGGGGCATCCTGCCGCTGTTTGCCTTCGCCAATGCCGGTGTGTCGCTCAAGGGGATCACGGCGGCGAGCTTTCTTGCCCCCTTGCCGCTCGCCATCGCCGCCGGCCTCCTCATCGGCAAGCCGCTCGGTATCCTGGCGGCGGCACAGGGCGCCGTCAGGAGCGGGCTTGCACGCCTGCCGGAGGGCCTCACCTGGATGCATCTCACCGGCGTGGCGGCACTGGCCGGCATCGGTTTCACCATGTCGCTGTTCATCGGCACGCTGGCGTTTGCCGCCGATGAGCATTCGGCCGGCGTGCGCATCGGCGTCATCACCGGCTCGATCCTGTCGGCACTCATTGGCTATGGCGTCTTGCGCTTTGCCGGGCGGGCCGAGGCCGAGGCTCACTGATCGAGGTTGTCGCGCCAGTTCCGCCACATCTTTTCGCCGATGAGGCAGTCAACGCGGGCTGGCTTGACGACGTCGGCCACCGGCTGGACGTGGGCAGGCCTTTCAGAGATTTCCAGCACCAGCTTGCGGCGGATGGCCTCGGCGAACTGCTTTGAGTCGGTCACGCGCAGGATGAAGGCGCCGGTGCCGCCGATCACGCAGTCCTGGTAATACTCGTCCACATTGGGGATATCGAAGTAGCCATCAAAATTGAACGGGTTGGTGAGGATCGGCAGACCGTTGATGACGATGCCTTGAGCCACCGCCGCATCGCGCGCCGCCGTTACCGGAAGGCCCTGGTTGTTGGGGCCGTCGCCGGAGATGTCGATGACCCGGCGCGGCGCGGCAAAGTCCGGCGTGGCGAGGATCCTGGCGGCGAACAGCAGGGCCGATGAAATCGAGGTGCGGTGGAGGTTCTCATAGGACGCCGCGCTCAGGCGCTCGGCCAGTTTCTCGGCGCTCGCCTTGCCGTCGATGACGGTCCACGGCACCCGTACCACCTGGCTGTTGATGCCACCCCATTCCACATAGGTGACGGCAATGCGGCCGAGGAGCCCGGAGGTGATGGCATCGATGACCTCGGGATGGCGCAAGGCCTCGACATAGCCCTGGCGCTGCACCTTCTGCTCGCCTGTGTCCATGGAGAACGAGACATCGACTGCGAGAACCAGCTTGAGATCGACCTCCCGACGCGCCGCCATGGCCGGCGGACAAAAGACTGCGATCACGGCTGCGAGAACAGTCGCGGCCCGCAAGACGGCCGGCAGGGCGCCCTTCACGGCTCGCCGGCCGGCGGACGGCCCGGCCACAAGTCGCGCTCACGGGTGAGGGCAAAGCGCACGATCCAACCGATCACGCCGATGGCGGTGGCGGCAATGGCGCCATTGATCAGCACCAGAGACGACATATTGGCGGCCGCATGCCACTTCTCAGACCCGGCATCGGCATCCGTCCACACGGGCCACAGCACGTTCCACGCGAGCGAGCCGACCATGCCGGCATAGAGCACGCCTGCACCGATGAGCGACCATTTATAGACGCCGCGCCCGAGGCGCTGTCGCATGGAAACGGGAGAGGTCATGGCGTGGCCTTGCGCATACCGCCGCAACCGGGATGATATACCCTGCCGACGGTCAGCGGAACGGGCGACTTCACCCGGCGTCGTCCAGACGACCCGCGCCTGCCTTGCCGTCGAGCGATAATGGTGGCATCAATTTCAAATCAGGTGTGAACGCGGGACGAAGACACTCATGCTCACATTGCTCACCCTGTTGCGTGGCTCGTCCGATGCATCAGAGGCTCTCAAGTCTGCCTTGATCCTGCAGGAGGCGCTGGCGGCCGAGTTGCTCATTGCTCATGCGCATGAGGAAGAGGACATGCCGGCCATCATCGTGGATACGAGCTTTGCTCCCATCATCGATCGCGGCGAGCCCGGCACCCCTTCTGGCCATGCGCGCGAAATCTTCGATACGGTGTGTGCCGGAAGGCCGAACTGCCGTTTCCGCTCAACCGGACATGCTGGTGCTGGCGCGCGACCAGGGCATCATCGATACGGCCTTCAGCCTGCTCAAGGCGGCGCTCGTCAGCCATCGCACGCCCACCGTGTTCCTGCCCGCCCAAGGCCTGGATGGGGCGCCGCAAACGGTGATCGTGTCATGGAACGGCTCTGCTCCGGCAGCGCGGGCGATCAGGGCGGCGGTACCCTTCATCAAGCGGGCAGAGCGCCTTATCGTGCTCGAACACGCCGGTTGCGACGTCAACCGCCGCCGGCTCGACTATTTTCTCGACGTCAACGGCATCCGCCCGGCCGACTGGCGCAATTATGGTGACGAAAGCCTCACCGCCCGTGGGCGAGCGCGCGCGCTCCTGGCCGAGGCGGCCGATGAGGGATGCGACCTCCTGGTCATGGGCGCTTATGGCGAGCCGGCCGAGAGCTTCTTCCGCTTCGGCCGCGCCACCGAAAAGATCGCCCAGGCGGCGAAGATCCCCGTCCTGTTCAGCAGCTAGCCCGCATTTCTCATACTCCCTGTATCCTGCGTCGACTTGCGGCGAGTCGAATACGAACACGGGCCGCTCAACCGTATGGCTAGAGTATCCTGCTTCAGTCGAGGCGCCCGTCCACGGGCGCGAGCGGTGCGAGGTCGCACGGCTCGCCGATCTGCTGCAGCATGTCGATCTCGATCGCCCGGCAGAGGCTGGAGAGCGGCGTGTCGTTGAAAGTGTTCTCGAACGGATTGTCAAGGTTTCGGCCGACCTGTTCGATGGTGAGGAAGATCGTCGCGATGCAAGCGACCAGCATTGTGCCGGCGACGGAGTGGCCGTTGAGCTGGCTGAGCACGACCGTCGCGGCGAGGACCCACGTCAGGATCTTTGTGTAGTAGACGTAGCCCCAGGCGAGGACGGTGTTCTTGATCGCTTCCGACTGGCCCTGGCGGACGTAGAGCTCGCGCAGGATCACGCTCAGCCTCACCTGCCGGCGGTCGCCGGAATGGTCGAAGTAGCCGGCGATGTCCTCGCCCTGCAACACGACGATTTGCGTGGCGACGTTGGCGCTCGCCTTCAGTTTTGTGCTCTCGTTCTCGGGAAAAAGGGGGCGGCCGTTGATGCGCCGCCCCCAGATCTCCGTCTCCCAGTCGGCCGGACTCTGGCGTCTGAGCTGCAGGCGGAGCGCATTGATGAAGCCGATATGCCGGTAGACGATGCGTCGATGCCGTTCCCGCTCGGCTTCGGTCGGCGCATTGCCCGAGCGGAGCATCGTCACGACAAAGACGCCGAGGCTACGGCTTTCGTTCACAAGGCCGCCCCACACCTCACGTGCCAGCCACCAACGCGAGTAGCCGACGTTGATGCGGAAGGCGAGGAAGATGCTGACCGCCGCAATGAAGATCCCGACGATCGGCGTCGGGAACAGGAAGTGCTCGACATCGAGCGCTGCCGCGGCAAAACCGACCGCCCCGGACGCGGCCAGGAACGCCAGAAACTTTGCGCCGGTGACCTGCGCCAGCTTGTAGACGTTGTACCGATTGTCGATCAGCATCGCAGGTGCTCCAGCCTACTGACCTGAAAAATGGATCAACGGCTCTATCCGATCGGATTTTGCTCTAGGCCGGCCGGTTGGCGCGGGCCAGCACCGCGTGCATCAACACGTTGACTGCCGGCTCGGTCATCTTCAGGTCGATGTCCTCGGCCTCATTGTGGGTGATGCCGCCAATGCAAGGTGAGAAGATCATCGCGGTCGGGGCGCACTTGGAGATGTGATAGGCGTCATGGCCGGCCTGCGAGAGCAGGTCGCGGGTCGCAACGCCCAGATCGCCGGCAGCGGCGCGTAGAAGCGCGATCAGGTCAGGGTCGAAGCGCTCGTTGCCGAACTCCCAGCGGGTGGTGATCTCCATCTCGACGTTGGCCTTTTCTGCGGCGGCGGGGATGGCTGCCTCGATCTCTGCCCACATTTCTTGCGCGGTGTCGGGGTCGGGATGGCGGCAGTCGAGGGAGAATTGGGCCCACTCGGAAATGATGCCGGGCTTGTTGGGCCAGGCAACAAGCCGCGTCACCGTAGTCTTGCCGAGGCTGTCGGCATGTTTCCAGCCGATGTCGTTGACGGCGGTGACGACGCGTGCCGCACCCACCAGTGCATCGCGGCGCTTTTCCATCGGCGTCGGGCCGGCATGCGCCGTCTCGCCCCTGACGTCCACGTGGGCGCCGAAACTCTTGTAGCCGCCGGTGACGATGCCCACCGGGATTCCTTCGGCATCGAGAATGGGGCCCTGTTCGATGTGGAGCTCGAAATAGGCATCGAGCCGCCGGCCCCCCACGGGTGCCGAGCCACGATAGCCGATGCGCTCCAGTTCCTCGCCCTGCAGCAAGCCGTCATCGTCGCTGCGGGTCGCGACGAAGCCTTCGGTGTAGACGCCGGCAAAGGCGCCGGCCGAGGCCATGGGTGGCGCGAAGCGGCAGCCTTCCTCGTTGGTCCAGTTGATGACCTCGATGGGTCTCACCGTCTCGATGCCGGCATCGTTGAGGGTGCGGACGACCTCCAGCCCCGACAGTACCCCGAGGATACCGTCGAAACGCCCGCCGGCATACTGGGTGTCGAGATGCGAGCCCATGGTGACCGGCGGCAGGTCGTCGCGCTTGCCCGGCCGCCGCGCGAACATGTTGCCGAGCCGGTCGACGGTGACCGACAGGTCCGCCGCCTCGCACCAGCCGCGGTAAAGATCGCGCATCTCCTTGTCGGCGTCCGATGCCGCCAGGCGGCACAGGCCGCCGGCCTTGCCCGGCCCGATCTCCGCTGAGCGCATAAGGCTCGACCACAGCCGTGCGCCGTCGATGCGCAGGTTGCTGCTTGACGCTTTCGCCATCACGCCGCCTCGCGCCGCAAGGGTTGGCACATGCAATGAACGCCGCCGCCGGCCTGGGTGAACATCGTCATATCGGGATCGAACACCTCGAAACCGGCCGCCCGCATCTTGGTGTTCAGGTCTTTCGCATCGAGGGTGGAGAGCACCCGGTCGCGGCCCAGCGCCACCACATTGCAGCCCAGCGCCATGGTTTCCTTGAAGCCGGCCGGGATGATCTCGATCTTCATTGCCTTCAGCCACTGGACGATGTCTTCGGGCGTGGTGTCGAGGCAGACGGCGGCGCAGTGCTCGTTGAGCATGCACACCATCAGGTCGATATGGACATAGAACTGGTCGATGGGGGCGTATTTGATCTCCCAGCCTTCCTTGATGAACCACTCGGCCACCTGGCAGGCAGCCACCTCCTCGCTGCGGTGGTCGGTGTAGCCGATGAGGGCCGCGCCCTTCCTGATGATATTGAAGTCGCCGCCTTCGAAATTGCCGGCTGTGACCATGTCGTAGATGGGAATGCCGTGCTCCAGGTAGAAGCGCAGGACCGAGGCATATTCGCCGCGCCGGCGTGGATTGGCGAGCTGGCACACCACGGCGCCGTAAGGCGTCATGAAAGAGGAGTCACGGGCATAGACCTGATAGGGCACGCGCTCGTCGACAGGCAGGAAATGGCAGGTGACGCCGGCGCCCTGGTAGGCGTCGACCATCTCGCGGTGCTGGCGCATGGCAAGCTGCTTGTCGAATGCGAGACCGCGGCGCAGGGTATCGCGCACCAGCGAGGAATAGGCGGCGTTCTCGAGGCCGAGCCAGCGAAAGCTCTCCGCCGGCCCCAGCAGAACATCCTTCAGCACACCGGTCTCCGAGCGCAGGTACCAGTCCGTCATCTCCGGCGTGCCGCCGCCATCGATGCGTGCCTTGAGAGGGGTGCTTGCTGCGCTCATCGTCGTCTCCTCCATGGGTGCGGTCGGTGCAGTTTCAGCGTTTGCACCCAAAAGGCAAGGGTTTGAGCGGAGCTGGCTGGCGTTCAGTAAGGCGCCTCGAAATAATCCTCGCGGTTGAGGACGAAGTAATCGACATCGACCGAGGCCTCGGTGTCATGGCGCTCGGCCGCCACGGTGCGTTCCTGGCGAAAGCCTGCTTTCAGCGCCACCCGCACCGAGGCACGGTTGGGCGCCATCACCTTGCAACCCACCTCACCGGCTCCCAGGCGCTCGATGGCGATGGCGGCAAGGGCCGATGCCATCTGGCTGGCGATCCCCCTGCCCCAGTGGCGCGGGTCCACCCCCCAGCCGATCTCGTGCAGGCCGGAGCGGTGCTTGAGGATAAAGCTGTCGCCGACGACACTGCCTTCACCTTTCAGCTCGGCGGCGAGGAACCAGGCTCGGCGGTCCCTGGCCTGCTGGTGGGCAAGCGCGCGCATGACAAAGCCGCGCACCGCCCTGGCATCGACTAGGCGCGCCGCGATATGGCGCTGATAGTCGCTGCGGGTCATGTAACGGGCAAAGTCGCCGGCATCGCGCACCACGACCTCGCGCAACCACAACAAGGGCGTTTCGACCGGCCGCAATCGCATCTCGCCACCTTTCTCGCCAAATCGCCGTCTGCCTGATCATGAGCATGGCACGACAGGCCGGTGGCGATCAATCGCAACTGCAAAATGTGAGGCGATGTGCCCGTCGGGCTTCAACGATTGTATTGGCACAAGCCCTGCTGCTTCGCCGCCAGATAGCGAGCGCCGCACGTCCAGCGGCGCTGGCGGCAGTCTTGCGTCATGCAATCATAACAAAAGCCGCAACTCTTTTGCCGCTCGGCTCTGCGTGGCGGCGGCGTCGTCACCTTGTGCTTGCGCTGTGTCTTTTTTTCCGCCGGCGGCGGCTTGACGGCTTTTCGCTGCGGCCGCGGCGCCGGCTGCAGGCTTTCAGCCGGTGGCACCTCACGCGGTTGCAGATTCACTTGCGGCTTTTCACGCGGCAGCGGGATGCCGGAAGGACTGAGCGCCGGGGTCCCCGTCGGCTTCTGCCCGGCTTCGAGCTCCGCCAGCATGGCCTGGGCGATCAGTCCGAAGTGGCCGTGTGGGTACTTTTGCAGATAGGTCCTGATCAGGGCCGGGTCCCTGCTTTCGCGCACGGTTTTCCAGAAGGTGATCTCGACCTGATCGGCGCCCGGCGCCGCGGGCTCCCTTGGCGCAGGAATCTCCACGCCGACCAACTTGTCGCTGTCACGCGGCTTCAAAGGATTCAGAATGTTGTCACGCAATGTGGCAGAAGGTGTCCGAGCCAGTGAACCAGGAGAGGTAGGCTTTGCCGTCTGGTCCGCCGGCGCTGGCGTCTCGTCAAGTGACCTCAGCACCACCTTGTCGCCGACCAGCGAGGAACTGCTCCACGGCACCTGGCGGCCGTCGGTGATCTTGATCACCTCCTCGCGCACCCGGCGCATGAGCACGTCGACGTCGAGGCCGGGCGTCTCGATATTGTCGATGAGCGCCTTGGCGAAGGGAGAATGGGTGCCCAAGCCGTCCAGTGCCACGTTTCCGGGCTGGGTGGAAAAGGCGACCAGTGAGCCGATGCCGGTCTCGATGCGGGCAAGGCCGCGCCCCAGATAGACAGACCGCGTGCCCATGGAGCGGGCAAGCTTGTCGGACAATGGATTGTTGCGGCAGGCATCGAGCAGCACGATGTTGACACGCTCGTCACGCTCCATCTGGCGCAGGACGAAATTGACGTCCATGGCCTCGAAGTCGAGATCGGCCTCGTTCTGGAGCCTGGCATCGACGGGGATGAGGTAGTTCTTGCCGTTGAGCTGCAGGCCGTGGCCGGCATAGTAGAAGAGCGCGATCTTCGCCCCCTTCATTTCGGTGGAAAAGGCGCGCACCAGGGTGCGCATGGTGAAGCGGTCGGCATCGATGCCCTTGATCACGCGAAAGCCGAGGCGGTTGAGCGAGGCCGCCAGCGCCTTGGCGTCATTGCGCGGGTTCTTCAGCTCGGGGGCGAAATCGTAGGCGGAATTGCCGATGACCAGCGCCACCCGCTCGCTGGCCGAGGCGGGCGAGATGGTGAAAAACCCGACCGCCGCGGCGAGGACGAGCGCCAGCAGCGCGACTATCGCCGCGCGGGCACGATGTCTCGGCATGCACAGGTTCAAGGCGCCATTCATAGCCAGCCCTTCAGTGCCGCCCGCCTTACGCAGGCGTCATTGTAGGGTCAGGTGTAAATCGCGTCCATCCTTACTGGAACACATAAACGGGAGCGCCGATCTTCACCCGGTTGTAGAGATCGATGACATCGGCATTGCGCATGCGGATGCAGCCGGACGAGACCGCATGGCCGATGGAGGCGTCCTCATTGGTGCCGTGGATGCGGTAAAGGGTGCCGCCAATATAGAGCGCCCGCGCGCCCAAGGGGTTGTTGGGGCCGCCGTCGAGCTCGTTGGGCAGGAACCGGCCCGCGGCATTGGCGCGGGCGATCATTTCGGCGGGCGGGGACCAACTCGGCCACTTGGCCTTGCGCACCACCTTGGATGTGCCCGACCAGGCAAAGCCCTCTTTGCCGACGCCCACGGGATAGCTGATCGCCTTGCCGCCCGGCAGGATGAGATAAAGGCGCCGTTTGGGGGTGGAGACGATGATCGAGCCGGGCTGGTATTTGGCCGCATCGGGGTAAGTGTTGGTCTCGCGGCCCGCAACGGCGGTCGTGCGGGCGCCGCCGAACAGGCAGTCAAAGAGACTCGCACAGCCGCTCTCGCGCGCCGCCGCCATGGCGCCTGACGGCGCCGCTACGGCCAACACCACTATGAGCAACACACGCCACATCACCTTCCATCCCCAGATGCGCCAAGGAGGATACCGTTCATAAACCATGAGGCTTGCGGAAAGGTGAACCGCCGGGGCAAGTAGAAGGCCTGCCGGTTTCAGCCGCCAGTCCGCGCTTCCTTCAGCTCGAGCAACAACTGCTGAAACGCCGTGGGGTGAAGGGCGCCCGGCTCGTTGAAAGGATTGGAGAATGCGTAGATGAAAAACACGATGATGCCGGTGAACGCGCCGAATATGCTGATAAGCACCAAGTTGTGGAGCCTCGGCGGATAGGGGTAGTAGGCGAGCGCGATGAACACGACCCCCACCATCGCGGCGAGCCAGAACAACAGATTGACACCTTCCGCGGCGTGCGCCTCGCGCTTGACGCGCGTTCCGGACATTGCGTGGATACGATCGAGCATGTGATCGCGCAAAAGCTTCTGGCGCTCTGTCTGCGGCGTCAGGTTGAGGATTACGTTATAGGCGGCATCCCATTGCCCCCACGCCTTCGGGCTGAGCACCGCTTTGTCGCCGAGGGACTGCCATTCCTCGCCGACCAAGAGGCGGACATAGGCATAGAGGGCATCCTGTATGTTCGCCCGCAGCGGCGTGTTGTAGCGATCGGCATCGAAATAGATGTCCGCTATGGCGTTGGCCTCGATGGCGTTGTCCGATTTGATTTGCTGGTAGTCGATCATCTCCTGGGCGAACACGAGCGCCAGGATTAGTCCGTGCAAGGCCGATACGCGGAAGATGACTGAACCCGCGAGTTCCTTGGTATGGCCCTCCGGTTCACCGCCGGCGATGTAGCGTGTGCCGAAATAGCACGCCAGCGTGATGGCAACGGTGCCGAGGACGATGACTGCACCCAGAAGGATTTCGGACCACATGAAAAATCACCCGTGCCGCAACTCAGGCTTGTTAAACCCTGTCGCGACCATCCGTCCAGCGACTTCTACAAGGGGGTTGCGGGCGGGCGGCAGCTATCCTGCAGCTTGTGTTCGTGCCGTCTCTACCATTTCGGCGATGAAGGCGGGGAGCGCGAAGGCGGCGGCGTGCAGTTCGGGGGTGTAATAGCGGGTCTTGATGCCAAGCGCCGCAAAGCGCGCCTTCAGGGTCTCCAGCGGCACCGAGCGCAAGGCCACATTGTCGGTGCCCCAGCCGAGCGCCATGAAGCCGCCGACATAAGTGGGGATCACCGCCAGGTAACAGCCGGCATCGGCAAACAGTTTTGAAAAATTGTAGACGGTGTTCTTCAGTTCATCCGCCTGGAAGAAGGGCACGCCGTTCTGGGTGAGCAGCACCCCGCCCGGTTTGAGCAGGCTCTTGCAGTCGGCATAGAAGTTTTTTGTGAACAGCACCTCGCCCGGACCGACGGGATCGGTCGAGTCGATGACGATGACATCGAAGCGATCCTTCGAGGTTGCCACATAGTCCTTGCCGTCGGCGATCACCGGCCTGAAGCGCGGGTCGTCGAAACAATTGTGATTGAGCGCCTGCCAATGGGTCCTGGCGAAGTCGATGACGCCTGCGTCGATCTCCACCATCACCAGGCGCTCGATGCCTTCATGCTTGAGCACCTCCTCGGCAAGACCGCCGTCACCGCCGCCGATGATCAGGACGTCCTTGACATCGCCATGGGCAAGGATGGGCAAATGGCTGAGCATCTCGTGATAGACATACTCATCCGCCATAGTCACCTGGGTGATGCCGTCGAGCGACATCAGCCGCCCGAAGGCAACGGTGTCGAACACCATCAGGCGCTGGTGCGGCGTCTTCGAGTCATAGACGACGTCGGCGACCTCGTAGCGGGCGCGAAACCCCTTGTGCAGCGTCTCGGTGTACCACAGCCGGCCGTCGGCATCGGTGGTGAGGTAGGGGTTGTCGTCCATACCGGAGCCTCCTGGTCAATGCAAATGAGAACGCGGCCGGGCCTTTTGTGGGCCCGCTTCGCGCTTAGCCGTGTGAACAGGCTTCAGACGCCTTCGCCGCGCAGGATTTCCTTTACCCGCAACGTTTCCGGGCGAAAGGCCTCGGCCAGCACATCGAGGCACGCCTCGGGCCTGGCATCGCCGCACATGAAAACGTCGAGCGCGGCATAGCCGCGTTCCGGCCAGGTGTGGATGGAGATATGGCTCTCGGCCAGCACCGCCACGCCCGACACGCCGGAATTAGGCGTGAAGTGATGCAGGTGGATGTGCAGGAGCGTAGCACCAGATGCCTCCACGCAACGCCGCATGGTGCGCTCGATATGGCCCAGATCGTCAATGCCCGACGCGCCGATAAGATCGACGATGAGGTGCGTGCCGGCACACTCCACACCATTCCTGACGATAAAGTGGTCCTTCGGCAGCCGCGGTTCGTAAATCGAAATCTCACCGTCCGTGTAGCTCAGGTAACCTTCCGTTTGGGCGGTGCTTGGGGCCTCCAAGTCCATCCCCAATTGGAAGAGGGCGCTGTCGTTCGTCATAGTGGGACCCTCCCCAACCAGCAGATGAATGTCGCCCGGAACGTCTCCGGACATGCAAAAAACCGGCTCACAAGGAACTCCTGCTTGTCACCTCCGGATCGGGTTCCGGAACCTTCCCCGCCCACCAGCAGTCTCAATCTGCCGGTTGTAGGAACGGCTGCCGACCCTCGCGTCGGCAATGACAAGCCGGGCGTTGCTGTGTGCCGGCTTGTGAATGGCGCATATAGGCTCAACGCCCTTAACAATCAATGGCTTTTTGCGGGTGCGAACAACAAAATTCCCCAAACTGGCGTGCGCCCTCAGCCGAACATCGCACGATATCGTTTCTCCAGGAGCCGGTGCACGTAATTGGCCCGCTTGTGCGTGCGCACGATCTGCTCCAGGGCAGGCGGCAAGTCGGGCGCATTCGATGATCGCAAGGTGAGCTTGCCGGTCTCGCGCAGCTCGTTCACGTCCACACTGGTGTTGCCGCCGTTGAAATGGCCAAGCCGGATGGTGTCCAGAATGCGCGGATGCACCGGTATGTCCAGCGCTCGCGCCAGCTTTTCCATGTGGGTACGCGGGTCAGCCACGAACCGTTCCCACTGCGAGAATATTTTTGGCCCGTTATTTTTTATCAGGTATAATTGATTCAGATAGTTATTTGTCCAATAATTCAAATTAACTTTTATCGATTGATATAATTCTATTTCATTATTTACTTTTTCATAATACCGGATAACCTTCAGCTCTGAGCGCATCTGCTGCACCGGGGATTTGTAGAGCACCAGCATATCGAAGCGACACAAGGGGTCGTAGCGCATATAGAGAGCCGGCGTCTTGTCGGCGGTGACCAGATTCGTCGTTCCGAGGCGCCGCGCGATCGCGGCATAGGGGCTCACCCGGTTCTTGGCCAGCGCCAGGCGGAAATCCGGACTGAAGACGGCGCAGTCGCGCTTGCAGACCCGGCACGCAACAGGCCAGCGGCTCACTGGGATGTCCTCGGATATGGCGACCTTTCCGCTTCCGCCGTGATGGCGCAGTTTCACCTCGACCAGATTGTGCGCCTCGCCGGCGAAGGCAAAGCCCGGAACGGATCCGAGGATTATGCCCATGACGGTGGACCCGGTGTGAGCGAATCCCGCGATAGCAATGTGGCGCAACCCCTGCATGGAATCGCCGCTTTGCTGCTCGCATTGAAGCGTATCGAGACCTTCGGCCATAATCCGCAACAGTGGCGTGTCCGCATTTGCCGCGCGCGCCTCATCGAGGGCACGCCGGCAAAAGGATACATCGCGCGCCGCGAGGGCAGTCTTCGCCATCAGCCCGAGGAGACGGGCAGACTTTGCCTCTTTGCCGGCAAGCCGGCGGGCAAGTTCGAGAGCGCTGCGCAGGCGCCCGCGCGACACCAGGATATCCAGCAGGCCCGTTGCCCCTTCGCCCTCGTGGCCGAGCCGGTGACAGCGCTTGAACGCCCTCCAGGCCGCCACGTCATTGCCGTGCTCTTGCAGCAGCCGGCCCAGCCGCCACCAAGTGCGGCGATTGCGCGGGAGCCGTTCGGCCAACGCGCGCGCGGCACACTCAGCAGCTTCGATCCTGCCCTCAGCGGCCAGCCGGTCGATGCGTTCGAAATCAGGAGCGTTGACGGACGCCATGCTCTTGTCGGCAATCCCGATTGGGCCGGCAGGCGGTGATGACCGCAACGGGGGCCACTTCAGTGGTCCGCCTGAAGGGCATAATACTGCCGATACCATGAGACAAACGCCTTCACGCCCTCCTCCACCGGTGTTTCCGGCCGATAACCCACCGCGGCCTCCAGTTCGCTCACATCGGCATACGTGTCCGGCACGTCGCCCGGCTGCAACGGCAAAAGCTCCTTCACCGCCTTCTTGCCCAACTCCTTCTCGATGGCGGCGATGTAATCGGTCAGCTTCACCGAGCGGCTGTTGCCGATGTTGAAGATGCGGAACGGGGCGTTGCTGGTGGACGGATCGGGATCGTCGCTCGACCAGCTGGGGTCGGGCCGTGCGATGTCGTCGCTCGCCCGCACCACGCCTTCCACGATGTCGTCGATATAGGTGAAGTCGCGCGAGTGGTTGCCGCGGTTGAACACCTTGATGGGCTTGCCCTGCAGAATGTTGCGGGTGAACAGGAACAAGGCCATGTCGGGCCGGCCCCACGGCCCGTAAACAGTGAAGAAGCGAAGCCCGGTGGTGGGCAAGCGAAACAGGTGACTGTAGGCGTGCGCCATCAACTCGTTGGCGCGCTTGGTGGCGGCGTAGAACTGCAAGGGATGATCGACGCCGTGATGCTCGGAAAAGGGCATCCTCGTATTGGCGCCGTAGACGCTGGAGGTGCTCGCATAGGTCAGGTGCGCCATCTTGGCGTGGCGGCAGGCCTCCAGAATGTTGGTGAAGGCAACGATGTTGGAGTGCACATAGGCGTGTGGGTTTTCCAGCGAATGGCGCACGCCGGCCTGGGCGGCCAGATGAATGACGCGATCGAAATCATGCGCGCCAAAGCAGGCCTCCACCGCCTCGCGCTCAGCCAGGTCGGCGCGCAGCATCGTGTAGGTGGACCCGTTGTCGCGCGCGACCTCATCAAGCAGGCCGAGACGCGCCTCCTTCAGGGCAGGATCGTAATAATCGTTGACGCAATCGAAACCGACGACCGCATCGCCGCGACGCAACAGGCGCAGGGCGACGTGAAAGCCGATGAAGCCGGCGTTTCCGGTGACCAGAATTTTCATCACAAGCGGCCGTCTGTGTCCTTGAGCGGGAATACGCCCTTGACATCGTAAAGGACCGCTCCCGGTTTGCCCAGCTTGCGCAAGCGGGCAGCGCCGGCCTGCCTGAACTGATCGTGGGCGACCGCGACGATGATCGCGTCATAGTCCGCCTGCGGCGGCAATTGCGCGAGGCGATTGAGATGCGGCGGTACATCTTCGCCGTCGATCCAGGGATCATGAACGTCGATGAGGGCATTGTAGTCGGTCAGCGCGGAGACGATGTCGGTGACCCTGGTGTTGCGCATGTCGGTGCAGTTTTCCTTGAAGGCGAGGCCAAGGATGAGGATGCGGCTGCCGGCCACGGCGATGCTGCGCTTCAGCATGAGCCTTACCACCTGGTCGGCAACATAGCGGCCCATGCCGTCATTGATGCGCCGTCCGGCGAGGATGACTTCCGGGTGGTAGCCCACCTCCTGGGCCTTGTGGGTGAGATAATAGGGATCGACGCCGATGCAATGTCCGCCCACCAGGCCAGGAGTGAAGGCCATGAAGTTCCACTTGGTGGCGGCCGCGGCCAGGACCTCACCGGTGTCGATGCCGAGGCGATTGAAGATGATGGCTAGCTCGTTCTCGATCACCTTGGCCGCCTCGGCGATGCGGATGCTCGAGGTCTTGTGAGTACCGGCAGAGATGATGCTGGCATAGAGCCGGTCAATGGCGTCGGCCGCCTCGCGTGTCGACCCGCTCGTCACCTTCACGATGGCAGAAAGCCCGTGGGCGCGGTCGCCCGGGTTGATGCGCTCGGGGCTGTAGCCGACAAAGAAGCCCTCGTTCAGCCCGAGCCCCGAAGCGGCTTCAAGGATCGGCACGCACACCTCTTCGGTGCAGCCTGGATAGACGGTCGATTCATAAATCACCACCGCGCCTTGGCGCATGACCTTGCCCACCGTCTCGGAGGCACGCCGCAGCAATTGCAGGTCGGGGCGGCAGGCGCGGTCGATGGGGGTGGGCACGGCGACGACAAAAACCCCGCAACCGGCGAGTTCCGCCTCATCCGAGGTCAGCTTCAGATGGCGGGCAGCCGCGAGGTCGCCGTCGTCGGTCTCGTGCGTTGTATCACGGCCGGCCCGCAGCGCCTCGATGCGCTGCGGCTTGACGTCGAAGCCGACGACCGGGCGGGTGCGTGCGAACGCTGTCGCGAGCGGCAGGCCCACATAGCCAAGCCCGATGACGGCAATGGTGGCGTGATCGAGGTTCATGACGGCCCCTGGCCCGGCGGGTTGCGGGCGTTGCGTTCACAATCATCCACGGCGACGCGAACGCCTTGTGTCACTTTTCGGCGCCGCACGAAAGACGGGGCGATAGAAATTCTGCAAGTACCCTGGCCCACTTACTTCGGCGCAAGTGCTCGCGAGCGAAGTCGCTGGCTTGGCTGACAAGCGCCGTATGAGCGCCGGGTCGGGCAATGAACTCGCGGATGAGA
>Ga0307436_1000111_pt1 | contig 32891 bp, 27 predicted proteins | sample SalMarWE160440MG_FD_202513 | JGI IMG/M metagenome (GOLD analysis project Ga0307436, IMG submission 202513) | Salt marsh sediment microbial communities from the Plum Island Ecosystem LTER, Massachusetts, United States - WE1604-40 | ecosystem: Environmental > Aquatic > Marine > Intertidal zone >...
GCTGCTTGAGCCCGACCGGCGACCTCCTGGACACCGCCTCACCTAAACTGGCGTCGGTGAGACATAGAATGCGGGAAGTGCGCCAGGAACTGCTCACTCACCTGCAAGCCATAATCACCTCACCTAGAGGACGGAAAATAATCCAGGAACCCATTATTACCGAGCGGGAAGGCCGGTATGTAATTCCCGTCAAGGTGGAATATCGCCGGCAGATAAAGGGCATTGTCCACGACGTCTCCAATACCGAAGCCACGGTATTTATTGAGCCATGGACAACTACGGACGTGCAGAATGAACTGCGCGAGCTGGTTGCGGAAGAGAAGGACGAAACAGAAAGGATACTGAGAACGCTCAGTGCTGAAGTCGGGGCATTCGATAGCGAAATTTCCCGTAATATAGAACTGATTGCTGAGATGGACCTGGCGCTGGCTAAGGCCAGATATGCCAGGGAAGCCAAAGCCACCGAGCCTATTATCGTGGCCGCCGGTAGAAGCGCTAAGGCAGAGGGACATGAACCGGGTGGAGTGCTCAGGCTGGTGGAAGCCAGGCATCCGCTGCTGAAGAAGAAGGCAGTGCCGCTATCGGTCGAGATTGGCCGGGACTTCTCTATCCTGGTCATTACCGGGCCCAATACCGGTGGTAAGACGGTCGCCCTCAAGACGATAGGACTTCTCAGCCTGATGGCGCAGGCTGGCCTGCCCATTCCGGCTCTGGCGGAAAGCCGCATCCCCATCTATGACGGCGTATATGCCGACATCGGTGATGAGCAGAGCATCGAGCAGACCCTTTCTACATTCAGCTGGCACATAGGCAACATCGTGCACATCACCAACAATGCCACGGCACAGAGCCTGGTGCTTTTAGACGAACTGGGCACCAACACCGACCCGGGCGAAGGCTCGGCTCTCGCCCGTGCTATCCTGCTCCATTTCCTATCACAGGGAACAATGACCATAGCCACCACTCACTACACCGAATTAAAGGCGCTGGCTCACGCTACCGACGGCATGGAAAATGCGGCTCTTGATGTGGACCCTGTTACGATGACGCCCACCTATCACCTGACAGTGGGGATCCCGGGCGGCAGCAATGCTCTGGCTACAGCGTCTCGCCTGGGACTGCCCGCGGAGATTGTGGCCCGTGCCCGGCATATGCTTTCCCAGGGTGCTCAGGAGATCGAGGCTTTGCTTACCCATCTGGTGACCGAGCAGAAGAATTTTGAGTCGCTTCGCCACAGTCTGGAGGAGGAACTTAATGAAGCAGAACAGAACGACGCGAACTTGAAAAACAGGCTCCGCCAGTTAGAGGAAGACAGGCGAAGAATCATCAAGGAGACACGTGACCAGATAGTTCGCGAGGCTGCCGAACTACACATGAAAATTCGTGAGGCGGCAGCGGAATTGCGCAAGGAAAAATCCCGGGAAAGAATCGAGCAGGCGAAAAAGACACTGGCAGAAGCACAGGAGCAGTTGGATGCCGGGGTATGGCAGGCCCGACCAGCGGTGGAGATAGAAGGAACAGAAGCCGAGGCAGGCCCAATCACCGCCGGTGATACCGTCTGGCTGAAAGAGGCTGGCGTGCCAGCAACGGTACTTTCAGTGTCTGAGGAACGTGGCCTCGTCGAAGTCCACGCCGGGAAAGTGAAGATGACCCTCAGGCTGGACAGCGTGGAGAAGAGGATAACATCAACTGGCGCGGTGAAGACTGGTGGTGCTCTGATAACGAGGAGGGTGAGCAAGTCCAGGGTCCCTCTCGAACTTGACCTACGGGGAAAGAGAGCCGATGAGGTTGAGCCGGTGCTGGAAGACTACCTCAACGAAGCGTCTTTATGCGGCTTGAGCCGGGTTCGCATCATTCACGGTATCGGCACGGGCACCGTGCGTCAGATTGTCAGGGACATTCTGGCCTCTCATTCGCTGGTCACATCTTTCCAGCCTGGGGAACAAGGCGAGGGCGGTGACGGCGTTACCATAGTCAGTATGTAGCCAGAGGATTTCGCCCGACCGGGTGATTGATACTATGTTTATATCAAGGAGATTCCGTCTCGGGAGGTCGAGGATGCTTGGCTTTCTGGACGAGCTGGCTGTAACTGAAGGAAAAGCGATATCGCTATACCTCCCACAGGGGGCGCCTCAAGCCAAGGTTGAAAATCTGCTGGGACGGGTGTTTACCACAACTGCCATACCGCCAGGCATGGTTGAGGTTATAGCCGGCTCGGGAATGGGAGCGGCGTTTTTCTGGAGCCCGCCGCGAACGTATCTGGTCCTGCCCCCATTCCCGATCGCAGAAGAATATATCACCAACAGCTATGATGTCGGGCCGTTGCGTTCTCTTCTCAGTCAGGACTTCCTTATCGGTCTGGTGCTGGTTCGCTTAGGAGCATACAGCATTGGCATCTGCCGGGGCACAGAGCTCATAGATAGCAAGACGGGAACAGGTCTGGTGCATGCCCGCCACAAGAAGGGTGGCTCCTCGCAGGCACGGTTTGCCCGACACCGGGAAAAGCAGATAGAGCAGTTTCAGAACCGGGTTTGCGGTCACGTGCGGGAGCATATTGAGCCCCATGCCCGGTCACTCGACTATCTGGCCTATGGCGGAGCAAGAACTACCATACTCTCACTGCGTAAACAGTGCCCGTTCCTGAGTCAATTTGACGACCGCGTCCTGCGGATGCTGCTGGATATAACGGAGCCACGCCAGGCGGTACTGGAAAAGGCCATCGACACCGTCTGGTCAACCGATGTTATCGAATGGTGCGAGGATAACTCTTAACAGGCTTCCCGGAAAGGGTCAGCCCCAATTCCAGGGACACCATCCTTCACAAGGTGAAGGATCAGGCCTGCTACAAATCAGGTATCATGCCCCCCGAATACCAGCCTATTGTTAAGGACTTAATGTCCTCATTACCACCAAATTGATAACAAGAGCCACCGATGATAATATGCCATCATGGCCGTTAGAAAAGCAGGACTCCTGAGAGTTGAGTTGCGCAACTATTAACGTAAGGAAAGAATAGAAGTGATTCCGCTATTCGAACAGTACCCGCTATTGCGGGAGAGGCTTGCCTATGTACCGCTGTGCGAATTTCCTAGCCCGGTGCAAAAGCTCGAACGATTAGGAGCTGAGTTAGGCATCAGCCAACTTTATATAAAACGCGATGACTTGAGTGGCAAAGTCTACGGTGGTAACAAACCCCGAAAGTTAGAGTTCATTCTGGGGAACGCTCTGCGCTCTAAGGCGAAGGAGGTCATAACCTTTGGTGGCGCCGGGTCGAACCATGCCCTGGCCACTGCCATATACGCACGACAGGTCGGTCTGAAGAGCATCTCGATGTTAATGCCTCAGCCGAATGCCCAGTATGTTCACCGCAATTTACTCATGAGCCACTACTGTGGTGCGGAACTACACTTGTGTGGGGCCGGGTTGGAATCTGTAAGAAATATGCCGTTGGTTTATGCCGCAACCACCTATCAGCTTTTGCGGCACAGGCTGAAAAAAGGCCGCTTCCCCCACTTTATCTCTCCCGGTGGTTCTTCCCCCCTCGGCGTTACTGGTTTTGTTAACGCAGCGCTTGAATTAAGAAGACAGATAACAGACGGGGAAATGCCTGAACCGGAATATATTTACGTCGCTTGCGGTACGATGGGCACAGCGGCCGGATTGACGCTCGGCCTTAAGGTAGCAAAGCTCGGTGGCCGAGTAGTCTCGGTAGGGGTATGCAGTGAAAAATTTGCCAATACCAGAGCAATGATTAAACTCATCAACAAGACTAACTCTTTATTTTGTTCCCTGGATGCTTCTTTCCCCAAATTCAAGTTCTCTGAAACAGATGTTGATATTAGACACGATTATTTTGGCAAACGATACGCGCTCTTTACAGATGAGGGGATGGAGGCAGGATCCCTGATGAGAGAGTGTGAAGGAATCAAACTAGATGGCACCTATACAGGCAAGGCCTTAGCAGCGCTTAAACATGACGCACAAAGTGGGAGCTTGCGAGGTAAAGCGGTTCTATTTTGGAACACTCTAAACTCAAAGGATTTCTCAGATACTATATCTGACCTTGATTACCACGACCTACCTCGTTGCTTTCACCGTTATTTTGAGGAAGAAGTGCAGTCTCTTGACCGTGATTACTGACCACATAATTCCAGGGACACCATACCAATCAGGCCCACTACAAATCAGGTATTATTTCCCAGAATACCGATAGTATATGATATCATCCGGTAGTTTCCCCTTTAAGACGCTGGTTGTCGGCCGGGTTTGTACTATCTTAAGAAGAATTGCCGATGTGTAACAGGAACAAACTGTTCATGGCAAATAAAGGGTTGTTCTGTATTTTGACAACCATCCTGGTAGTCATCTCGTTCCTGGGCATTCCGGGAAATTTGCAAAGTTACTCAGGTGAAACAGAAGAACTGTATTTCTGTATACTCCATACCAACGACATGCATTCCGAGCTCATACCCCATTCGCCGGCAGTAGACTACCGCCCCGGAGAGGATGACCCTGCTGTAGGAGGATTCGCCCGTCTGGCTACCGCCGTGGACGAAATCCGGGAGAACAAAAAGAGGGAAGGTGAACCGGTCCTTCTCTTCGACGCCGGTGATTTTCTGGGAGGCGGTCCTTTCGCCTGGCTGGCCCTCAATGGTTCTGCTGCAGAGCTTACCATAATGCAGGAGGTGGGGTATGATGCTGTGACCATCGGCAACCATGAGTATGATTATGGTCCCGATGTCCTGGCGCAATACCTTTTAAAGGCCGGATACCCCGAAGCCCACCAGAAAACGCTGGTACTGGCCTCCAACACGGAGGCGCCACCAGGCCATCCGCTGGCTGCCCGGAGTCTCTACAGGAACACAGGCATGTTTGAGCTGGAAAACGGTCTGAAAGTAGGAGTTTTCGGCCTTATAGGTAAAGACGCCATCCTGGTAATCGGTGAAACCGGGGACGTGCAGTTCCTGGACCAGCATGAGACAGCCCGCCAGGCGGTAGATGAGCTGAAAGAACAGGGTGCCGATGTCATCGTGGCTATCAGTCATTCCGGCGTGGATGAGGACCGGGAACTGGCGCGAGAGGTCCCGGGTATCGACGTAATCATAGGCGGCCACTGTCATACTGCCCTGTATAAGCCGGTCTTACAGCGCGATACCATCATTATCCAGGCTGGTTCCCTGGGAGAGTACCTGGGGCAACTGGAACTGGCGTACAACACCGACACTGGCATAGTACGGGTGCGCAACGAAGAAAACGACCACCCCTTCCTTATCCCCATTGACAGCAGCTTTGCCTGCGATCCGGAAATCGATACCCTGGTCCAGGAATATACTCTCGACTTGAACGCCTACATCGAGGAAGTGACCGGCGGCGAATTCGATGATGTCATGAGTACGGTAGCCAGTTCTGACTTTGTCCTGTCCAACCTTCCGCCCCTTAGTGAAACTGCGCTTGGCAACTTCGTTACCGACGCCATGCGCTTCGTCGCTCAGGAATTTATCGGAGAGAGAGTCGACATAGCAGGTCAGGCTAACGGCAACATCCGGAATAGCATCTACCCGGGCACCATGGAGTACTCTGCAGGAAACATTTCTTTCTACGATATTATCGAAGCCACCGGTGTGGGACGCGGACTTGATGGCCGCCCGGGTTGCCCGATCGCTTCTGTCTATCTCACCGGCGAAGAAGTGCGCCGTGTGCTGGAAATAACCATATTGTTGCAGGAGTTTATGGGAGACTCTTATTTTATACACTTCTCCGGCCTGCGGTACAGCTACAATCCCACCAACGCAGTGCTCTTGACCGTGCCTTTCGTGAACCTACCTGTTCCCACGACCCGTGCGGTTACCAGTGCCGAGCTTTATACAGGGGACGAGGTTCAGCCTGTGAACAGTGAAAAATACATCCCCTTAAAGCGTGGGGACGAAGAGTTGTACCACCTGGTCACCAACGCTTACCTCCTGCTGCTCCTTCCCCTGGTAACAGACATGCTACCTCAGTTGGAGGTAGTCCCTAAAAACACCGATGGAGAACCGGTGCCGCTGGACAAAATAGACGAACTGATAATACGTCATGCCGATGGAAGAGAGCTAAAAGTGTGGGAAGCGGTGGTGATCTACGCCGCGGCTCAGATGCCGGGAGTGGACGGGATACCCCAGATCCCCGATTATTATGAAGATGTTGCCGGGCGCATCAACAAAACCTGGACTTTCCCCCTGATAGGGTGGCTTTTCTTAATACTGGCAGTTATTGTGGCAGGGATAATATTCCTGGTCTTCCGCAGGAGAAAGCACAAAAAAACTGTGCCGTAGGATACCTCCATGATACAGCCAGACTGTTAGGCAATATGGAATTCCAGGGGCACTATGCCAATCGGGCCTACTACAAATGATTGAAGATTCGTTAAGACGGGTGTACACTGGGTAATAGAGTATAGAGTGGAGGTGTCGCTAATGAAAGCTTTGATAGTATATGACTCAGTTTATGGAAATACGGAGAAAATCGCCAGGGCTGTTGCTGAAGCTATTACCCCGTCCGCTGAGGTCAAGGTACTGCAGGCGGGGGAGGCGAATCCCTCGGAACTGGAATCTACCGACCTGCTCATTGTAGGTTCTCCGACCCATGCAGGCAGGCCTACGCCGCCGATTCAAGACTTCCTCAACAAAGTCCCCAAGCTTTCGTCTCAAGGTATCAACGTAGCTGCGTTCGACACCAGAAGCCAGACGAAACTCGTCATGGTGTTTGGATATGCTGCCGGACGCATCGCCCGCAATCTGAAAGGAAAGGGCGGTAATCTTATAGCGTCTCCGGAGGGTTTCTTAGTTACAAGCACTAAGGGTCCGCTGAAAGAAGGAGAACTGGAGCGGGCTGCGGGTTGGGCTAAGGGAATGTTAGAGAGCAAGAAGTAATTTTGTAAGGCCCTCTCCCATTTCAACTACACATTAACTCAGGCTGTTACACCGCACAGTGTGACTGAGTTCCGGGGTGGTATAAAATTCCCTGCGGCAAATTTTGACAAGCCCAGCCCTCACCATTCATAATAGTGAACAGAGCAGAGTTCTTGTACTCATTCATGGGGAGAATGAGCATATGCTTAAAGAAACAATAATTTCGCACCTAGTTAAGCCCGAGGACCTCCAGCACCACGGCACTCTATTTGCCGGACGGATGGCTGCGTGGCTGGTCGAGACCTGTTTTATCGCCGCATCCCGGTCCGTCGGTAAACCCGAGGACATAGTCTGTGTTAAGGTCCACGGGATAACCTTTGAAAGACCAGTTAACAACGGTGACATCACCGAAATCAAGGCCAGAGTCGCCTGCGTCGGTAATACGAGTATTACTGTTAAAGGTCAGGCATTCACGGCTGATAGTGAGGTTCCCTGCGTTTCAGGCATGGTTACTTTTGTTACCGTCGATAAGCATGGGAGTCCGTACGCACACGGCTTGAGCTTGCCACAAGAGTATATCTCGCAAAACCGTGAAATTTACGAAGAGGCGCTTAAGGTCAGAGGAAAAAGATAATCTCCCAAACCTGCGCCCGAAGCCTGAGGCGGCAAATTCAACACCGGCAAGTCTTACGTTGAACACTATAGCGTTTTGGTGTAGCTTAAAGCCGGTCCCGAACGCCGGCACAGGAGGTGAAAATGCGACAGAAATATGAGTACAAATTCGTAAATGTCGGACAAGACAAGAAAGACAAAGACTACCACGACGTAATACTTGAACATTCATTAGACGGGTGGCGCCTCGTCCAGGTATTCGCGCCAGGGGCTGGAGGCCTTTGGGCAAAAGCTAATTTCTGTGAAGTAATATTCGAACGACAAGTCGAAAATTGAGCGAATTCCAAGGGCACTATGCCATAGGGACACACTATGGTAGAAGGTTTAATGGCCTTTCTCGGGCCTCTCAGGTGCATTCTAGCGAGAATTCCAGGGGGACACACCCTGGCCAATCAGGCTTGCTGTAAATCAGGTATTATGCCCCCCAGAATACCACGAAATCAAAGGCGTAGATGGTGAACTTTGGTTAAGAGTCAAACTTAAACAGGCTGATATCCACGCAAGTATCAAGCCTATTTATTGGGTCATTTCAAACTGCGACAAGAACGCTTAGCCAGCAAAAAATCAGACGTCCCGAGTAACCTCACTTTTTCACCTATTATCGTCCGGCCTGGCCTTCAGCTTATCTTTGTGCTGGCCACTACCCGCACCTTTTAGCTTTCACCAAACCCAACGCTTATGCCAGGTTCCTGCTCGGCTACTCAGGACAACGTCCATGCTAGCACATATATAATGCAGTTGTCAAGCCTACGTACGTACTGGGAGATTAGTACCAGGTTCTCGCCAGGAATTCTAGGGACACCATCCTTCACCTTGTGAAGGACCAGGCCTGCTACAAATCAGGCACTATACTCCAGAATACCCTAGTGATAAGACTCCCCTAGTCAAACTTATCAGCCCCCATTTCAAGAACATTGACTAAGGTGTTACAATGTTCTTAATGGCTGGCTATACATTGAGAGAGGCTGCCGAGGCATTAGGAGTCTCTATGATCACCGTCCGCCGGTATATCAAGTCCGGCAAGATCAAGGCCAGGCTAGTCCCATCCAAATTCGGAGATTCATACATTATCGATGACTTACCCCTAATCACCAAGCCCTTATTAGATAACAGTTTGTCAGCCCAACCACTTATCAATAGAATAGAGCAACTATCCCAGGAAGTCGGATATTGGAAAGCTAAAGCGGAATTACTTCAGGAACGATTGTTACTCCTGGAAGCCCATAAGCAGACCCATAAGCAAAGATGGTGGCAAAGGCTATTCAGGCCTCGGCAGTGAATAGACAAGGCCGCCCTGACCACCAGCATGAAGTTATAAAGGCTAATCCATAGCGGTTATGCTGTAACTCGGATTAGAGGCCAAGCCCACAATGAACTGGAAAAGTGAACAAGATTTCCGGTGGCTTTACCATCTCAGGAGGAATTAACCACATGGAAGGTTTCATGCCCTTTCTCAGGCTTCTCAGGTGTATTCTAGCAGAATTCCAGGGGCATCATGCCAAACAGTCTTATAATCTCCAGGATACCCCGCGGATGTCTTATTTATCGCCCAGCAGGAAAGCCTTTATTTCTTCACCGAACTGGCGGCTTCGCGCGAACATAGCGTTATGCCCGAGGTTCGGATACAGGACCAGCCTGGCATTGGGTATCTTCCCCTCTGTCTCACGAACAGGATAAAAGAAGTCTTCTTCACCGCCAATCACCAGGGTTTCCGCCTTAATCCTGTCCAGGCGGTCGCTCAGGTCATGGCGGTCCTCTGCTTCGATTTCCACGATCCCGTCCGAAGGGTCGGTAGGGATACTGAGAGGGCCCAGCAGCCACATAAACCACTTGAAAAAGTGTTTTGCAATTCCCTTCCGGATGATAGCTGTTCCTAGTAACGCATTCGCTGCCCGCCGCTTGCCTTTTCGTGCAAGGTCTGCAACTTTCATCTGCAGTTCTTTGGCTTCCTCAGTCAGGCGGAAACCGGTCATGACAAGTACGAGACGCCCCACTAAATCGGGATGGTCAATGGCAAAGTGCTGGGCTATCGCTCCTCCCGTGGAGACGCCGATTATGTCGGCCACACCACCCAGTTCATTCTTAATCATGACAGCATAATCATCCGACATGCCGCTCAGTGAATATCCCGGGGGAAGACCGGGCTTCCTGTTCACAACATATATCTTGTAGCTATCCTCGAGTCCCCTTAAATACCCGGTACTCATCCGCAGCATAATGTCTGACGGCGGCTTATGCCGAAATTCCAACCCTCCAAATACAACGAGGTTACGCGTGCCGTTCCCGATACAGGCATAGGGAAGGCCGTTACTGGAATAACCGGTTATCGTTTTTTGTCTGGCCACCTCAATTCCCCATTATACAGAATCCCAGGGACAACATCCTTCACGAGGTGAAGGACCAGGCCTACCACAAATCAGATATCATGTCTCGGAATACCATCAATTTCTATAATAGCCTGCAGTATGCTAGGATGTAGGCATTTATGAAAGAGGATTTCCTGAGCCGACTGGCCGAGATCGTTGGCCAGGATTATGTTTCAAATCGCCCCGAAGACCTTTATCTCTATTCCCGCGACCCGGGGGCACAGAAGCCGCGCCAAGCCGACTATGTGGTTATGCCTCGAACAGTGGACGAGGTGCAGCAGATAGTCGGGCTGGCAAACCAGGAGAAAGTTCCCCTCACCCCAATGGGAGCGGGGCTGACCCTGTCGGCACTGACCGTTCCTATCAGGAGTGGCATTGTGCTGGACATGAAAAGAATGGACAGCATAATAGAGGTAAACGAAGCCAGCCGTTACGCCCTGATTGAGGCCGGCGTCACCCAGGCTGCCCTCAGGGCCTATCTTGAGAAGCACCATCACCACCTCCAGCACTCCACCCCGGAGGCACCCCCCACTGCTACCATAGTCGGCAATATATTGATTCAGGGGCACGGACACCTGACACCGAGGTATGGTGTTAACTCACAGATGGTCAACGGCATGGAGGTGGTTTTGCCCACCGGCGAGGTATGCAAGCTGGGCTCAAGCTCAATAGGTCCCAGTTGGTTCAGCCGGGACCCCCTCCCCGACCTCATGGGTCTGTTCCTGGGCTGGCTGGGAACGACCGGCATCGTCACCAAGCTATCAATGCAGCTCTTTCCCAAACCCGGTTATAGAGACCTTTTGCTGTTCGTTTCCGATAGCACCGAACTGATTCCAGAGATTATAGACGAGCTCAGCCAGATTAACCTCCTGGAGAACTGCTTCATTATCACCCAGGAGAAGCCGAGGTGGGCGCAGCGCATATACTATATCATCGTCATCTCCGGGCAGTCGCAGGCAGAGTTTGAGACCAAGAAGGTACTGCATGACCAGATTTTCCAGAAACACCAGGACAGGGTAGCGCCGGTAAACAAGGAACCGGCGCTGACACCGCTGCGGGAAAGGTTTCTCGGCGTACCTCCGTTTGCCGCCACCGCTGCCGATTTCAGGAAGGGCGGCGGCTTTGAATACACCGGCGCCATACTGCCCATAGAGGTAATACCCCGGGCCTGGCAGAAGGGGATTGAGATTGCCCACAAGTACGACCTGCTTTACCAGCTGGGAATACAGCTCCTGCCCAACGGCCACAGCGTTATGCTCGCCTACTCCTACCCATTCAACCGGGCTGTCGCGGAGGAGGCCGATAGGGCCAGAGGCGCCCTGGATGAGACCAACCGCCTGACCCTGGAACTGGGTGGGGTGGTCTGGAAGCCCGAACTGCCGGCGCAGAAGCTAATCCTAAAGAGAATGGACACCGGTACGCGTCAGTTGATAGACAGAATAAAGAAGATGCTGGACCCGAACGGCATCATGAATCCGGGAAACTGGGAGGTGAGCTAAATTTCCCTGGAAGATTATAAAGGCGTAATCCATAGATGCTTTGGCTGCGGGTACTGCCAGCTAACCCTGGACTATTCGGAGTTTAACTGCCCAATCTACAACAGGTTCCGCCTGAAGAGCTACTCGCCGGGCGGCCTGCTCTGGCTCATACGGGCCTGGGAGGAAAAAGAAATAGAATGGTCCGAGTCGCTGGGCAAAATACTCTACTCCTGCACCACCTGTAACAACTGCGTCCAGAGCTGCAAATTCTCCTTTAATAAAGACGTTGTCAATATAATAATAGCGGCCAGAGAAGAGGTGGTGGGAAATGGGCTGGTTACTCCCAAGGTGGCCCGCTTTTTCCGCAATATTGAAGACTATGGCAATCCCTACCGGGAACTGAGAAGGAACCGGGGCCGGTGGGCTGAAGGTATGGGGATAGAGCCTTATAACGGCCAGGAGTTCCTCTTCTATGTCGGCTGTGTCGGCTCTTTCGACGAAAAGGGACAGAGGGCTGCCCAAGCAGTCGGCGGACTGCTTCTTGAGGCCGGTGTTTCCTTCGGCATACTAGGCCCTGCCGAAGAGTGCGATGGCAATGAAATTCGCATACTGGGCGAGAACCGTATTTTCGAGATGCTAAAAGACAGGAACACCGCCCTTTTCCAGAATGCCGGCGTCAAGAAGATTATAACGCTTTCCCCTCATTCCTATAATGTTTTCCGAAATGAATACCCCGATAGCCTTGAAGTATTTCACTACACCCAGATACTCCGTGACCTTATTAAAGAGGGGAGACTGAAGCCAGCCTCAAAGCTGAACATGAAAGTTACCTACCACGACCCGTGTTTCCTGGGGAGACACGCCGAAGAGTATGAAGCGCCCCGTGAGATATTGAGGGCAATCCCCAGTGTTGAGATGGTCGAGATGGAAAGAAACCGCCAGAATGCCTTCTGCTGCGGCGGGGGCAGCGGCAATTTCTACACCGATTCCTTCGGCGGCGGTGAAAATAGCCCGTCAAGAATCAGGGTCAGAGAAGCCGATAAGGCCGGGGCCGGCATCTTAGCGGTAGCTTGCCCAACTTGTGCCGTCATGCTCGGTGAAGCGATAAAGGACGAGGGAATAGAAGAGAGGCTGGTTGTTAAAGATATTTCAGAACTTTTAGAATTCCGGGGACATCTTACCAACTAGGCTTATGTCCCCGGAATACCGATCACTGAGGATGCACACGAGGGTTTGGGTCAACGTCTTCGCCTCCGCCGGAACAGGGACATACACCAAAATAAACCAATTACGATGAAAAAAAGATACGGTCGGTGGGTAGTTCCCTCGCCGATCCCGGCGACCGCTATCGTCGGGGCGGGAGGCGGTGTTATCGGAGCTAGTCCCCCGGCAGGTATTTCGTAAGCAGGTATCTCGGCAGAAATTTCATAGGCAGCTATTTCAGTATCGAGATACTGATCAGGCACCCAACCCAGCGGGTTATTTCTACCGGTAGCTTCCGCCCAGACCCATCCTGGCTCACCTCCCAGCTCAAAGAAAGCCGTTGCCTTTTTATATTCAGGTAGATAAACCAATACCGCAGTATGCCCTGAGACAAGCACTACGGCAGAGCGAAACCCGGCAGCTCTACACATAACCGCCAGCAACACCGCCATGTCTTCGCAATCACCCTCCCCAACTCCATCCTCCACAATAGCTGTCGCCAGCTCGTCGGCATTCCGGGCAAACTCCTCACTTCCAGTTTGCTCCACGTCAGATGTATATTCCACCCTATCACGAACAAAATAAAATATCGCTTCTGCCTTTAGTAGCGGGTCCGCATATTCACCGGCAATCTTCTCACCCAGGCTATAGGCTACATCAGCCTGTTCCCCCAGGCTCTGGAAGGCTATAACGGGGCGAAATCCTGTGTCAGTTATTTGATAAAACCCATTTTCACCAAAGGCCCTGGTTCTGCATATCTCCCAGTCGTCAGAGATATCGCCGCCGCTTTCGTAGAAACCTGCAGATGGAAATGCCGAGGCATAACCGGCAGTCGCCACCACAGCTAGTAAGACAAATATTAAACCCAGTAAAACTCCGACTTTCTTCATAACGGTCCGGTCAGTGCCGCATGGAGTATTAAGCCAAAGAAGACGAGATAACCAAAGACATGTAGCCCTGCAGCCACCGGGTTTTCCTTAATACTGCCAAACGGTATTTTAGGCGTTAGCTTGTCCACGATATAGAATAGGGCCACTCCAAGAAGTAAGCCTATCACAAAGCTTATAGCTAGTAACCCCCACGTCCTAAAGTCAAAGATGTACCATACTACTGGAGCTGTGACCGCAGTCAGCGCGGTAATGGCGCCGTGGATAACAAGACCAATCAGGATGAAGAAGCCTGCTATGAACAACCCAACAGCTACCGGGCTCTCACCTATCCGTTTGCGATAAGGAACATGAGGGATAAGAGCATCTAGCGCCTTGACTCCAAGCCACGCCAGGAGAGCAGAGATGAAAACCAACAACGCAACCTTAGCTAACCATATCAAAGAGATTACCCAAAAAGGGACGCCTAAACCTAACTCTGGCATATTAGTGCCTCCTTATTGTCCATATTTGATTAAATAGTGTAGCATTTTCTTGTCTCGAGTGTGAATTCCAGGGACACCATCCTTCACCTTGTGAAGGACCAGACCTGCTACAAATCAGGTATCATGTCCCAGAATCTTACTTTTGGTGAGCGGAAAGTTGACAGCACCATGTCAGCCATCTAAAGTGTAAGCTGGTGAGTTGTACCACATTCACTCACGGTGCTCTTAACGTCTATGAAACCAGGATACGTTGCACTATACCACTCTGGCGAATTGGAGCGTCGTGCCCAAGTACTTGAGGCTAGATTAGGCTCCTGCGATATCTGCCCCAAGGAGTGTCGGGTCGATAGATTACAAAACGAACCGGGCTATTGCCATTCAGGGCGCCTCCCCATAGTCTCGGCGGTCTGCGCTCATCATGGTGAGGAGCCAGCTATTTCGGGACCCAGAGGGTCAGGGACGGTTTTCTTTGGCAATTGTAATATGAGATGCGTTTATTGTCAGAACTACCAGATAAGCCAGAACTGGAAAAAACAAAAACTCAAGGAAATGGACTGCCACACCCTGGCTGAAAGGATGCTCTGCCTTCAGGATGAACTGGGTTGCCACAATATCAATTTCGTTTCGCCATCCCATTTTGTTCCTCAGCTCCTTCGGGCAGTTGTGGAAGCGGTGCCCATGGGGCTTCGAGTGCCGCTGGTTTACAACAGCAGTGGCTACGATTCTATCGCTTCTCTGAAAGAACTAGACGGTGTAATAAGTATCTACCTGCCTGACTTAAGATATGCCTCCGACAGGTGGGCTAAGAAGTTCTCGCATGTCCCGGATTATGTAGCACGGGCCCGCCAGGCCATTAAAGAGATGTATCGACAGGTTGGAGATCTGGTGGTGGATGAATCCGACCAGGCACAGAAGGGACTGATAGTGCGCCATCTTATTCTACCCAACGGTCTGGCAGGCAGTGGAGAATCACTAACCTGGCTTGTTCAGGAGATTTCTCCCACGGTGACGGTCAGCATAATGTCTCAATACATGCCGGTGCACCGGGCGCCGCGAATACCGCTGCTTTCCCGAAAGATCAGCGTTGATGAGCATAAAACTGTCCTCCGGCTACTAACTGACCTGGGAATAGAAAATGGCTGGGTGCAGGAGCTGGGGGCAGCGGAAGAGTATCTCCCTGATTTTGAACAAGAAGGCCACCCTTTCTGAATTCCAGGGACACCATCCTTCACAAGGTGAAGGACTAGGCCTGCTACAAAGCAGGTATCATGTCCCCAGAAGACAAATGTTGTATAATAGGTACAAGTAAATCCAGCGTGAGGAAACCTACGCGAGTACGAATCACCAGAAGGGAGGGCTACATTTATGAGAATAGCAATCATCGGAGCAAGCGGAAAGATTGGAGCACCCATTCGCGATGAAGCACTGGCGCGGGGTCATGAGGTAACTGCAATCGTGCGCCACCCTGAGAAGATAACTGTGCAGAACCCGCGCCTTACTGTTGTAAAAGCGGACATCCTTAAAGATACGGTCGACGAACTAGTGAAAGGTCATGACGCGGTAATAAGTGCCTACAATCCCGGCTGGAGCAATCCCGATATCTACAATGAGCAAATCAAGGGTTATAAGGCGATTATCAACGGGGTCAAGAAGTCGGGAATCAAAAGACTGCTGGTTGTCGGCGGGGCGGGAACTCTTGAAGTCGCCCCCGGCGTGCAGCTTTTGGATACGGCGAATTTCCCGGAGAACATAAAAGGCGGAGTGCTGGCAACCAGGGAAACACTTTCCATGCTAAGAGAAGAAAAAAAACTTGAGTGGACGTTCTTGAGCCCGCCAGCCTCGATCGACCCCGGAGAACGGACAGGGAATTACCGGGTCGGGAAAGACCAGCTTCTTAAGAACGAAGAAGGCGAAAGCAAAATCTCCACGCAGGACTACGCCGTTGCCATGCTCGATGAACTGGAGCATCCGCAACACATTCGCGAACGATTCACTGTCGCTTACTGAGGCTTTACGCTACTCAGGTGGTTCTGGCTGCACCTTGGCCTGGGTTCTCGCCGGCAGGCCCCAGATGTGGATGAAGCCGGGAGAGGCACTCTGGTCGAAGGCATCGCCCTTGTCGTAAGTAGCCAGGCTGTAGTCGTAAAGGGAGTAGGGCGATTTTCTACCCACTATCTGGCAGTTACCTTTGAAGAGCTTTACCTTTATGGTGCCGGTGACGTACTTCTGTGTGCTTTCCACATAGGCGGCTAAGTCCCGGCGCATACCTGTAAACCACAGCCCATTGTAGATGAGATCGGCATAATCAGCGGCCACCCTGGCCTTAAAGCGGAGCTGCTCCTTGGCCAGCACCAGGTCTTCCAGGGCCTGGTGCGCTTTCAGCAGGACCATGGCGGCCGGCGCCTCATAAATCTCCCGCGATTTTATGCCCACCAGTCTATTTTCGATATGATCAATCCGGCCTATTCCATGCTGGCCAGCCAGGTCATGAACCCTCTGGACAAGGGCAACAGGCTCTAACTTTTTGCCATCGAGACTTACTGGTATCCCTTTATCAAAGCCAATCTCCAGATAAGCAGGCCGAGCCGGTGTTTTTTCAGGCGACTTTGTCCACAGGAAGACATCTTCCGGTGGTTTGTTCCAGGTGTCTTCCAGCACACCACATTCAATGCTCCTTCCCCACAGGTTCTCGTCGATGGAATAGGGGCTGGCCCTGGTGATAGGGACAGGAATATCGTGAGTCCGGGCATATTCAATTGTTTGCTCCCTGGTCATATTCCACTCCCGAGCCGGGGCTATTACCTTTAGTTCGGGGGCTAGAGCGGCTACGCCTACATCAATCCTCACTTGGTCATTGCCCTTGCCGGTGCAACCGTGAGCTACCACTCGAGCCCCTTCCTTCTTGGCTGTTTCCACCAGGAGTCGGGCGATGAGAGGACGCCCCAGGGCTGTGGCTAAGGGGTACTGCCCCTCATAAACGGCATCAGCCTGGAGGGCAGGGAAAACAAACGCCTCGATAAAAGACCTCCTGTCATCAATCACCAGCGCTTTTATGGCTCCGACTTTGAGCGCTTTTTGTCTAATAGCCTCGAGGTCGGGGACATTGCCTATATCCACGGTGAGGGTAACGACCTTCAAGTTATAGTTTTCTTCAAGCCATTTTATGGCCACGGATGTATCCAGACCGCCACTGTAGGCCAATACTACCTTATCTGACATTTCTACCTCCTTAGGAGAAGCCCTAAATCCTAAACAAATTCAAATTTCAAATGTTCTAAATTTGAAACCTTCGGAGATTGCTTCGTCGCCTTTGGCTCCTCGCAACGACAAGAAGGAAGACGATTGGCAACAAAATTGTTCCAAGTCTTCATGTTTTGTTCATTGGGGTTTTGGATTTTGGTATTGTTTAGCATTTCGTATTTCTCCTAACACATCCCCCAAAATACCTATCGCCCTGTCAACTTCCTTTTCGGTGATGATAAGGGGGGGCATAAAGCGCAGGGCATCTGGCTTCACTTTGTTAACCAGTAAGCCTCTATCAATGCAAGCCAGTACCAGCTTCTCGGCGATTTCTTGGTCGAATTCTAAAGCTATCAGGAGCCCCCGGCCCCTTAGCCCAGTGATAAAATCAAACTGCCTCTTCAGGCTTTCCAGCCTGGTCATGAAATAATTCCCTACTTGTTTAACCTTTCCAGGTATGTCGTTATCAATGATGTATTTCAGAGCGGCATGAGCGGCGGCACAGACCAGTGGATTGCCGCCAAAGGTGGAGCCGTGCTCGCCCGGAGAAAAAAGGGAGACATGTTCTTTGGCTAAGAGAGCGCCAATGGGCACACCACTGCCCAGTCCCTTGGCCAGAGTCATTATGTCCGGCTCAACCCCATACTGCTCATAGGCGAAGAGGGTCCCCGTCCGACCGATGCCCGTCTGGATTTCATCCAGAATAAAAAGGATCCCCTTTTCCCGACACCAGCTTTGCACATTTTTTAGGTAGTCATCGTCAGGCACGTTCACCCCGCCTTCTCCCTGGACTGGCTCCAGTATCACAGCACAGGTCTTCTCACTGGTCGCCCGCTTGACCGCCTCGACACTGTTATATTCAACATTGACAAAGCCATCAGGCAGAGGTATGTAGGGCTCCTGAAACTTACTCTGCCCCGTGGCGGCTGTCATAGCCAGAGTTCGCCCATGAAAAGAACTATAGGTAGTAATGACCTCGTAGGCACCATTGAGTCGGAGCTTTCCATACCTGCGAGCCAGTTTCACCGCCCCTTCATTAGCTTCAGCACCACTGTTGCAAAAGAAAACCCTATCGAGACAGCTATGCCCAATTAGAAGCTGTGCCAGCTCTATCTGCGGGATGGTATAGAACTGGTTCGACGCCTGGATCAGGGTTTTAGCTTGCTTTTCCAGGGCCTCGACTACTACCGGAGGGCAATGCCCCAGGCTGTTTACTGCCCAGCCACCAACAAAGTCGAGATATTCCCGGCCCTGGTCATCCCAGACAAAAGCTCCTTGACCGCGAACCAGAGTCACCGGGACTCTAGTCACCGTTCTAAGAAATAGCTTCTGCTCTAACTCTTGCCAATCATTCTGAGACAATTGTTGTACCTCTTGATTCAGCTTGCCGAGCCTGTCCGGTAATCTCATGGAGTAAAGCATGGGAAATTTTACCGTCTATGATGCGCACGACCTGCGTGGTAGTCAGGGCTCTAAGGCTGGCTTCTATTTTAGGGACCATGCCCCCTGAAGCTACACCGGAGGCGAGCATATCTTTGGCCGCGGCCAGGTTGAGCCTGGGGATCGCCTTCCCCGACCCATCATGAATACCATCGACATCGGTCAGGAATACGAGTCTTTCTGCAGCTAGTGCCGCGGCAATTTCCCCGGCCGCAGTATCCCCGTTGACATTGAGCAGCATCGTCCGGCCTTTAACCGAGCCGAAACTTACGGGCGCAACCACTGGCATATAGCCTGCATCCAGCAATAGCTTCAACGGAGTGGGGTCAACGGCGACAACTTCACCGGCATAGCCCAGCTCGGGGCTCTTGATGCTTGCCCGAAGCAAGCTGCCGTCGCAGCCACTTAAGCTTACCGCTTTTCCCCCCAGAGCCTGGATAGCCACTACCAGTTCCTTATTGACCAACCCACCCAACGCCGCAGCCACCACCTTCAGGGTCTCGGCATCGGTAACCCTCAACCCGTTTACAAAGCTGGTGGGAATGCCAAGGCGGGCGAGCCACTCGGAAGTCACCTTGGCGCCGCCATGAACCACTACCAGGGACCTACCTTGTTTCTGAAGCTCCACCAGGTCCTCTAAGGTAGTATCGTGGTTGCCCAGGGTGCTACCGCCAATCTTGACTATGATGATTCCCTTTTGCATTATGTGGTATACCTGCTATTTATCCTAACATATTCCTCGGAGAGGTCGCAGCCCCAGGCGGTGGCCTGGCCGTCTCCTAAATGCAGGCATAGCCTTATGAGCACATTATCGCTGTTGCTCAACGCCGATTTCATCTCTTCTTTGTTAAAGTTGGTAGGGCAACCCTGCTTCATGACACAAACATCGTTCAAATAGACATCCAATCGGTCTTCTCTTACCCTTGCCCCGCTTCGCCCCAGGGCAGCAACGATACGCCCCCAGTTAGGGTCGTTGCCATGGATGGCTGCTTTCACCAGTGGTGAACTAGCGATAGTTCGAGCCGCCTGGCAGGCCCCAGCCTGGTCTTCCGCCTTTTCCACTATGACTCCAATAAGTTTTGTGGCTCCCTCTCCATCCCGAGCCATGGACTTAGCCAGGTGAGTGCAAATCGCATTTAAGGCCTCCTGGAAATCGCCGCCATTATCAAAGTCAATAGGTTCGTTACTAGCTAAGCCGTTGGCCAATAGAAATGCACAATCGTTGGGGCTGGTGTCGCCATCGATACTTACCATGTTGAAAGAGCAGTCCACCGCTTTTTGTAATGCCACTCGCAGGAAATAAGAATTTACCACAGCATCGGTGGCGATAAAACAAAGCATGGTAGCCATGTTGGGATGAACCATACCTATCCCTTTAGCCACCCCACCAATGGTGAACTTAACTCCTTTTGAATCTACCTGGACGGCAATTTCTTTGGGTCTGGTATCCGTGGTCATTATTGCCCGACAAAAATCATGACCCCCTTCTCTGGTTGGCTTTACTTTAGGAATTCCAGTCCTGATTTTATCCATAGGCAAGGGCAAGCCAATGATACCGGTACTGGCGACAAGGACTTCCTCGGGAGATATGCCTAGCTTGGCTGCTGCTAGATTTGCCATTCCCCGAGCGTCTGCCAGTCCCTGCCCACCCATGCAGGCATTGGCACAACCGGAATTTACCACTATAGCTCGCGCCCGCCCTCCTGCTACATGCCTCTGGGATAAAATAACTGGAGCTGATTTAATTTGGTTGGTAGTAAAAACACCGGCAGCCTTGCAGGGCACTTTAGAGCAAAGAATAGCTAAATCAAGCTCATCTTTATCCTTTATTCCAGCATGGACCGCCCCAGCCAGAAATCCTGAAGCTGAGGTAACACTGCCTGAAGGAATTAAGTTAACCATAAAATTCAAATATAGCAAGAAATAAGGGCAGCGTCTATTACCGTGCCCTCGCAGCCCAGGCAATTCCTTTTCCAGATTGCTTCGTGGCTCAGGCTTGACCTACAGTTCAAGCCTGAAGTTGCTTTCGCCTACTATCCTGCTCAATTCCCCAGCTAATTCGGGGCAGTAATTGATTGTTGTCTCCGGTATCTCCAGGTTAGTCACTTCATTCTCGCTGACAACAGCCAGAGAAACTCTATCTTGCCCGGGATAACTCTTGAGGATATCCATAATTTTATGGAGGCATTCGATGTCTTTTTCTGCATCGCCCGACTGGTTGATATCTATCAGGACATGGCGACGCTGGGGTTCTTTCAGCACTTCTTGCCTCACAGGGAGGAGCATCGCTTCTTGACAGTTTAATTGCAGTTCCCCATCTCTGACCTTCACTAGGCCCTTGATTGTGATAATGTTGCCCTCCTGCCATATCCCCTGGGTACTCTCGTAGAGCCTAGGCCAGGCGATGACCTCAATACTGGCATCCAGGTCTTCAACTGAAGCGACCACAAAGGGGCGGTTATCCCTGGTATGGGCCTGGCGTACCGAGACTACCATTCCCGTAACGGTCACCGTATCACCAGCCATGTCCTTATTGATTTCTCCGCAGGAAACAGTACCTGGTGAGGATGGTTCTCTGGCAAGGAAGTCAAGGGGCTGGGAGAAATAAACCCCCAACAGCTCTCTTTCCCAGATAAGCTTTTGCTTGGCGGACACCTCTTCCTCCGCTTGCTCGTAGCCAGCACGGGGGGCAGGGGCACTTTGACCCCATACATCAAACATGCTAACCTGTCCCGATTCCTTTGCTCTTTGTTTCGCTTGAGCCAGGGAGATAATTTTATTCAGGGACTCGAGTAGCGTCTTACGGCTGCCCAGAGAGTCGAAGGCACCAACTTTAATCAAGCTTTCTAATACTTTCTTATTGATGTTACGAAGGTCGGTTCGAGAGCAGAAGTCTTCTATGGACTTAAAATCGCCCCCTGAATCCCGGCCAGAAAGGATATGCTCAATTGGGGCAAAGCCGACATTTTTAATGGAAGCCAGTCCAAATCGGATGGCGGGATTATTTTCATCATCCTTCTCAATGGCGAAGCTAGCATGGCTCTTACTGATGTCCGGCGGTAGTACTTTGATGCCCATCCTCCGGCATTCAGCAATCGCCGAACGGACCTTATCCATATTATCCGAATAAGTGTCAAGCCAGGCCACCATGTACTCAATGGGGTAGTTTGCCTTAAGATAGGCGGTGCGGTAGGCAATTAGACCGTAGCTAACGCTGTGGGCTTTGTTGAAAGCGTAACCGGCGAAGGGCTCGATCAGGGAAAATACCTCCTGAGCTAATTCCGGCGGTATGCCATTCTTTTTAGCCCCGGCGATGAAATTGCGCTCCTCTTTCTTCATCACCGCAGGTATCTTTTTACCCATAGCTTTACGAAGAATGTCAGCCTGGCCTAGACTATAGCCGGCTAGAGCCTGGGCGATAAATATTACCTGCTCCTGATAAACGATAACTCCGTAGGTTTCTTTTAAAATCTTCCTCAGAATGGGATGAGAATAGTGAATAGGGGCAACCCCTTGCTTGGCCCTGATAAAAGTTGGAATTTGTTCCATGGGGCCAGGGCGATAGAGTGCCACCATAGCCGCGATATCGCTAAAGTTAGTGGGCTTGAGTTCCTTAATATAGCGGCGCATCCCTGAGCTTTCCAGTTGGAAGATGCCTTTAGTTTCCCCCGAGGCAAGCAACTCAAAGGTCTTGGCATCATCGAGAGGAATATGCTGCAAATCCAGGGAGACTCCACGATTCTGGACAATAATTTCTTTAACTCTAGCCATAATAGTCAAATTGGATAAGCCCAAGAAATCCATTTTTAGCAGTCCCAAGCGGGCAATGTCCCCCATGTGGAACTGAGTCATAACAGTGCGCTGCTCACCCTTTCCCAGCAATTGCAGCGGCACATATTCGATTAAGGGCTCATGCGCTATAACCACGCCGGCGGCATGGGTGCTGACGTGCCTGACCATTCCCTCCAATTTCCTGGCCGAGTCAATCAAGTTACGTATTGCTGCGTCTTGATGATAAATGTCATAAAGCTCCCGGCTCTGTTCCAGAGCTCTATCCAAGGTTATGGTCAACTCCAGAGGGATGAGTCGAGCCACCCGGTCAACCTGAGCATAAGGCATGCCTAAAGCCCGCCCCGTGTCTCTTATCGCTGCTCTGGCCCCCATGGTGCCAAAGGTAATAATTTGAGCTACGTGGTCGGAGCTATATTTCTGATTAACGTAGGACAGGACTTCATCACGGCGGTCATCCTGAAAATCAAGGTCAATATCGGGGAGTTCACGGCGCTCGACATTAAGGAATCGTTCGAAAACAAGCCCGTATGCTAGTGGGTCTACATCAGTGACGCCCAGACAGTAAAGAGCCAGGCTGGCAGCAGCACTTCCCCGAACGCCAAAATAGATGCCCCGTTTTCTGGCAAAGGAGATTATATCCCAAACAACCAGGAAGTAATGGGCAAACCTTGTCTTCTGGATGACATCAAGCTCGTAGCTAAGCCGTTCCTTGACTTCTGGGCCGGGCTCCTGGTAACGTCTTTCCAAGCCCTGCCAGCAGAGCTCAGCCAGGAAATCATCAACTTTCGTGCCCTTAGGCAATTCCACCTGCGGCAGATGTAGCTTGGTAAAATCCAACTCCAGCCGACACATATCAGCAATGGCTTGAGTGTTCTCCACAGCCTGAGGTAAGTCAGCAAATAATTGTTCCACCTCTTCAGGGCTTTTCAGGTAGAAGAAATCGCCAGCCATCTTCAGCCTTTTCTCATCATACACAGAGGTGTTGGTCTGTATACATAAAAGAAGTTCGTGGGCTGTGGCATCCTTTTTATCAACATAATGCGCATCAAAGGTGGCTACCAGCGGTATATTGAGTTTAGTGGATAATGAAATAAGCTCCTGGTTTATTTGCTCTAGTTCAGGGATAGGATGCCTTTGAATCTCTAGGTAGTAATCGCCGAAGGTTTCCTTGTACCATTCAGCTACTCCACCAAGCTCGTCGTTTCGCCCTTCGAGGATAAGCCGAGCCAGTTCCCCTCGAGCACACCCGGAAAGGGCAATAAGTCCGTCATGATGAAGCTTGAGAAGCTCCTTATCTACTCTAGGCTTATAGTAAAACCCCTCAAGGTGGCTCTTAGTAACCAGTTGGAGCAAATTGCGGTAGCCCTTTTCATTCTTGGCCAGTAAAGTAAGATGATAAGGGGTTTTGTGAGCTGGCTCCCGGCTATGGCAATCGGTCTCGGCGACATAGACTTCGCAGCCAATGATTGGTTTTATACCTGCTTCCTTGGCAGCCACATAAAAATCGATGACACCATACATGGCACCGTGGTCAGTGATAGCAAGGCTGTCCATGCCCAACTCTTTGGTCCGGGCAATAAGCTGAGGGATGCGGCACATGCCATCGAGCAAGCTATATTCAGTGTGGACGTGGAGATGGACAAACTTCCGTGGCATTAGCTAAATTATAACATTTGTACCGATAGCTCCAAACGAGGAATTTCTAACTATCAAAAATTTCTTTACCATCGCAATGAGCATCTACCAAAATGGGCACCGCTATTTATAGTCACCCGCATAAACCCCGATACAATTTTACCCGTCATTGCGAGTGGAGCGTGGCAATCACATCAAGGTCTCTGCGGAGAGACTCTTGAGTGCTCCCGTAAATTAAGAAGGGACAAGCCGTTCCCCCTACAAAAGTAAGGTTACTAATGGGTGATTGACGGGAAATTGAACGAGTCTTAGACTATATTCAGTTAGTTTTAGGGGGTGTTGCATATGCCCGTAAAAATAAATGGACGAATTTATTATAGGACTGCTGAAGTTTGCCAGATAGTTGGCATAGGTAAGAGCACTTTGTTCCGCTGGATCAGGCAAAACATCGTGGAGGATGCAAAATATAGAGACAGGAAAGGGTGGAGGCTGTTCGCGGAGGATGAACTACTCAGCCTTAAGTCGGAGACTAACAAAATCCAGAAGAACTGAGTGGCCAAAATATGAGAAATATCATTGATTTTGAGAAACAAATTCAAGGAGGCGTATCATGGTGACAACGATGAGTAAGAGTCAACAATCCCAAAAGGTGGTAAGCAAAGATGTGAAACAAACGGTCGAGCTTCCCTCCGAGATCCCCGAGGAGGCTAAGGAGCCTCTCGATGACCTAATGAGCCAGGCCCAGGCCGCCTACACGTCCTATATGAAAGCTCAGAGAAAGGTAGCGGCAGCGTATCAGGAACGGCAACGCCAAGAGGAGAAATCCTATAAAGAAATTGAAGAGCAAGCCGCTAACATCTGTACAGAAACCATAGAAAAGGCTACGCAAGCCCTGGAAAAGGCTGAACGGGAAGCCGAGGAAGCATATAAAAAAGCCAAAACGGGAGCTAAGCGGGTTTACCAGGACAGTGTGAACGAAGCATTGAGATTACGCAAGGAGACTATCGAGCAAGCCTGGAAAGAAACTCAAGGAACGTCAGAGAGAATCTGGAAGGTCTTTCAGGGTGAAATTGAGAAATAGAAATGTGACGAGGCTGACGTGTCACATTGATAGGCTTGCCGTTATTGAGTCCTGTGAGAAAGGTGGATTATATTATGAATAATAACCCTAAAAAAGATGGTGTCATTGTGCTGAGGGGGCGTGAGTTCAATCAAGTAAAAAACGGGCTGGATGAGGCTCAGGTAGCATCTTTCATTGAAGAGCTTATCAAGGAGCGGGATAAACTGGCCCAGTCCCAGGAACATATCGCGTCTCTTAACAAACTTGCAGAGATGACCGTTGTCGAAGCCGACAGGCTAGCCACACAAATCAAGGCAGAAGCTGAAGAACAAGCTAAAGCTGAGAGTGTTGCCATTATAGATAAAGCCAGGGAGCAAGCTCGACAGATGGTGGAACAAAAAATAGCTGAAGCGGTGGAGATTGCTAATGAAAAGGCTAACGCAATCAGAGCCAAAACCGAAGAGGAAGCAGCACTGCTGTTAGAGAATGATAGAAATAAAATTCGGGGTGAACTACACAACCTTGTAAATCAACAATTCGGCTATATGCTGGAAGAATTGAAAGGCCTTAACCAGCAGGCAGTAGCGGTACAGGCAGATTTTGACAACAAGTTGTCTAAGCCCAGTGAGGAGGACAGCGACGCAGCCGCGAAAATTGATGAAAAGAGCGACACTATAGTCACAGAAGATAGCGACGCAGCCGCGAAAATCCCGGAAGGGAGCAAGGCGCCTGACCGACAACCGGAGCCAAGCCACGCTACGGGCCAAACTGAAAAGAGCTTCGAACTCTCGAAACTATTTGAGAGCAACGCCAAGCTAGAGTTGGGCAAGCCGCAATGGGAAGTGGAAATCTTACCTCCGTTTGGGATAGCCAAAATCATGGAAGTCGTATCTTATCTTGACCAATTACCCGAAGTTGCAAATACTGAGATGATTGTACCTCATATTGATACGCCTTCAATTCTGGTCTTCCTGCGTGACTCCCTGAACCTTGTTGATGTGCTACAAACAATCCCCGCAGTGGCTCATGTTGAAGAAGTCACAATTGACAAAGATGGTACCAACGGCGAACCAAGAAAAGAACCAAGAAAAGTTCGCATAAGCCTCTCGGAGAACATGGCTTCGCAAGAAAAGAAATAAAGAACACGCATGAAAGCACCTAAGCCTCGGGCGGCATATAAAATGCCGCCTCTTTACTTTCGGGGGATAAATCCCCGCCCCATGAACTTCACAGCGCAACTCCTTGGAGTCGCGCTTCACCTCCAGAGTTTTATAGTTGCCTGATTTATCAGGCCCTGCCCATCTTTTATCAGGGACAAGTAAGTTTATAGCGGAAAACTTTGCGAGAATGCCCAAGTTCCGGCTAGAGGAAAAGGTTGCCAGCCGGAGATGGTTCAGATGGCGCGCCTAGAGGGATTTGAACCCACGACCCCCGGTTCCGAAGACCGGTGCTCTTGTCCGCTGAGCTATAGGCGCACCGCATATAGAATTCTAGTGCCAGAGTCCTCTCGTGTCAACTTATTCCGATAGCCCTAAAGGGAATATGCCTAAACCTCCTCTAGTTGGAAGTTGCTCATCATGTGTGCTATAAAGGCAATAATCATGCTTAAGGAGGAGATTGCTATGAATTATGAGAGCTTCCTTGAATTGGTTAAAAAAAGAAGGAGCATCCGCAGGTTTAAGCCAGACCCTATACCTGATGAATATGTGGACAGGATTATTGAAGCTGCTCGCTGGGCCCCATCGGGCTTTAACTCACAGCCGTGGGAGTTTGTCGTCATCAAGGATAAGAAATTAAAGGACGACGTTATGCGAATTATTAGGCCGCCGCGTCCAGCCGGAGCCTCGGGATTCTCCAAATTGGAAGACATGTGTGAGCCCTGGATGCGACAGAAACGGCAGCCCTGGCTTGACCCGGAAATGGAGTACCAGAATGCCCCGGTCCTTATATTACTCTTTGGCGATACCAGAACTCAGTTGGGGTTACCTATGGTGGTAAGATGTGACCCGCATATAAAACAGTCAATCTACCTTTCCAGCCTGGCCAATGCCTTTCTGTATATGCACCTGGCGGCTACGACGCTGGGGCTGGCCAGCCAGTGGGTATCTTCGGTGGCATCACCTTATAACCACTGCCTACTAAAGAACCTTTTACACATACCCAACGAGATGGAGGTCTACGATATGATCGCCTTGGGCTATCCTGCTTACAAATCCAGGCCCAAGTTGATGAGGCCGCTCGACAAGATGGTTCATCGTGACTACTTCGGCGAAGAAGATTTCCGCACTGACGAAGAGGTCAGAGACTTTATCAAGAAAACTAGAAGCTGGGTTTTCGCCAATCACAGACGTGGGGCGGATAAAAATATTGTGGGGTGAGTGGAGGGATTTGAACCCTCGATCTCCAGGGCCACAACCTGGCGCCTTAACCACTGGGCTACACTCACCATAACCACGAATAGTATACTTTACAACGGCCTCTGCTTTCAATCTTGAAAGCGAGCGACCATAACAATCAAGGCCTTACAGCCTGCAAGGCTCCCGTAGCTGGTGCGTCCGGCTCAGGCACGAAAGCCAGAGGCTCAAGTCGTCTGCCACCAACCATAAAAATAAATATTTCTGGCTTCTGGCTAAGCAACAAATCTAAAATAGGCAATCAGCGCTACCACCCCTATTATGATGAGCCAGATGCCCACCAGGTAGTTGAGGATTTTAGGAAAAATCATTACTATGATACCGAAGATAAGGGTGATGATTCCTCCGATGAGACCTAACCTAGGTATCGATTCAAGAAAACCAAGCATAGATTATCACCTCCTGTAATTGAATTGCGATATTGTGCCACGAAAACAAGTATTTCTTCAACAGGTACGTCCCCCTTGAACTTGGCTATGCCTCAGAGTAAAATAACAAATACTATGATTGAATTTGAGCACATAAAGAAACTATCCCGGACATCCCCGTCTAAAATAGTGCTTCTAATAATGGATGGCTTAGGCGGGTTACCTCATCCTAAAACCGGTAAAACAGAACTGGAGTCAGCCAAGAAGCCCAACCTGAATCGCATAGCCAGGGACTCTCTTTGCGGGCTCACTGACCCAGTAAGCCCGGGAATTACGCCGGGGAGTGCCCCTGGGCATCTGGCAATCTTTGGCTATGACCCCGTCAAATATAATATCGGGCGGGGAGTCGTGGAAGCTCTGGGAATAGATTGGGACCTAAAGCCAGATGAGATCGCGGCCCGGGGTAATTTCTGTACGGTTGATGACAGGGGAATCATTACCGACAGGAGGGCAAGACGGATTCCCACAGCAAAAAATACCGAGTTATGCCGCGCATTGAATAAAATAGCCATAAATGGAGCTGAGATTTCCATGCTGCCTGTGAAAGAACATAGATTTGTGCTCATCCTCCAAGGCAAAGCTCTGTCGCCCGATTTAGTAGACTCCGACCCGCAGCAAGCAGGGCTAGCCCCCAAAAAGATAGAGGCGTTATCAAAGCAGGCACAGAGGACAGCGGAGATTGCCAACGAATTCGTATCTCAAGCAAGAAATATTTTACGAGTTGAAGTCTCCGCCAACATGGTGCTTTTACGTGGCTTCTCCCGTCGCCCCGATATCCCCCTTATACCTGAGATCTACAAATTAAAACCGGCAGCCATTGCTACGTATCCTATGTACCGGGGCCTAGCCAAGTTGGTGGGGATGCAAGTATTGCCGGGAGGCGAAACCATAACAGCACAACTGAACAGCCTGCACCTTTACTATGCCGATCATGATTTTTTCTTCGTCCATTTTAAGACCACCGATGCCAGAGGGGAGGATGGCGACTTCCGGGCTAAAGTTCAGGCCATTGAGGAACTTGATAATGCCCTCCCCAACCTGCTCAACTTAGACCCGGAGGTCCTGATTATCACTGGAGACCACTCTACCCCCGCACCCTTAGCTGCGCATAGCTGGCATCCAGTCCCTTTCATGCTAAGGTCCAAGTGGTGTCGCCCCGATAACGTCACTGAGTTCTCGGAACGAGCCTGCCTTGCCGGTGGTATGGGGCGTTTCCCGGCTATGGAAATCATGCCCCTAGCCATGGCTAATGCTTTGAAACTGGACAAGTTTGGCGCCTAGTCAGAGAAAATACTAAGCACCAATGACTAAAACTCAAAAATAATTTTTGATATTTAAATTTCGAGTTTTGGATTTGTTTAGGATTTAGAGATTAGAAATTAGGATTTCTCCGTCTCGGGCTGAGCCGCCTCCACCAAACCTGCTTGTTGCAGTGCTTCCATAAGGCGGGCAGCTCTAGGATAGCCAATACGAAGACGGCGCTGTAAGAAAGAAGTGGAGATATGTTTATATTCTTGCGTCAGGCGCTTTGCATCTTCCAAAAGAGGGTCGGGGGGAGCCCCGACAGGTCGGGGGGCACCTAATGGACGCTCAGCCACCTCATCAAAGTCGACAGAGCTCATCTCCCCGACTTGTCGGGGCCGCTGATTTCCCCAGAAATACACCAATCTATCGATCTCAGCATCAGAAACAAAGCTTCCTTGAAGACGTTTAGGCTTGCCAGCTTCAGTAGGCATGTAGAGCATATCTCCTCTACCCAGTAATTTCTCAGCACCTACCATGTCAAGTATGGTCCTGGAATCTATGTGAGAGGTGACTGCGAAACTAATTCGGGTAGGAAAGTTAGCTTTAATAAGCCCGGTAATTACATCTACTGAAGGGCGTTGTGTAGCTACGACGAGATGAATGCCTGTAGCCCGAGCCAATTGCGCTAACCGGCAAAGCGCATGCTCCACCTCATCGAAAGCTGTCATCATCAAATCAGCCAGCTCATCGATGATTAGCGCTAAATATGGCAACTCTTCTCCGGGCGGACGGTCCTTGTTATAACCCTCGATATTGCGTGCTCCCGCCTGAGCAAACTGACGATATCGACTATCCATCTCCTGACTGAGCCACCTCAAAGCCTTTATCGCCTTATCAGTATCCACAACCACAGGGGCAAGTAGATGGGGCACTCCGTTAAAAGTCACTAACTCCACCCTCTTGGGGTCAATCATGATGAGCCGAACATCGTAGGGGCTGTTGTGTAAAAGCAAGCAACAAATAATAGAATTAAGACAAACAGTTTTACCACTGCCAGTAGCTCCAGCGATAAGCAAATGTGGCATCTTGCTTAGGTCTGCTGCCATCGCCTCACCCCCGGCACCTTTACCCAGAGCGATAGCTAGCTTGGAGCGGGCTTTAATTTTCTGAAAAGGAACGCTCTCTATCGCACTGCGAAGGGCAACCGAGCCAAACACAGTGTTAGGAACCTCAATGCCCACCACCGATGCCCCAGGCACGGGAGCCTCAAACCTGATGCTGGGAGCAGCTAGGGCTAAAGCTAAATCGTTGCCCAAAGAGGTAATGCGGTCTACCCTTACCCTGGTTCTGGATACTTCGTCCACTCTCGTCTCGTAGCTACCGTCCCTTCCCTTTTCCCTTACTTCTTTATATTTTCTATCCCAACCTGGCTCGACACCAAACTGTGTCACGGTAGGCCCAATATTTACCTGTACGACCTTGGCTTCTACTCCATAGCTCGCTAGAGCTTCCTCTATCAATCGGGCCCGTTGGTCAATATCTGCCCTGTCCAATTTCACCTCAGTGGGCTTATCAAGGATATCAATCGGTGGAAGATGCCAGCCTCCAGGGGTGAGAATCGGTTCATGTTCTGATTGCCAGACGGGAGGAGAAGAAAGTACAGCAGGCCTTGCCTCCACTTCACTAACTGCCCCTACTTCAGGGGAGGCAGCTTCGAGAGGGATAGCTTCAGTTCCGACTTGTCGGGACCGGAGAAAGACGACCCTGGGACGGCGTCGGAAAACTCTGGTCAAGAAACGCCAGCTATTCTTGGCAGCGCTCCAGGACTTCCGAGGAATGATAAAAATAATGCCCAGAAGGACAAGCCCGGCCACCCGCAGTCCTCCCACGCTATTAGTAGCACCTATTATACTTTGCCCGAATCTGCCTCCCAGTGTGGCTTCACTGAAAGGGCCATCTCCAGGAGCGAAGAAAGCAAGGATCCCCCATACAGCCAATGCCAGGCTAATACCACCCAGAAACCAATTCCATTTTCCCGCCAAGGCAAAGAAGCGCTTTCTTGCTAGCACCCAATTCTTCATCGAGACAAAGAAACTTCTCTTTATTATCACCACCACTATCGCTGCCAGCGCAACAATCAATACAGCTAGCCCAACTCCAAAGAACCCAAGAAAACTCTCCCACATTCCGGTAGCCCAGATAACTAAACGTGTGGCAAATAAACACAGCAAGGCTACTATTACGACAATTAAGATGAGCCTGCGTACCACCGGTGAAGCGATGAAACCGAAGAATCGCTTCCATGCCGGCCGGCTTTCTTCTACCTTCCGCCTCGGCTTAGACCCACTTCTTGCTTTAGCCACGGACTTATGCTCCTAGCTCGTCGACTTCCTTTTACAGAAGTCCCAAATCCTAATTTCAAAATTAAAAACTTTTATGTTTTGACCGTTTGGGTTTTGAGATTTGATATTGTTTAGTATTTCGTATTTAGTGCTTAGGATTTTCTTTTTACCTCCACAACCACAGGAATGATGATAGGACGACGACGAATTCGTTTATAAAAGAATTTGCTCAGAGAATCCTTTACTTTGGCATCAACGAAGTTCCGATCAAAATCGGGGCGTCCTTTAGAAATGAATTCTTTCCTTCCGTTCTCTAAAGCAGCCAGCACCACATCCCGGCCTTTCTCAATCAATGCCTGTTCCCCTCCAGCATCAACAAGGCCTCGCGTTATAATGCGTGGCTTTTCAGCTAGTTTACCACTTTCGGCATCAACAGCAATGGTCACCACAACGACGCCGTCTCGTGAAAGTAGTTTGCGGTCCCGAAGCACAACGTCATCCAGCTCGCCTGTTATCAGGCCGCTGACATAGATAACTCCGACATGGGTTCTAGCCACCACCTTCCCTGAATCGCGCCCGATCTCAAGCACGTCCCCGTTATCAAGGACAAAAATGTTATCCCTGGGGATACTCATACTACAGGCTAACCCGGCGTGCAACTTCAAATGGCGATACTCGCCATGAACGGGAACAAAGAATTTAGGCTTAACCAAACTAAGCAAAAGCTTCAACTCCTCTTGACTGCCGTGCCCGTGAACGTGAACTTGAGCCAGCTTGTCATAAATTACATTGGCGCCCTGACGGAAAAGGCTGTCGGTAGTCTTGCTAACCAACGTTTCATTGCCGGGAATAGGAGTTGCGGAAATCACTACAGTGTCGCCAGGGACTATCTGAACTCTACTACTGGGGTCACGATTAGCCATGCGCACCAGGGCAGAGGTGGGCTCACCTTGACTTCCTGTGCTCAACACGATAACTCGATTGTGAGGCAAGGTCTTAAGTTCATCCAAGTTACAAATAATGCCGGGGGGAGCAGTAAGATAACCCGTTTTCAATGCCATGCTCGCTATCTCCTTCATGCTCCGCCCGATGATAAATACACGGCGACCATGCTTAACGGCCACGTCGAACACCTGCTGCACGCGAGATATAAGAGAGGCAAATGTAGTTACGATTACCCTCCCCTTTGCCTCGCTTACAATCCGATCTAAGGTATCGCTAACCACCCTCTCGGAAGGAGTATATCCAGGAAGCTCGGCATAGGTGGAGTCAGAAAGAAGAAGCAAAACACCCTTTGCCCCTAGCGAAGCTAATTGG
>Ga0307436_1000112_pt1 | contig 32876 bp, 30 predicted proteins | sample SalMarWE160440MG_FD_202513 | JGI IMG/M metagenome (GOLD analysis project Ga0307436, IMG submission 202513) | Salt marsh sediment microbial communities from the Plum Island Ecosystem LTER, Massachusetts, United States - WE1604-40 | ecosystem: Environmental > Aquatic > Marine > Intertidal zone >...
ATCCTCCCCCTCCTCTTCCCCTTAAATTCGCCCTCTTTATTTCCTCTAGAACCTGGTCCGGTGTCATCTGGGAGAGAGCTTTGGACAGAGCACTATACCCATTTATGTAGAGGTAATCCTCAATACTCTTCGGATCGATCCATCTGTTTGGTCCAAAGACAAGCCTTTGCTGATTTTTATAAAATGGTATCTCTGATTCATGCACTATCTTTTCCCCGGTGACGGGATCACTATAAAGCAATCGCTCAACAATTTTTTTCTCTTTTACACCCTGGACGATTTCAGCAGCGTCTTCGGGCTGTACATTGATGTAACATGTCTCCTCGGGGTAAATAACGACTAACGGCCCCTTTTCACAAAATCCATGACATCCTGTCCTCCTGAGACCTATTTCGTCCTTCAATCCCTGGCTGTCAAGCTCTCTTCCCAGAGCTCCATTAACGCTCTCACTGGCAGAAGCATAACAAGCAGTCCCAGAGCAGAGGGTAATACAAGGTTTATTGGGATCCCTTCTTCCCTTTATCTCTTGCCTTAGTTTTTCTAATTCTGCAAAAGAGTTTATTCGCGCCATAATGCCTCCTTAGCCATATTTCTCAAGAACCTTTTCTACATCGGAAACTCCCAAGGGACCGTAATATGCATCATCAACTGTTATTACCGGCCCCTTAGCGCAGCAGCCAAGGCAGTTCACCGTTTCCAAACTAAACTTCATATCCGGGCTTGTCTCCCCAGGCTCGATGTCGAGGAGTTGCTGCACTCTATCACGGATAAGTGGCGAGCCACGAACCTGACAGGCAGTTCCCATACATATTCTAACCAAGTGCCGCCCCCTGGGAGCCAGACTGAATGCCTTATAGTATGTTGCTACTTGATATACACTAGTGAGAGGGGTTCCCAACTGCTTGCTTACCTCAGTCAGCACTTCTTTTGGAAGCCAACCGAGACCACTCTGGACATCCAAAAGGATTTGAATTAGCATGTCCCTATCCCCTTGATACTTATCTGCAATTTTACTTACTATCCCTGAAATTCCTATCATGTTTCACATCCTTTCTCGTATTGCTTCCTCGAGTTCCTTATCCTTTCTTAATGTATCACCGCATCCACAGGAACCTTAGTAGGATAGGTGCCAATGAGGGTAGGCAATCCAATGGGCTCTCTGGGCTGCCAGCCGATTTCCTGTAGGTATGCCCGTACTTCCTTTTTATAGACTAGCGGTATATCAGCATCCCTGCGGACAAAGAGGCGAATATCTTCAGGGAGACCGGCTCCAATATACTTCTTATACAGGGAAATGTAGTGGTTCAGTTTTATCGCTCTTCCCTGAGGTGTATCGTTTCTTCTTATACAAAGCTTGGCAATCATGGGCATGGCTTTCTCTTTAGTCTCACATACATAAGCCAGGTGCTCAGGTGCTGGCTCCACCGTATCCACAATCTCTCTTTTTCTGGCATCCATAACCTTCCAGTCATCCTCTTCTTTCCTGGAGAGGAATAGTCTTCTATACTTGGAGGAATGAGGTCCCAAAACAACAGGAACACCCAGCCTGTTAAACCCTGTACCGATGGAAGCCGCCTTCTGGGACATGGCACCCCAGGCTACGCCGCAGGCGCCCACCCTGTTAAGGACATAATCAGCCATGACCTCGTAGTTGCCTCTCAAGGGAAGAGCAGCAAAGATATTAGCTATTTTCATTGCTGCTCCAGAGATATGAGCATTGGAGACACAGGAGCCAATGTTTACTACGCCACCGCCGTCAAAATCGGGAGGGTATTTTTCGTACACTGTCAAGCCATCACTATCCTTTTTCATGCCGGCAACCATGGCAGCACAACCTGTGAGAACCACAATATACTTCCTCCTGGCGAACTCATCCACCATGTCGGCAATATCATCTATATCGGGGTAGTTAGAACAACCTACTAGGGCAACAACTCCCGGGATTGTGCCTAAAGTTATAGGCGCACCAACGTTCCTTATCTCGGTATCCATAACCGGACCGCGTCCAGCCCTGCATTTCCAGGTCTCCATACTCGCGGCTGTCTGCATTATCTTAAAAATAGGAACATCATTGGGACACTCCTCTTCACATTTACCGCAGCCAATACAGTTCAAGAATTGCTGCCTTATTAAGTCAAAGTTACCTTTGGCGACCTCGGTTATACCATCGCCAATACTAAAGAGGTTAGGACAAACCTGCTCACACATGCCACAATGGGTGCACTTCTTAGCCAGTTCTATGGCTTCTTTTTCCGCTACCCATTCCTTGTTTCTTTGGGGAGCGATTTTCATAGCAACTCTAACCGCCACCTCGGCCGCCTTGGGGGAGTCCAGGATGGCGAACTGCTCCTTATTATCCACCATACGTCTTACTATCTCGTCTGTATCCATTTCTGTGGCATCCTCAAGTCCATACATAGCCTTGTCCAGGCATGCAATCATTGCTGAACCCACCTTGGCTGCTTCCTGAGGCGTATCTGTTCTAATGCACTGCTCGTCGGTCATTATCACATCGGCAATACCTGCCCTCATGAAGAAAAGCTGGCGGGAAAGAGGACCAACTATCTTGGCTTTGTCCGAATACCTGGTTGTTTCCAGTGCAGTGCAGCACAGGCCACAGACCTCCACCTGGTCTTCAAGGTTGTGTTCCCTGAGGTAGTCAATTACCACCGTCGAGGTAGCCGGGTTATGCCCCGATACCAGGATCACAGGCTTGCTCTTATCTATTGCACCCCATCCCATGTCAACTAGAGGTGTATCGGCAACGGAAGTGGGGAAGTCAAATCCCACAATCTGAGCGATGTCAGCTATTTCCATTCCTACATGGTCTAGCATGCTGGCATGCAATGCCTTGGATTCATAGTCCAGAGCGCTTCCCTCTTGCCCCGTATGGCAAGAATCAAGAAGATGAGCAATCTCCTTGAAGACATACTCTAGAGCTATTTGAAGGTCCCCCAGAGTCTCAGGCTTTAGACCTACAACTGTCCTTATATTCGGTGCTTCCACTTCGATAGATGTTCCTAAGTCTATCTTCTTATCTGCACCGTGCCTTTCAATCAAGAACTCCAGAATGTGCCCACCATGAGCAGCGTGAGCAGAACATCCCATCAAGCAGGCGAGAAGTATAAACCTGGCTTGTTGGGTAGCTATATCAATACCACAGGCGCCTCTTTTTCCTTCACTGAGATCACATTTGCCGTAGGTACAGAAGCAACACAAATCACAGAATGGCGAGTAAAAAGGCGTATATGTTTTCAATAGCCTCATGTCCCATTGTCTGAGGTCAGGCATTTCCGGCATCGGGGTAGGACCTACCGGCTCCCAGGGAATCTCCGCTTTTATCTTCTCGTGAATTTCGGCTAATTTCCGTGTTATTTCTTTTACTTCTGCCATTTTTTACCTCGTCTCTATCGTTTCTTTTATTAATTTCAAGGTCTCGGGATGCCTTAAGACAATAATATTCGCCCCAGCCAGGAGAAGCGACAGCGCTGTTATTCCTTCCCAAAGCAATCCCTGTTCCTTGTTTTCCTTAGCTTGTTTTGTCTTCCAGCACTCCCCACCAAGATTGGCAATAATAGGCATCATTGTCATATTATCCCTGGTGATTATCCCAATCTGCTTCACCCTTTCCATCAGAGAAAAGCTGTATTCCATACCATAGCCTAATGCTGTGGATTCAGGATCGATAACTATCTTTTCAACGGGGAAAAACTTGCTGAGCTTCACGTTTAACTCCTTGAGCAAATTGATGTCCAAAGGAGTCAGGGCAATAGCCGTGTGCCCATGGTCCAGAATTGCTTTGCCCACTAATTCGTAATTTTCCTTAAGAACCGGGCCTATAAGGAGATTCATTCCATCGCATACTTCAGCAACCTTGGAAAGAACCTCAACATCCTTCTTTTCATCTCCTGAACCATAGACAATCAAAGGCACATTTATTGCCTCGGCTACTGCTTTAGCCAATGCCGCTGCTTTGTCAGCAGGAGCATCCTTGACCGCCGGGTCGGTACTCATAAGGAAAAGCGACACGGCATCTACAGCAAAGTCCTGGCATTTCTTAGCCCATTTTACCGGGTCAGAAATTACATCCTGAAAGGGCTCAACTAGATGCTTTGGCCAATCTGGAGGCTCCATATCAAGCACTTCCATGGCAAACTTCACTGGATTAGGATTTGAGCCCTGGTCAAAAAAATGAAAGGGGAGGATATTCTCCCCCCCAATCTTTAAGCTTTTCTTTCCTTTCCCAATAGTTACTTCTCTAACTACCCCAGTATACGCTTCAACTGGTGCTTTATATTCCATTCCTTACCCTCCTTAACTTTCAAGGGTTATTTAACAACCCGCCTGTCATTCTGAGCGGAGCGAAGAACCTAGCCCCTTCGCTATTGCTCAGGGTGACAACCTGAGTGCTAACTTTCAAGCCAGGCATCGGAGTACAAGGTCTCTCCCATAAGGACCTTGGCCGTCTTAACATACTCAATTTCTTTTTGGGATAGGGAGGAGAGGTCTATGTCTTCCCCATCCATGGTCTTGTAAATAAGTTCGACAATTTCCGGCATCTCTCCCCTGGTCAAACTCATAAACTCCTTATCCAAAGGATCAGCGATGGCAGAATAAAGCTTATTCCTCTCGAGCATGACCATATACGTGCGGTTAAGAGGCGGCCTAAGTTCATCTGGCACGCCATTGGATGTATTGGAAAGCCCTACTGTGGATTTAACCCCGGGCAAAACATCCTCGAGTATATTGATAAATTCTAGATTTATCACAGTGAACCTCTGCCCCTCTCCAGCGGTGCTGATGGGAAGGAGTATAGGGTCAACCCAGATGTTCTCGTTAGGAATCCCCAATTCATTAGCATAGGCAACCGTGTCCATAATACTCTCTATCTTGGACTCGACATCTGGAGGCATTCCTTTGTCCGTCATCACTGAAATCACCACATCGCAGTTATATTTTTGGGCTAAAGGAAGCATTTGCTCTTTTGAGAGACTCTTTCCCGAGGCAGAGTTAAGGAGGGGCTTTCGCTTGCAAGCTTTCAGGCCTGCCTCCATAGCCACAGGATTCAGGGTATCTATGGACAGAGGTGAATCGGTAGCTTCCTGAACTGCGTTGACCAACCATTGCATGGTCTCTTCGGTGTCTTTCTTCATGGGGCCAACATTCAGATCAATGTAACCGGCTCCAGCTTCAGTTTGGGCTTTAGCTAAATCCTGGATTACTTTGGCGTCTCTTTCTCTTATCGCTGTGAAAATTGCCTGAGCTATAACATGTATATTTTCGCCAATAATGACCATATCGAGTACCTCCGATTCATCGGTTGGGTATCCGAGACAAACCATTGCAATATAGCAAGGAAATGGTTATTTGTCAAAACCTTTACTGGCTCTAGTAACAATCCTGGCAGCTGTATCCGCTATAGCACGTTAAACTTCCCTTTCCCTGAGAAAGAAACAAGGGATAATTAACGCTAATTTCAACGCTTTGCTATAATTTTTGTGAACACTGGGGAGCGGGCAGACAGCAGAATCCTGGCAATTGCCCCGGAGTCCCGATTAATCAGGATGGCAAGCTTAAATGGCTAAAGATTACGTGATTAAAGTTATAGTTAAATAAGCCCGGCCTCGCAATCAATGCATTTCTGCTCAGATCAGGTCTTCATCCATTAAGAGTTTGATATTATCGTTGCTAACAGTGGTGACCCGGGAAAAGGTCTGGGCTAAACGCTCTCTGGCCTTGGTATAATCCTGGGTCTCAATTTCAGCTTCTACTCCAAATAGCTCTCCTTCTATCGCATTTGTCTTTGCTGGTCCAATGTAGCGACCGGCCATATTAAGCTCGGTTCTCAGTGCCGCGAGTATCCCTTTGATTACTTCCTTACCTCCTTCCAACCTTTCTGCCTTCAGCATCGTCAGCCTATCCAGGGCAGCCGATACCAAGAATAGATTGGACTTTAGCCTTTCCGAGTGATGAAAGGCGAGATTTGCTTGCTTCTTATCCATAAATCACCTCGAGCTAAAGTTATTTGCAATCAAGCTAATTAAAGCAGAAAGGAAATGAAATTGCTATGATAGTTCCTCACTAACTCTCGACAAAGACCTCGAGAAACGTAATATGGAATCAAAGATAGGAGTGTGCCTATAATAAACCATAAAGAGGGCTAGAAATGAAAAGGACGAGAGTAAGCTTCCCTTCCGGCGGGCTTGTTCTGGAGGGAATATTGGCTATACCCGAAGGTGCCGGACCTTTCCCGGCAGTAATAGTTTGCCACCCCCACCCCCTCTATGGCGGCAGTATGGATAACAATGTGGTCAATAGCCTCTCTGAGACACTTACGCAAGCATCGCTTGCTTCATTTAAGTTCAACTTCCGTGGAGTAGGTGGGAGCCAGGGGGAGTTTAGTCAGGGAATAGGTGAGCGAGAAGATGTGGAAGCAGCCATTTCCTTTGTAAGCACGGTAAAGGAAGTTGATTATAAGAGAATCGGGCTTGCTGGCTATTCGGCTGGCGCTGGCTTCGCTCTTCCCGTTGGCTTTAATGATGATCGAATTAGGGCTCTGGCTGCAGTCTCGCCTCCACTCCCTATGTTCGATTTTGACTTCCTTAAAAACTGCCCAAAACCAAAACTTCTTATCTCGGGAAGTAAGGATGAGTTTATACCCATCAACCAGTTCCTCGAATTTTGCCAGAATCTTCCTGAGCCCAAAGAGTGCGAAAGTATTGAAGGGGCAGACCATTTCTGGTGGGGATATGAATCTCGCCTGGCCGCTAAAGTGGCTACCTTCTTCACCAAAGTATTATAGTTTCACTCTGCTTTCTCGCCCGAAGTAACCAGCTCCCCCCTCTGTATTTGCCTGCGCCGTCTTTTCCAGCCAAGTACCTCCAGAAGGTCACCGACAGCTTTGTCCTGCAGCATCTCATCGCGGAGGCACAAATCAGGATTGACCAAATACCTCAGGCGTCTGCCTTCTTTTATCTTGGTAACATAGCCGTCGGTTTCAAGGTCGGTGATTATTTTGTGTGTTGCCTTCTCGGTAATGCCTATCGTCAGAGAGATCTCCCTCATGGTAATCCGTGGTTGCTGAGCAATCTGGCAAAGCACCAGAGCATGATTTGTAACAAATTTCCATCTAGGCATGGTTACACCTCCTTTTCAGAATTAGCCTCACACCACTCCCAGAATAATATTTTCACAAAATTTTTTCCCGGCAAAGGCCAAAACCTCTTGACAACTCCAACAAACAATGTACAATTGAGTTATGAAATAAATTTCATATAAATTATAACATGGAAAAAAGTTCAGGACAAGTAGTTCCTGTATATCCCGAAAATAGGGCGAATGAAAGGTGACAAAAGGAATAATGTAAAGGCAAACAATAAGCAACAATCAGTGAAATTGAGTATCGAGTATTTGTAACAGGAGAAAAAACTAAAGTGAAAACACCATCGGTAAGATTTGAAAGCCAACTCAGGCCTGAATCAGAGAAATGCTGCCCAGAAAGCTGCAACAACGACGACCTTGAAGAGGAACCTCCAGGTAAAAGCAGCATCTCTGATGACCCAGAGGAAGAACCTCCAGGTAAAACAGCCACGACCAAGCACAGATTATTTGGAGATATCCCAGATGACGTCTGGAATGACTGGAAGTGGCAGTTCCGGAACAGAATCACTAGTGTCAAGCAACTAGCTCAATTCATTCCTCTATCCCTTAAAGAGCAGGCGCAGCTCAGGTTAGTAACCATGCGCTATCCCCTGTCGGTGACTCCCTATTACCTATCACTGATTAACCCCGATGATCCCGATGACCCGATAAGAAAGCAGGCGATACCTTCCACTATGGAAATGACTATGGGGTCGATGGGCGTAGAAGATCCACTGGATGAGAAAAAAGACACAGTGGTTCCTGGGCTGGTTCACCGCTACCCCGACCGGGTACTCCTAGTGCTTACCGACATTTGCCCCGTCCTCTGCCGACACTGCACCCGCAAGAGAGAATGGCGAAATGGCGGCTGGGTGCGGTCCCCTGCTGAAGTCGAAGCCATGCTGGACTATATAAGCCAGCACAAGGCTGTCAGGGACGTCATTATCTCCGGCGGTGATCCCCTCACACTTTCTACCCCCCACCTGGAGGATCTCATTAGCCGAATAAGAGAAATAAGGCACGTCGAAATTATCCGTATCGGCACCAGATTCCCGGTGGTGCTGCCCCAGCGCATAGACAATGAGCTGTGTAGTATGCTGGCTAAGTACGGGCCCATATGGCTTAATACACACTTCAACCATGTTCGGGAGATAACTCCAGAAGCTGCTGAGGCATGTGACCGTCTGCTGCGGAGTGGTATTCTGGTAAACAACCAGTCCGTCCTGCTGCGCGGCATTAATGACAGCGTGGAAGCTCAGACGGAACTGTGCCACGGACTTCTCAAAATAAAGGTGCGTCCTTACTATCTCTTTCAGTGTGACGAGGTACAGGGCACTGAGCACCTGCGCACACCTGTGGAGATTGGCATAAAGATAATTGAGGGAATGCGCGGGCACACATCAGGGCTGGCTATTCCGACCTTCGTGATAGACCTGCCCCAGGGCGGTGGCAAGGTCCCTCTCCAACCAGACTATATCCTGGCACAGACCGAAGGTGAGCTAGTGCTGCGGAATTATGAGGGACGCATTTTCCGTTATCGAAACCCCACAAAACTAGCATGCCCTGAATTGCCTGCTGAGGTGCTGTGTCCAGCCGGTGGTGCGACTGCGAGCCCGCCTCAAGAAAACCGGGTGCCAATTCGGGTTAGAAGGAGTTCCAAATGCGGATAGGCTTGTCATACGACCTTAAGGAAACAATAGCGATACAGCAGGCTAGCTGCGATGACGCTTTTGAGGAATATGACTCTTGGGAAACCGTGGAGCTGATAGCCGCGGCTCTTGAGGCTGAGGGGCACACAGTAACCATGCTCGGCGGTGGCAGGGAGTTTTTGGGCAAGATTCTTCACGATAAGGTGGACTTCGTCTTTAACATCGCCGAAGGGCAAGGTACCTACCGCAGCCGGGAAGCCCAGGTGCCTTCAATCCTCGAGATGCTGGATATACCCTATTCCGGTTCAGACCCACAGTGTCTTGCCATATGCCTGGACAAACCTCTGACCAAAAAGCTGGTCGCATCAGAAGGAGTGAGCACCCCAAATTGGCGTGTAATCAATGATAGGCAAGAGCTTCGTCAGATAGACACTGGCGATTTTCCTTTCCCGGCTATCGTCAAGCCAGCGTACGAAGGCTCAAGCAAGGGGATTCGTCTCACTTCAGTGGTGGAAGACGCGAAACAAGCAATTGAGGTAACAGAGAGCTTACTTGAGAAATACCAGCAACCGACGATGGTGGAGGAGATTATCCTGGGTGATGAGGTCACCGTGGGAATCATAGGCAACTCCCCACCCAAGGCCCTGGGTATGATGCGCATAATTCCGAAACAAAAGGAGGGTTACTTCATCTACAACCTTGATGTGAAACGCAATTACCTGGAATTGGTTGAGTATGAGTGCCCTGCCGGTCTTGAGGAAAAGGTACTGCAACGTATACAAGTTTCCAGTCTCAGGGCATTTCAGGCTCTGGGCTGCCGTGACTTTGCCCGGCTGGACTTCAGGATCAGCACAGCGGGAGTGCCATACTTTCTGGAAATAAACCCTCTGCCCGGACTAGGTACCCAAAGCGACCTGGTCATTATGGCAAAAAAGATGGGATGGAGTCATCAAAAGCTGATAAACGCTGCGCTTAATGCTGCGCTTGAGAGATATCCGCAATGCGTACGCTTATAGCCATCGTCTACAACGAACCACATCATTCCCGCTATGACGCAGTCAGCGAAGGAAAGGCGGCGCTCGGTGTGCTTGAAGCAGTGGAGGCGGTGCATCGGGCTTTGCTTGAGCTTGACTTCGACGTCACTCAGGTTCCTCTGGTGCCGCCACTTGAGCGAGCTAAGAGGAAGCTGAGAAACATCAATACGGACTTGGTTTTCAACCTTTTCGAGGGCTTCTGTGGCTATCCTGAAACCGAAGCGGTACTGCCGGAGATTCTATCGGAGATAGGAATACCCTGTACCGGCTGCCCGGCGTCAGCGCTGAAGCTAGGCTTAGATAAGGCTAAAATGAAGGTGATTCTCAAAGTTGCTGGAATCAGAACGCCAGACTTTCAGCTGCTGAATCCCGAGACACTAAATTGGTTCCGCTTGGGCTACCCCTGCATTGTCAAGCCCCGCTGCGAGGATGCCAGTCACGGCTTGTCACCAGGAAGCGTGGTTAATGACTTTGCCTCTCTGGAGAGGCAAATCGGACTTGTGAGCAACCGGTACAGTGGAGGCGCCATGGTTGAGGAATTCATCGATGGACGGGAGTTTAACGCCACAATTCTGGGCAACTCCAAATACTGCGTTCTTCCTGTGTCTGAAATCGTTTATTCCCTGCCTTCTGGAATGCCCAAGATTCTCACCTTTGCTGCGAAGTGGGAGCCTGATAGTCCTTACTTTGAAGGCACAAAGGCAGTCTGCCCGGCTGAGGTTGAGGCTGAAGAGCGAGAACGTATTGCCGAGACAGCGATAGCAGCTTTCCGAATCCTCGGTGGCAAGGGTTATGCCAGGGTGGACATGCGGATGGACCATGAGGGACAGGTAAACGTTATTGAGGTAAACCCCAACCCGGACATCTCTCCAGGCTCCGGCGCAGTACGTCAGGCGGAAGCTGCCGGGATGACCTATACTCAATTCATTGAGAAAATCGTACAACTGGCTATTTATGGGGAAGACAATGAAAATCGATATTCGCCCTATGACTCACAAAGACAAACCCAGCATAACGAAAATACTGTGCAGTACACCGGAATTCAAACCCTCTGAAGTGAGGGTAGCTGAAGAAGTAATTGACAGCTACCTTAAGGACTTAGTCGGCTCCGGCTATCACATCCTCGTTGCCGAGGTCGACTCAACTGTAACAGGTTATATCTGCTACGGATCTACGCCGCTGACTGAAGGGACATGGGACATCTACTGGATGGCTGTTGCCCAGGAAAAGCAAAACCAAGGGATAGGCAACGCCCTCATGAAGTCTGTTGAAAAAGAGATCGTGAGAGCTAAGGGAAGACTAACCATTATTGAGACATCATCCACACCAGTATACGAGAAAACGAGGCATTTTTATCTCAGTCATGGCTATGAAGTAGTCTGCCGCATCCCTGACTTCTATGCGCCCGGCGATGATAAGCTAATCCTGCAAAAGCGGCTGAGGTGAAATCAAAGGGAAGAGACTCGTTCAGGAAGGGACGACTCACACAATCGTTAAGCTTCTACAAAGCTTAATATCGACCTTTGTGTCTTTATTTACAGCCATGACACCTTGAGCAACCACCGCGCTTTTCGACTGCATGCTATGATGATTTCTAAATAATATCGGATAGAATAATTTTTAGAATAGGTCGTAGGGAGTGCGCAGGAACATACGGGTGCATCTTATCCATGAGCAATTTGCCCGGCTATCGTAATTCTTTCGAAGGAAAACATAGGGAAAAGCGTTTTGTGAATGACCTATCTTCCATACTTTAGCTTTGCATACAAGAGAATAGCGACGAGAATAGCACCGACCGCATTCCAAAGGATAACCGGGGGCAGTCTGAAAGAGATACCATAAGCTAACCAAATGATCAGACCCGATAGAAGTAAGGTGGTAAAAAGTGTGCTTATTTCGCGTGCGCTTCTAAGCCGGAAGACACGAATGAGCTGGGGGATAAGACTGCACGTTACAAATGCACCAGCGACAAATCCTAGAGACTCTTCAAAAAACAAGACTGAACCTCCTTTTTGGGTTTACTTAGATTCATTGTAGCACCAAGTAGTAATTTCTTGATACGGGCTGCGCCTTTGTATTCATGATGACTTTTCTATTTGATATGGCTATACTTAACATTAAGTTCAAACGGAAAATCTAATAAGGAGATAACAGTAGCAAAGAAACCATATCACTAGAAAATATCAGGGGGAGTAGACATGAAGCAACACACCAAATACCGTGACCTTGACGAGATTAAGTCGTCACCAGCGGCGGAGCGGAAACTGCCCTGGTGGATAAGGGAGATCGATAAACCCACCGTGGATATTGACTGGAGCCAGATGAAGCGCTTCGACTGTAGCAATATCATGTTCAACAACGGCTTTGCCCAGGCGCTAGGCCCCGAGAACGCCATGAAGCTAGGTGGACGTGCCATAGAGACGAGTACAAAAGATATACTTGAAAACAAGCCCGGCTTCACCCTGAGGGACAAGGCACTGGTCGCCGGGGGATGGCTAACATCAATCATGGTAGCAGAGCGTGCCTTCCTAGGTCCCGGGATTAAAGTCCCAGCGAATCTATGCGGCATACCTGAGGAGCTTAGCTATCCTCGCTACGAGGGTACCCCTGAGGAAAACACGCGGATGGTTCGGGCGGCGGCCAAAATTTACGGAGCCGCCTCTGTAGGCGTGGTCGAGCTTAACGAAAACACCCGCAAACTAATCTATTCATTTGATGGTTGGGATAACCGGAAGTGGGAATTTGAGGATGTGGACAAGGCTTACGAGACGAAAAAGAAGAAGGTGATACCATACAAGGCACAATGGGTCATTGTCTACACCGTCCGCATGTCACAGCCAACCATGGCCCTAGCACCGAGCGTATTAGAAGAAGCAGCCACCTCCATGGGCTATTCCGAGGGTACTTTGGTCCAGCTCCGCCTCCAGCAGTTCATAAACAGGCTAGGCTACCAGTGCCTGGCTGATGGTAACATGGGCACCTCGGGTAACAGCCCTGGCTTTGGTGTGCTGGCCGGGCTAGGCGAGTTGAGCCGTCTGAACCGGATGATTTCGCCGAGATGGGGCCCTATGGTGCGGGTATTCAAGGTGATTACTGACCTGCCACTGGCTCCCACCAAGCCTATAGATGCTGGTATACTCCGCTTCTGCCGCGACTGCAAGAAATGTGCCGAGTTCTGCCCCTCTAACGCCCTCAGCATGGAAACAGAGCCCTCATGGGAGGTACAGGGGCCCTGGAATAACCCCGGTGTCAAGACATACTACGAAAAAGCGCCCAACTGCTTCTCACAGTGGCTGAAATTAGGCGGGCATGACTGCGGCATCTGCCTGGCCTGCTGCCCCTTGTCCAAGCAGGATACATCATTTATCCACATACACGATTTTGTCAGGCAAGTTATATCCACCACGCCAGTGTTCAACGGAATAATCACAAAGATGTATACCGACCCCGGTTACGGTAAGGACACCGAAGCATGGTGGGAACTCGACCTGCCTCCACATGGCTATAAGAACACGTAAGGGATATGGGAAATATCATAAAGAGTAACAATGGCAAAGAAAACATATCGCCAGAAAATATCGAACAGCCCACAACCCGAATCACCGAAATCGAACTGAGGCAACAGTACGGTCGGTAACTTAAACAAATGTAAGGAAACAACACATGTTTCGAATACGCCGAGTTTACGATGACGTTACTCCGACGAATAAGGAGGCAATAGCTCAGGTTCAAAACATTCTCCATGAACAGTTCCCGTCTTTATCCAAACGTGAAATAGCGAGATTACCCAAGCAGCTACGTAATCCCTTGAAATACCGTTTCCGGTCTATTCTTTTTATAGCTGAAGGGCCAGGGAGACGTATTGATGGATTCGCTCTACTATTCCACGAAGCTATTTTGAAGTTCTGCTATATGGATTTCCTTTCTACCGCCAGGCGCAGGACAGGCGGCGGCATAGGCAGTGCTCTCTATGAGCGCGTCAGGACGGAAGCGCTCAATTTAAATAACATCGGCCTTTTCTTCGAGTGTCTTCCAGATAACCCCAGCCTATCCCGTAACCCTGAGATAAGGAAACAGAATGCAAAACGCTTGCGCTTCTTCGAGAGGCATGGTGCGCTGCCTATTGCTAATACGGCTTATGAGACACCACTTAAACCAGGGGAGGATAACCCTCCCTATCTTCTTTTCGATGACCTGGGACAAGACGTACAACTGGGACGTGATACTGCTCGTGAAATCGTGCGAGCAATTTTGGAGCGGAAGTATGCGAATGTATGCTCGCCGGAATATATCGACATGGTGGTTGAGTCATTCCAGGACGACCCGGTACAGCTTAGAAAGCCCAGATATTCGAAGACGCCGGCTGTTCCGGCCGCACGATACACACCCGCCGATCAGCGCATCGCACTACTAGTGAATGACAAGCATGCTATCCATCATGTGCAGGAACAGGGATATGTTGAAGCCCCTGTTAGAATAGATTCGATTTTAGCCGAGATAGAAGGCACTGGCCTATTTCAGAGGTTTGTCCCACATCGCTTTTCCGAGAAACATATCAAATCCGTTCATGACTCTAAATTCGTCAACTACCTTAAGAAAGTGTGTGCCAGACTGGAGCCCAATGAATCTGTATATCCCTACGTTTTCCCACTTCGAAATGTTGCCAGGCCTCCCACGGAGCTCCCCGTCCGCGCTGGTTATTATTGCATTGACACCTTTACTCCTCTGAATAGAAACGTTTATCCGGCAGCAAAAAGGGCTGTGGACTGCGCCCTAACTGCAGCCGAAAAGATTCTTGAAGGTTATCGCCTGGCTTACGCCCTTATACGCCCGCCGGGCCACCATGCCGAACACCGCGCATTTGGCGGGTTTTGCTATTTTAATTCAGCCGCAATCGCTGCCGAATATCTCAGCAGGCACGGCAAAGTAGCTATGGTTGATATCGACTACCACCATGGTAACGGGCAACAGAATATATTCTACGAACGCTCAGATGTCCTGACAATCTCTATCCATGGCAACCCCCACTTTGCATTTCCTTACTTCAGTGGTTTCAAAGACGAAAAGGGTCTGGGGGCAGGCAAAAACTATAATATGAATATACCGTTGCCGGAGAACGTTGACGGTGAGCGATACCACAGAGCTCTCGAGAGTGCCGTGAAGCGGGTGGTAAGATTTCGGCCTGATTTTTTGGTTATTGCCCTTGGTTTAGATACAGCCAAAAGTGACCCCACGGGTACATGGAGCCTGGAGGCCGAGGATTTCGAAGCCAACGGGCGGATGCTCGGTTCATTAAACCTGCCTACGCTTGTTATTCAGGAGGGCGGCTATGACAGCCACATTCTCGGTATCAACGCACGTCATTTCTTTGTAGGGTTATGGTCGGGTTCTTTCAAATGACCGTTGTGCTCCAGTGCAGCCTGAGTAGTCTCTACTACCTAGTCAAGAGACTGAAATTCGGGCATCAACTACGACATACCCTTTTCCCTGCTCTTGAACTTTCACCGGATTGAGGTCCATTTCTTTTATCTGGGGTAAGTCTTCCACCATAGCAGACACTCTCAGCAGGAGGTCTTCAAGAGACTTAACGTCAGACGGCTTGGAGCCTCGCCAGCCAGCAAAGAGCTGATAAGCCTTCACTGAGCGCACCATCTCCTGGACATCAACGTCAGTCAAGGGGTGAATACGGAATGTAACATCCTTGAGGAACTCGGCGTAAATGCCCCCTATACCAAACATGATTAGGGGACCGAAGGAAGGGTCGTGGGTTAGCCCAACAATTACCTCAATTCCCTCAGATATCATTGGTTGAATGGTTACACCCTGCATCTCATCGGCTCTTCCCAGACCCTTAAGGTTTTCTCGGATTTGGTTAAAGGCTTGTTTTACCTCATCTGATGAGTGGCATGGGAGGACCACTCCTCCAACTTCAGTCTTGTGGATTATTTTGTCTGAGAGGAGCTTAACCGCAACCGGGAAGCCAACTTCTTCAGCCGCCCTGGCTGCGTCCTCCGCTGTCTTTACTGACTTCGACACCACGACCTGGATTCCATATGTGTTAAGCAGTTCGGAGATGGAGGAAGCTCCCAGCCAGAGAGGGCGGGTAGAGCTTTGCTCTAAGGCTGATGCCACTGCCGCACGGGCCTTCTCTTTATTGATTCCTGTCAGTTCGGGAACCACCCCCTTTGGTCTTCGTAGCCACCGACTGTACTCCCACGCCCCGGCGAGGGCAACCGCGGTATGCTCCGGGAAGGTGAAATTGGGTATGCATCCGCCATCTTTGGAATCGTACTCAATACCAGCACCACGCGAACCCATAAATGAAGCTACTAATGTCTTGCCACGCCTGCGAAACTCCGGTGCCAGTTCCCTTATGGCATTGGCTACTTCTTCAGCCTGCACAAGTATCGGCGGGATAAAGATGGTTATCACAATATCTACGCCGTCATCACGCGCCAGAATTTCCAGCGCCCGTCTGTAATCCTCGGGGGAAGCCTCAGCCGTCATATCAACGGGATTGGCAAGGCTGGCTCGAGGTGGGAGAAAGCCCTTTAGTTTTGAGACGCTCTCATCTGCAAGAGAGTGCAACTCCAGCCCTCTATCAGCACAGGCATCGGCGGTCATAATGCCCGGGCCCCCTCCATTGGTGAGAATAGCCACTCTTTTCCCCTGAGGAACGGGTTGGTGATATAACAGGTTAGCCACTTCAAAAAGCTCTTCCAGTGTATCCACCCGGACCATTCCGGTCTGGGCAAACAATGCTTCAGAAGCTACCTCACCGGTAGCCAGCGCCCCGGTATGTGATGTAGCAGCCCGGAAGCCTGCCGAAGTACGCCCGCTTTTTACCACAATCACCGGCTTGGTGGGCGTGATGCTGCGGGCTATACGGACAAACTTCCTGGGATTGCCGAAAGATTCAAGGTAAAGGAGGATGACCCTGGTAGACGGGTCCTTTACCCAGTATTGGAGCAGATCGTTGCTGGAGACATCAGCCCTGTTCCCGATGCTGACAAATGTGGAAAGCCCGATGTTCAGGTTCCTGGCATACTCCAGGATAATCTGCCCAAGCGCACCACTCTGAGTACCCATGGCAATACCGCCGATGGGAGGGAAAACGGGGGAGAAAGTAGCGTTCATATTGACTTCTGGATCAGTGTTGACGATGCCCATGCAGTTGGGTCCCACTATGCGCATACCATAGCGCCGAGCAATTTCAACTATCCCATCCTGCTTCTTCTTTCCTTCAGGGCTGCTCTCTGCAAAGCCCGCTGTTATTACAATTACGCCGCGCACCCCTTTTTGACCGCACTCCTCCATCAGCCGGGGGACCATATCAGCCGGGGTGATAATAATGGCAAGGTCCACCTCTCCCGGTATATCCAGAACAGACGGATATGTCTGCACTGCGGCGACAACCTTGGCGTTCGGATTCACCGGGTAGACGACTCCCGTAAACTCATGCTGCAACAAATTACGGAAAAGCCTGTTGCCGATAGTGAGATTTCTGCGTGAGGCTCCAACAACGGCTATGGAGCGGGGCTTTAACACAGGCTCGAGCGAGGCAATGTCAAAATCTTTCTCTTGCTCTAAGGGCATCCATTCCATATTGAATCCACCGTTGATGGCGCTGCAAATGATTATATTGCAAAATAGTGGTTTGTGTCTAATGCGGGGATTGGACCAGGCTGCACCGGTCGTTGTTTAATCCCGCCGTGGCTCTATTCCAGGTCCACATCTGCTTCAGGTGTCATTGATGGCAAAATGAACACAACCCGAACTATGTAAGGCCCCCTCTCTCTGTTGATGGCTGCATAAGTCTATAATAAACTATGTTGGGACTAGCCGGGCAATGATGAATCCCTTTTTCTTTATCATTCTTTTCGCCCTGCTCATTGAGTATGCGGTAGGAGTGGTTGCACATCTACTCAATCTCAAGTCCCTGAGATCGGAACCACCTCCCGCCCTTGAAGGGATATACAAACCGGAGGATTATCGTAAGTCTCAAGAATATATTCGCACTAATACCCGTTTTGCTTTCGTAACCAGTACATTCAGCCTGGCCGTTCTACTTTCTTTCTGGTTTGCTGGCGGCTTCAACTACCTTGACCAGATAGTCAGGTCCTGGGGCTTCGTTCCCATCTTGAATGGATTGTTTTACATCGGCATTCTGCTGATAGGCTATAGCCTTCTTATGCTGCCTTTCAGCGTTTATCGCACCTTTGTAATTGAGGAGAGATTCGGTTTCAACAGGACTACCCCTCGCACTTTCCTGATGGACAGGGTCAAGGGCCTGGGTCTAGCAGCACTGCTTGGTGCTTCCTTGCTAGCTGGTATTTTGGCCTTATTTGAATATGCGGGCTACCATGCCTGGCTGTACTGCTGGATTGCCTTCACTGGATTTTCCCTGATTTGGCAATATGTGGCTCCAACGTGGATTATGCCTCTCTTCAACAAGTTCACTCCAATGGACCCGGGGGAGTTGAAAGAGGCTATCCTCAACTATGCCCGCTCGGTCGATTTCCCCATCAAAAACGTTTTCGTAATGGATGGCTCCAAGCGCTCCAGTAAATCAAATGCCTTTTTTACCGGATTTGGCCGTAACAAACGAATTGCACTATTTGACACCTTAATCAAAAGGCATACGGTGCCCGAACTAATAGCCATTCTTGCCCATGAAATCGGTCATCACAAGAAGAAGCACATACTACAGGGCACAATAATCAATATTCTTCACGCAGGAGTGCTATTTTTTGTTCTATCTATCTTCCTGAGCAGCCCGGGGCTCTACGACGCATTCTATATGGAGCAACAATCCATTTACAGCGGGATTCTGTTCTTCGGCTTGCTCTACACCCCACTGGAAATGGTGCTTTCAGTCATAATGAATGCGCTATCGCGTAGAAACGAGTACGAAGCTGACCGCTTCGCAGCCGAGACTATCCAGCATCCACAGCATCTGATAGAGGCGTTGAAGAAACTCTATGCAGGTAATCTGTCGAACTTGATGCCACATCCCTTCTACGTTTTTTTCAACTATTCTCATCCGCCCTTGCTCCAGCGCGTACGTGCTATTCTGCGACATAAGGCCTGACTTTCCTGGCAAGAGAACTATCCGTCACAGGCATACAGGCAACGATGTCCTACGACGATGCGCTACGCGCGTTGACAATTACAAAAAGGACAGTTAGACTGAAGTCAGCGCATACTAAGTAACATTCGACGAGATAGCCTTAAGCATAAAAGGAAAGGAAACTGCAGGCGAGAAGTGAAAGGAGGCGGCAATGATAAAAGGTATCATAGGATATAGGGTGTTGATTTATAAGGACCTAGAGCCCATATTGATGCAGCTCAGGTCGCATGCCATGCAATATCCGGGCTTCGTTAGCGCTGAGAATCTCGTCAGCGAGGAGGATTTCTCCGTCGTCGTAATGTTAAGCACATGGGAGACAATTGAAAACTGGAGGACATGGGTGGAGTCAAAGAGAACGCGAGATTTGCTTCAACAAGCCAAAGCAATTGTGCTGGAAGCGGCCAGAATAACAACATACAGGACAATGCCCACAGTAGAGTGGCGCTAATAAGGCGTAAGTCTTTGTCGATAACGGCTCCTTTCAATTTTCTGGTTATCCCAGGCATGCCCTTGATGCCGGAATAGGTTGTAAAGACACACCCAAGTTGGATTGCACATTAGACAAAAATGTGCCGCTCAGGCAGCAATTACCTGTTTTAATCAGGAAGTCACAATATAGCGAATTGTGCAGTTTTCCAGTTGCCTTGAGCGCTAAGGGACAAATTCAACCCCGATCCGGCTTAAGTTCTATTCCCCTCCTTAAGGCTTAAAAAGTCCCCAAAATCCCAGAGACGCCATCCTTCACAAGGTGGAGGACCAGGCCTGCTACAAATTAAGTATTATTCCCCAGAATACCCGGGCGCCTTCGGCAATTTGACTCAGGAAACGCCTACGTGCAAAGAAATAAGAAGGTGATATAATTAGTCTATCTCGCTCGTTCTGGATTAACGAGTCATGGACGAGAATAACGCAGTGAAGATACCAATGGCCAGTTCTAAAGGGTTACCCTCTGTATCGGTAGTCATACCGGCTTATAACGAAGAAACATATCTGCCTTTGTGTTTGGAGTCAATAAAAAAGCAGGACTACGCCGCGGAGTATGAGGTCATCGTTGTTAATAATGCCAGCACGGACAATACTGCCAAGATAGCTCTCGATTGGGGAGCAAAAGTTGTCTATGAAAGTAAGCGAAGCCCTGCCTGCGCCCGGCAAAGGGGTGTTGAAGTAGCCACAGGAGAGATTATCGCCTTCATCGATGCCGATACTCAGGCATCACCTTGCTGGCTTTCAACCATTGTGTCGCGCTTTGTCCAGGAGCCGAGGACGGTAGTGATAAGCGGTCCCTACGCCTACTTCGATGCCGGCAGTGTTGCCAGGATTGCCTCTTACATCGGTAATTTCATCAGCATTACCATAGACCAGATTTTCCGGAAAGTTCTCAATAAGGGTAGCGCCGTATGGGGGTCTAACTTCGCCGTGCGCCGGTCAGCACTCCTGGAGGTAGGCGGTTTCGATACCAGCATCAGGTTTTACGGAGAGGAGTACGAACTTTCCTTGAGACTAAAGAAAGCCGGTAAGGGAGTCATTATCCCCCGGCTCTTTGTCCTTACCTCAGCCCGCCGCCTGAAGAGAATTGGCGTAGTGAACCAATACTGGAACTGGGTTGTGGACTATTTCTCGGTACTTTTCTGGTATGAACCAATTTCCGAAAGGCTGGAGGACTTGCCGTCTAAGGCATTGCAAACAGTGATTGACAGTTTTTCCTGGCAGAGAGCTAAAGTATCCTTGTGGTATGTTGCCCTTTTCTTTGTCTTACTTTGGTTGCATATCGGCCCCGCGATTGAGGCAGTGGGAAGAGCCATTTATGTCTTTGATATCGGTGTTCTGAGTACACTGTTTGCCTACCATGGGGTCAACCCTCGCTCCTGGTTCTATGGCAAGGTGTTGTCTAATGGCAACCGCAACCATCCCCAGATTGCACTGACATTTGATGACGGCCCGAACGAACCGTACACCTCCCAGGTTCTCAGCATATTGGAGCAATATAAAATAAAAGCTACCTTCTTTATCATCGGGCAAAACGCCCGGCGTTATCCTGAGATCTGCCGACGGATAGTGACAACCGGAAATGTGATCGGGAATCACTCCTACAATCACCGCAAGTCACTGTGCCTGAGACGGAGCAAGACAATTGCTCGTGAGATCGAGCTGACCCATCAGGCAATCTATGAGTGTACCGGGTTTGAGCCAAAGCTTTTTCGCCCTCCCCACGGCTTCCGTACCCCCTGGCTGATGCGCACTGTTCGCCACCTCGGGTACACGGTAGTTACCTGGGACAACATGACTGGCGACTGGAAGGCAGATAAGTCCGGCGAGGAGATTGTACGGTCTATTGTTCAACGGGCAAAGCCAGGGAGCGTAATTGTCCTGCATGATGGCCGCGATAGCAGACCAAGCTATGACCGCAGCCAGATGCTCCAGGCTCTACCCTTCGTCATTGAGCCCCTAAAGGAGAGGGGTTTTGATTTTGTCACCATACCCGAGCTTCTTGAATCGGACGGGGAGTCTTCGGTCTAGCAAGCCCGGTTTCGGCTTACGAGCGAACTTACGGATGTTTTGGGCCGTACCTGGTCAAAAGTGCTGCCCTGGAAAGCCAGACTTCTTTTAGCTCCCAGGGCTTTTCTCTGAGTCCAGACACTTCGTCTCCCCGCAAATGATAGATTTGCATTAACCCGGCCATATAGAAGCGGGCCCCTTTCTTCCACAAGCTATCGGGCAGTTCCTCGACCTGGAATCCCAGCCGTGTGGCGGCTACATGCTGGAGGGTGCTGCCGTGGAGCGCGGCAACACCTTCGAACTTTCCATCAATCACTTGCTTAGCCAGAAAGTGGAGGTCCTGTGCGAAGCAACCGAGGAATTCCCGGGGCGATTGCGAGGCTCTGAGATTCAGCTTGCGCCTTCTTTTAAACCAGGCATTGTTCAAATGAAGCTCGATAATTGTGTCTCCAGTTTTCACTTCAGAGCCGTCATTTAGTACGATAGCGTGGCCATTGTAATGGCAGACGTCCAGGGAAACAATGCCGCTACCATCGGCTCTCAGAGGCCTGATATGATGGATTACACTCAAAATTCTGTCCACCGCAGGCCACAACGGCAGGACAAACCGGGGCGGCATATTTTTTGGCATTAGTTTTCTCCGTAAGCGGTATACCTCTATAAGTCCGTGTGACAAGATTTTACCATACAGGGCTTAGTACGTCCTGAGCGTGAAGCTACAGCCTATTAAGGCGATTTAATTTAGTTAAAATTGGGCATTGTCCCTACCTACATTTTGTGCGACAATAGCCTGAGCGGATTTCCAGGGACACCATGCCAATCAGGCCTAATACAAATCAGGTATTATATTCCCAGAATACCCAAAGTCAGGAATGTGCAACAGCCATTCGGTGCATCACACAAACCGACGAAAAATCTCGGAAAACAAGCTTGACAGTATGGGAAGTTGATATAATATAAACTAAGACTTAGGAAAAACTAAACTGTTACCAGTTAATTGCGTTGGGAGGTGAGTTAAATATGGCGAATCGTTCTCAATCTAAGTGGGTTATGTTGCTTGTTGGAATAGCCATTGGGGCTCTGGCTGTGTTGGGGTTTAGTTCATTATGGGGTGTGCCATCTCTTCTCGGCGTCAGGCCTTATATTGTTGGAGGTTATTCCCATGGTACGAACTATGACGGCACAGCAATAGGAGTGTCAAAGGAGCATGGAGGGCCGGGGGAAGGGTATGTCATCGCAGAAGCAATGTGGCGGGAATTTGGCGGGTCATGGCATCAAGGTGGAACGCCGCCAAGCTTAGCTCAGCCGAACACAGGTCAGAAAGTGCAGCTTGGAGTAGTAAATGTTAAACCGGTGCAAGATAAGCCAGGTGGCCCTGTCGTGGCTTGGATTGAAGTCTTAGAAGTCTTTAGTGAATAGTAGCGAATCCTCTAGAGGTTTAGTTCTAGTTATTGATAACTTCGGTAGGTTCTTCTGAAGCTAAATAGAGCCAGGCGGCAGTTCCCGAATTTTCTGCGGAAAGAAGCCGCTTATCCAAGACCCGTAGCATAAGTCTGTTGTCTCTGACGCTAGACATCGAGCATAGCCTGAGACTCGTGAAACCGATGTTTTGTGTTGCTCTCCTCCCGGGCAATAAATTACTCAGACATTCCCTTGATATAGCCGGTGCTTGACAGGTATTATATGAGACTCGAACTTATCCTGTAATCGGGGCCGATGATGAAGAAGACAATGGTTATCTTAGCCAACTACGCCGATAGCGAGGAGGGCTATGGCTTGTTGGGTCCGCAGATGGCAGCCACCATCATCCAGAATAACACCGGCTATGAGTGTATCGTAGTAGCAGTCGGTCACGATCTTGATAAGGACTTCATCAAGAAAAATGTAATTCAGCTCGTTGGCAGCGAAAGACCGATTATCGGCTTCAGCAGTCTCGGAGGCCGTCCCGAGCTCTGGGAGCTGGCTAAGGAGCTGAAGGCGGAGGGGGCCATAACCATTCTGGGTGGTCCTCAAGCTGACGTCGATTATATAGGAGAGACAGGTTGGGAACAACATCCCCACCGATTTCCAGGGGTAAGGGATAGCTTCAGCCTTGCTCTCCAGGGACCTGCCGAGCAGCTAATCCCTTTTATTAATTCTCAGAGTAAAGATGTGCCTGAGAAAATATTGGGGGCGCTTTTCACCCAGAACGGTATATGCCGGATAAATGAGCGGGGTAAGTGGAATGGAGACTTTCTGAGTAAGGTCGACTGGGGGAATCTGTACAGGCTGGGCCCATCGGGACTGGAGCCGGTGTCTGTAACCAGTGCCCAGGTGGTACAACAGATAGGATGTCCTTACGCTGCCAGGACGGTGAAGGTCAGCATCGATTATCCGACTAACTTGAACGGCGCCCCCTTCGACAAGAATGGCCAGATATCACTTAGCCTTCGGGGTTGTAGTTTCTGTGATGTAGCCCGGGATAAAGGGTTTGGCGGTAAGCTATCACTCGATAACGTGCTGGCACAGATAATCAACTTGCCTGAGGATGCGGAGGGGAGGAAAATCCCCTTCGAATTGATAAACGAGGCATCCTTGACCACCCTGCCTGAACTGCTGTCGGCTATCAAACAGCAGAGGATCGAGATTTCTCAGATAGAGCTGGTCAGCCGGGCCGATTGGTTGATAATGGGCGAAGAGAAACTTCGGGCTGCTTTAAAGCTGGCTAAGGCCATGAAGGCGCATATCCTCATGTCGGCGGTAGGCTTTGAGTCCTTCGCTAACTCTATCTTGAGGAATTTGAATAAAGGTTATACAGTCGATACAAACCTTTCCGCCATTAAGCTGATGAGGCAGCTAAAGGAAGAATTCCCGGACAACTGGTTCTATGCAACCGGCGACGGGGCAAGTCATGGCTTCATACACCCTACCCCCTGGGATTCTACGGAGACCGTGCGCGAGATGAGTAGCATCATATTCGCTTACGGCCTGAATCAGGATATCCTTCCCAGGCTTAGCATCCCGCTAATCATCCATCATGCCTGCGGGTTAGCCGATTGGGTAAGAGAACTGGAGACAAGGGAAGGGCTCACACTGAAGAGAAGGGCATCCGTTATCGAGTGGTGGTAGTTGATAGATACCAATCAGGCTACTGTGCTTCTAATGCGTTGCACAACCTGGCTGAATGTTGCCCGAGATGTCATGGGCATAACTGAAACCATTCTAACCAGTTAGACAATCCTTCCTGTCCGAGCCTATCTTTCAACGGCTTCGCATCAATGCTGCCCGATTAATGGTGCTCTTCGGCTTCAGCCTTATCAGCCTCGGCTTTTGTCTTATGCACCGTCTTATCAGGATGGTTCGGAGGTGAGTAAATGGTGTATAGCTTCAGCTTAGTTGTCTTTGAGTTGTTGACGACATTATGATAGGTACCTGCCGGAACGATGACGGCATCGCCATCCTTGGCAACGTGTTTTTCTTTCCCTTCCAAAACAAATGTCGCTTCGCCTTGCTCGATACGAAAGAATTGGTCTACCCTGGGATGTACTTCGTTGCCGATTTCTTCACCTGGCTGCAAGCACATTACTACAAGTTGGGCATATTTTCCGGTGAACAAGACCTGCCTAAAATAATTGTTGTCAAGAGTCTGTTTTTCAATCGACCCAACATAGCCTGCCATAATTTCGCCTCCTCTCGCTATTGGTGACCTCACTGTAGCGCTGACAAGCGCTCCGGTCAATATTTCGCAGTACAATTCCAGGGACACCATACCAATTAGAAATGCTCAAAATCAGGTATTATGTCCCCGGAATACCATAGTAAGGCCCTATTAATTAGTGACTACAGGGATACCCTTCTTAGTTTATTTAAGCTTTGCCTTCGTATTTGAAGGAGACCCGCACCTTGGCACGATAAGCGGAAATCTTGCCGTTCTCGATACGCATGTCCAGCTCTTCAACCTCGCCAATGCGCAGATCACGCAAGCTCTTCGAGGCCTGTTCAACGGCGGCGGCGGCGGCCTTTTCCCAGGACTCAGTACTGGTTCCAATCAACGTTATTATTTTGTAAACACTGTCAGTCATGATACCCTCCCTTTCAGATTTGTTGTGCATTATACAGCCAATGCCCTCAATGAGGCAATCAACAATGTGGCGGATTGTGCAATTTTCCAGTCGCCTTTTCCTTTCACTGCTGCCAATCCCACGTAGAATCATTTGACTATCTAACCCAACGGGAACGAGGCTAAGCTGGCAAAAATCAGATTCTCCGAGTAAGCTCAGTTCGCATATGTCGACCGTCGGGCCTAGTTCTCCGCGCATCTTATCGGTGGCTCTTACCTGCGCCTTCTCATCTTTCACCAGCCCCACTCCTGTACCAGCTCCCAGCTTGGCTACCCGGGACAATATTCTTTGCATGTTTTTTACAGGCTCTTAGCTATATGGTATAATGACAGCTATACGAAAGTGCTCGAATTGGGGGCTACTATGAGTGAACAAGATAAGATAGAAGTCAGACCTATCAAACTAAAAGACATCGACGATATACTTTCCGTTGACGGAGAAATAAGGGCAGCGGGAAATGTTATTACTTATCGTAACTTGACTACTGAATACATATTGTTTGCTGGGCATGGAAAACCTCCTCAGCGAAGTCCGGCTAGTTACATACGGTCGCTTACCGGAGACGTAGCACCATTGCTGAACTTTAGCTTTGTAGCAGAAGTCAATGGTCAAGTTCGTGGCTTTATCTTAGGCCAAGTGGCGCGTCTGCGTGAGGGCGTCACCGAAATAGGCATAATCCAAATGATAGGGGTTCACCCAGATTATCACCGGAGGGGCATTGGCAGCAAACTTATCCGTGCTCTGTCTGATAAGTATCGCTCCGAAGGCATAAAGGTGATACGCATAGGAGTAGACCACCGAGACAAGAGCTTACTAGGCCTAGTTGAGCATGTTGGATTTGGCGTTGATCGGCTTGTAGTCTATTCCATGTTAGTGTGAAACATGCTTTCGGCCTATATCTAAAAGGTTCCTTACCTCCTGAGCATCTGAATTCCAGGGACCCCATACCGATCAGGCCCACTACAAATCAGGTATTATGTCACCAGAATACCTGCCTGAATTGGTTTAGCAGTTTCCCGACCACCTCACGGGGTTCGATGAAGTTAAGCGAACAAACTGGCTAAGCGTTACACATCTCCAGGATAATAAATATATCTTGCGTCTTGGGCGGAAATGAATGAGAAAGAGTCTAATACCTTTTCTTCCATCCTCTACTAGATCCACCAGGTCTTTTGCTGCCGTAAAACCCACCACCTCTGCTCTCAGAAGGTGGGCGAGCCGCATTAACATTAAGCGTCTGGTCCTTCATTGCTTTCCCGTTGAGGCCAGCAATTGCAGCTTGACCTTCAGACACTGTTGGCATTTCAACAAACCCGAATCCCCGGGGTCGCCCGGTGTACTTGTCTGTTATAATGCTTACAGACTTCACTTCTCCAAAAGTCCCAAATTCCTGACGTAATTCATCTTCAGTTATCTCATAGGGTAAGTTACCCACATAAATCTTCATACTAGTGCTCCTTTCATTTAATCTCGTAATCCTCGCGGAGAAAATGGCGGTGGGATTTTGCCTTGCGCAGAATTCCATTCATTTGCACCATCCCTTGAAAGCGACACAACAGGGAAACCTGAGAATAACCTTCACGTATCGAGACTCTCATTGAGATGATACATCGCCACACTCTAGAAACACACACGGGCCGGGTATCCCCGGCCCGTCTATGTTCATGGTCAAACCTGCATTATCTACTCAGTCTGACTTTATTGTAGCACTCGCTACAATAGACCGGCCTGCCATTGATAGGCTCAAAGGGCACTTCGGTGTCTTTGCCGCACTCGGCGCATATGGCAGGAAACATTTGGCGTGGGAGACCGTAGCTGTTACCACGACTTCCATTCCGCTCTGCCTTCCTTGCCTGGCGGCACGAGGGACAGCGCTTGGGCTCATTAGTATAGCCCCTGGTTTGAAATAACTCTTGTTCCTCAGCGCTGAAGGTGAAGTCGGTCCCACAATCGGCACACTGGATAGTTTTGTCCTGAAAACTCATTGGATGACCTCCTTTCTCAAAATTTTAGCTGGGGTTTGGGTCATCCAATACTTGATATGAATCTAGCAGAATCCTAAGAAGTTTGTAATAACCTAAACTTGCACTATTAAATACATCATACACTAATTATTAAGATTGTCAAGTCCCACCGTGGTTCCATTCGTGGTCTACGTCTGCCTCAATCATACACTGCTGCACTCTCTATACTTTGATGCCTCCTGGTAATTAGAATTTTATGCCAATCACCGTAACAATAAATACCCTGGAAAACCAAGCCGCCTAAAACTCCGTAGGATATTGCCGAAGCCAAAAATTGGACGTCTATTAGCAGACTAAGAATTATTATCCCTGAAGAGATAAGCCAATGGTGAAGGTGAACCCCATGCCTCCCAAAAGGAATGATAATTGATCTTATTCTACCCTGTTTTCCACTCATTTTGCCGGCCATATATTTGGTTAGCCCAAAACCTAGAAGCCAGCCCACAAAGAAGAGATAACCAAGAATAATACTAGTAGCTAGTACTAGCAGGATGCAAACTAGCTTTCTCTTCATCTAAGAGATACTCCCTATAAGACATCGGGGGGGGATTTGAACCTCCGGCCATCTGAACCCCATTCAAATGCGCTACCAGGCTGCGCTACACCCCGTCGTCTTACCTTTCGTAGTATATTATCACATGAAACTGCCAGGGCAACAACCTCGAAATCGAAAACTGGGCGAACCCCTAGCAGGAATTTTATAGCGATAGCTATCTGTCAAGGACTCGCCTTCCTTATAGATAAGCATTGGGTGATAAATTCAATTCCCCCTCTGGTAATCCGGCTCAGAAGACGCCGAAGGGCAAAGAGCCGAGATTGCCAGCCTTCCTGGTCATGGATAACAGAGTTAACAATCCGATGTATTGTTGCCCACGAAAAGTTTATAATAAGAGTGTATGTTATCAGGAGAAGCTATTAACTTATACTGGAAATGCTTATGACTGACTATGAGGTCATACATATTGCGGTAGCTCCTCCAGCCAACCTTGATGCAAACCTCGTAAGAAGTGTGGCAACTGTTATTAACAAGAGCCCTTCCCAGGCACGTCTTCTTCTGGCCGGTGAGGTGCCTAAAGTTATTGCTCACTATGACAGCATACAAGCAGCAGAATCCATAATTCGGAATCTGCGGAAACTGGGTCTTGTTGCAATTGCATGTAGGGATTCTGAACTTCGCCAGTTTCCACAAACGTTTAAGGCGCACACCTTAGAATTCAGAGAGAAAGAAGTTCTATTCCGGGATGTTGCCGGTCGTGAGAGAAGGATAATAGAAAACAATGTCTTCCTGGTTCTTGTGGGGAGGATTGAAACTTCCGCGGAGGTAGAGACTACAAAGCAAAAGACTAAGTTTAGTTTGCCCAGGACGTTGCTCATGGGCGGCATCCCAATCTGGCGAAGGGTTGATGAGAAAACCACAACTCACTCTATTCAGGCCGAGTGTTTCGCCAGGTTCTACGAACGAAATTCACCAGACCCCAGTGTAGACATCCTTCAACACCACATGAATTATTCGTTCTTAGGAGCAAAGATAGCTGCGTCCTCTTTCACAAACTTTGGTACCGTTGTTCTAGGACTCCGGGAGATATTCCCGCAGGCGATTTTTGATAACAGGCTAGCGAAACCTTCCGTTCTAACCACATCTCCCAACGGGGCTCGTGAATGTATTGAGATAAACTGCAAGTTGATTTACTTGTTCCACACAATGACCAGCGGTCAGCTTAGTAATCCATAGGATAACAAATTGACGGAATGTGTAGTTTAGAACTACTCGAGAATCAGGTATGTAATAGAGTTCAAGTCGGGTACAGTGGGCGGTACTGGACGACAGACAGAACTTTATGCTATTGTTCAGCTTTAGTGTATGGTCGAACCAAAATCGCAGGATTTGTTTACCGGGATTACATATGTTATCCCCAATCAAGAGTGACCCAAGCCCATAGCATCTCGTTGCTGCTAATTTCATGAGATAGTGTGCAGAAAAGACAGCTCGATGGAGGATAAAGAATGAATACAAATAAAGGAGAGGACTGCTCGGCTTCACTGGTTGAATCCCAACCTGCGGTCCCAGTAAGGAGAACCCTTGCCCAAGACCTGTTCGATGGTGTTGCCCCCTCGTACGACACCTGGGCGCAAGTGCTGACTTTCTTTCAGTACCTTCATTGGCGCGAGTTCTTAGTCTCGCGACTGGCTCTTCGGCCGGGAAACCTTGTGCTTGACGTATGTACAGGTACAGCCGGTGTCGCCCTGGAGATTGCCGACCACCATGATGGCCGAATCATAGGGCTAGATGTTAGCCACTCAATGTTGCAAGCTGGCCTTAGCGCCATCGAGAAGAGAAATCTGGACGGCAAAATCCAACTTACCCAGGGCCGCGCTGAGCATTTACCCTTTCCTGATGAGACATTCGATGCAGTTGTCTTTACCTACCTGTTGCGTTATGTCCAAGACGCTGATGCAACAATACGGGAACTGTCTCGGGTACTGAAACCAGGCGGGGAATTGCTCTCGCTTGAGTTCGGCATTCCAGAAGCCCTCTGGGTAAGAGCTCTATGGGAAATCTACAATAGGGTCGTCATGCCAGTAATGACCATCCCCGTTTCACGAGGTTGGCATCGTATGGGCTGTTTCTTGGGTCCGAGTATCTCGGGCTTTTGTCACCGGTATCCTGTTGAGCGCATCGCCGCAATATGGCGTGACAATGGAATCCCGCTGGTAGAAACGAAACCTCTGCTTAAAGGTGCAGCCATCGTGATGTGGGGGACGAAAGGAAGATAGAGACCGATAGCCAGCCGTAGAATTACCTTATGGTGGACTTGCTCTGCCCGAATATGACCTTCAAAGCTGTCTTTAGCCAGTAATTCACTAGTCTCGCCCTGCTTTCTTCCATTAGCGAGTTTTTCCCTCTTTAAGGCTTAAGAAGTCCGAATTCCAGGGACACCATCCTTCACCTTGTGAATGATTAGGCCTACTATAAATCAGGTATTATCTCCCCGGAATACCCACAGGATGATTTTCCCGTTTGATATGGCTATACTTAACATTAAGCTCAAATGGAAAGTCTAACGAGGAGGTAAAAATGCCTATTGTTCATGTAGATTTCTGGGAGGGCGTTGGAGAGGAAAAAGTTAAAGCGATGATACGGGGTATAACAAACGTTATCATGGATTTAGGCGTCCCGGAACAAGCTGTAGAAGTAATCGTTTATGAAATCCCCAAAACGCACTGGGGCATCGGTGGTGAGCCAGCTTCAGAAAAACTCAAAGACATATCACCACCCAGGTAGCGGCTAACCTTTGTGCCTTCTCGTAAACAAAGGTCATTTTTCAGTGCTGTTCTTACTTTATGTAAAGCACCTTTTGAAGGGCATACAATCCGGCTCAGAAGACGCCGAAGGGCAAAGAGCTAAGATTGCCAGCTAGCTTATTGAGATTTCTTGTCTCGGGCAATGCAAAACGGGGGACTAAACAAAATGGCTTTTTCTAAGTAATTAGGCCTCAGCTCCGTCAGTATCGGCTTATTTGCGGTTGTACCTCGATTGTAGCTAATTGAGAATAAATCAATATTGACAGTGAACCTTATTGTAAGTACGATTAATCTACAGATTTGTGGTAAAGGGAGGTGCCGTATGGCGACATTCTTGCTCAGTTTCATTATCGATTTGGGCAGATATAATATTTCGTCTCCTTTGAAACGCAACGGCCCTTTATTTCATAGATGGCTTCCAGATGGGGAGAACGATGCTATTGTTCTGGATATACCCAAATCAAAAGCCCAGTTAAAGCTGTGGTTTGAACGTCGCGGCTTTGTGGCAGACCACGCTATAAGATATGACAGTAAGCGCCATGAAGTTGACCCAGACATTATGATAAGGCAGGGTGTTCTAGAAGGAGGCCCTTTGATAGGACTCTTGTCGGGCTATGAATTATCAGAAGAAGAACTGTCTGCTGTTGAACAGGATAGAAAAGGCGACCCAGTATATGAAGCCCTAGGGAAAAAAGTCATTAATCTGATATGTCCTGAGGTTTCTCGATTCATATCTATTATTCGTAGGAACTACGGTCAATATTGGGTGGCAGAACTGGAAGAATGGGATTCACTCAAGTATACATTAGGAATGTATTGCAGCACCATACTCAATTCTAAATGGAGTCTTGACGATGGTAAGACATGGCACCCCTTCGTCCCCAATGACCCCGTAGGGTATCTGCGTCTTACCATGCACTCTGTAAAGAAGACATTCACGAAGTATATTAGTAAAGACGACTGGCAATGTTTGGCAGGTTATTGCAAGAAAGAGTATTCGCCGCCGCCGTCAGCGAATATACTGCTTCGTGTTCATGAACTTCTCGACCAAGGAAATTTAAGGCATGCGTTCATTGAGGGAACCAGCGCATTTGAAGTGGCTCTTTATGAGTTCATACGAGATAAACTTCGTAGCAGCAAGATTCTCCAAGAATCACTCGGTAGTTTCTATCAGCTTGGTTTAGCATCTCAATTGACTAGCCTAGCTGTTGCCTTAGGGTTAGATGTAGAAGACATCGAAAACGCCACGAAGGCAATTAAAATCAGGAATGATATAGTACATGAAAATTATGACCCGCCGTCTTCTTCTAAGGACAAACTCCAAGCACTAATGAATGTTACCGCTAGGTTGATTCTTGGACCAAATATTAGATTTCCAACAATAAATCCAGGTAACGCAATTTGGCCAGTCAAAGACTGGGAGTCAATAGATTAGAATTCCAAGGACACCATACCTACAGGACAAAGCAGGAGTTTACCTTGACTATAGATAATGAAGTAACATTTATCCACCGGTTAAACCGGGGCTTCGACAAATATTTTGGTGCCTTTACCCGGCTTAGACTCCTTTTCCCTCTTTGAGGCTTAAGAAGTCCGAGTTATATTCCTCAATTAAGCCGGCATCGCAAATTTGTTTCCCGTTATTGCCCAATTTCGGCAGTGTCGGGCTCGCTGACCGGTTTGCGCCCGCTGAACACCCCACCAATAATAGCGAGGAGCCCGGGAAGCAGCATGTGACCGGTAAGTGCCATCATTACCCCTCCAGCCACACCCCATTTAAGCCCGGATTCGCCCCTTTTCGTCTTTCTCCAACCGACGAGGGTGAGAACCCAGCCGGGGAGTCCGAGAAAGACAACCGATAAATAAAGCACGCCATACCACCAGAAAGGCCCAGGCTCTATTAAAGGAGCCCCACCAATAACCACACCTACTATGAAGCCTATGGCAGAGAGCACCCACATCAATATCCCCAGAATGAAGCTGACCAGCAATACCGGCCT
>Ga0307436_1000114_pt1 | contig 32689 bp, 25 predicted proteins | sample SalMarWE160440MG_FD_202513 | JGI IMG/M metagenome (GOLD analysis project Ga0307436, IMG submission 202513) | Salt marsh sediment microbial communities from the Plum Island Ecosystem LTER, Massachusetts, United States - WE1604-40 | ecosystem: Environmental > Aquatic > Marine > Intertidal zone >...
TGGGAGGGTGCGTATATATGGCTTTTGATAGCAAAAAGCAATACATACGCACCCTCCGAGAAGAGCCTTTTTTTTATGTCTCGGCTCAGTTAAACTAACTCCTATGCCCGAGACAAAATCTTCTGAAAATTGTATTTACCATACTATCGATCTCTCCCCGAAAGGGAGAGCTCGGACAGCTGATGGCAAGGTTGAGGTCTTTGGAGCTTTGGCTGGCGAAGAGGTCCTTGCAGAGCCAGCTGGCCGAAAGAAAGCCTATTTGCGAGAGGTCTTGCGCCCCTCAGAGGATCGGGTCGAGCCTCGGTGCTCTCACTGCCCTGATTGTGGTGGGTGTGCCTTTCAGCAGATGAATTATGCAGCTCAGCTCCGACTCAAAGAGCTGCGGGTTCGAGAGCTCTTCGGAGTAGAAGTCCGCCCTATTTTGGGCTGCGAGAATCCCTTTCACTATCGGAACAAGATGGAGTTTTCTTTTTCGCAAAACAGAAAGGGTCAAAAGTTTTTAGGACTTATGCTGGCCGGCTCAAAAGGGCGTGTTTTTAATCTCGAAGAATGTCATCTCGCTTCTCCTTGGTTTTCGAGCACCCTTGCCAAAGTTCGGGCGTTTTGGGAAGAAAGTGCTCTTGACGCCTATCACCACCAATCGGATGAGGGGCATTTGAGGACGCTGACTCTTCGAGAAGCAATTCAGGGCAAGGGAAAGATGGTCCTGTTGACAGTATCGGGCAATCCTCAATTTGCGATTCGCAAAAGGGTACTCCATCAATTTGTTGAGACGATTCTAGATGGTGAAGAGGATCTGAGTGTTTTTCTACAGGTGCAGCAGTTGACAAAGGGAAGACCCACCCAATTTTTCGAGATGCTTCTTTTTGGTCCCGATCACATTACAGAAAGGCTTTGTGTGCGTGTTGGGGAAAAAGAGCAAGTTCTTGATTTCAAAATCAGCCCCACTTCGTTTTTCCAGCCCAACACCAAACAAGCAGAAGTGCTGTATTCAACGGCTCTCTCCATGATTCGGAATCTCAAGGATGCCAGACTTTTTGATCTCTACTGCGGGGGAGCTACACTGGGGCTGACCGCAGCTCCTTTTGTGAAAGAGGTCATTGGGGTGGAGCTCAATCACCACAGTGTCTTTGATGCAGGTTGGAATCAAGAGGTCAATGAAATTGACAATTTCAAAATTATCCGAGGAGATGTCGGGATTGTTCTCGAGCAGTTCTCAGAGCCTCCCGATGTGGTGATCGTCGATCCTCCGAGGGCTGGACTCAGCGAGAAGGCCCTCTGCCATCTCATTCGTTTTCAACCCAAGGAAATTTTATACATTTCATGCAATCCCAAGACGCAAGCAAGGGATGTTACAAAACTCAAAGAGGCGGGCTATCGAGTGACAACGATCCAGCCGGTCGATCAATTTCCCCATACGGTTCATATTGAAAATATTGTCCATCTCCAGTACCCTTAGGTGAAATTCACACAAGAGGTTGCGATGAACATCTTTTTTGCTCAACAAGCGGCAGGCCGCGAGGGGAATTTAATTCAAACCCTGATCATGATCGCCATTGCGGTCATTTTCTTTTACTTCATTCTCTGGCGTCCTGAGAGGAAGCGTCGCAAAGCTTTAGAAGAGCAACGTACCTCCATGAAACAAGGAGATCAAGTTACGGCGATGGGGATCGTGGGAATTTTGGAGCAAATCAAAGACAAGACGGTTATCATCAAAAATGTCGATGGCTCGAAGATCGAGGTCCTCAAAATGGCAATCTCCGAAGTACATCCCGCCGGGAAACCCGAAGAGATTGAAACTCCCTCAAAATAGCCAAATATCGCAGTTTTTGTTAAGAGTGTAATTGAAACCAATTGCACTCTTTTTTGTTTTGGCGCGAAAACTATTTTTCTTTTTTTTCTTTGTCACGCTCAGTTGGGCACAAGAACCTCAGATCCTCTACCTCTCTTGGAAAGGAGATCCCTCTACAACCATGACGATTCTCTGGCATTCGGAGCTAGGAGATGGTCCTCATGAAATTCTCTACAAGCTTCCCGAGGATCACAATTGGAAAAGCAAGGAGGGGACCTTCGAGTCCCTTTCGGGTTCCAATGTGACGGTACACCATGTAGAGCTCACCGACCTGCAACCCGACTCTATGTATCTCTTCCGCTTTGACAATGAGCCAATTCATCAGTTCAAGACCATGCCCAACGGGTTAACGCGACCTCTTCATGTGGTAATTGGAGGAGATGCCTATTATTCCCGTGAGCTCAACTCGAAAATGAATCGCCAGGTAGCAAGTCATGATCCCGATTTCGTCATCTTGGCCGGTGACATTGCCTATACAGAAGGCCTTCGAGTGGCTCTGAAGCCTCGCATATGGAAAATCAAACGTTGGCAAGAGTTCTTCAAGATGTGGTCTGATCAGATGGTGACCAGAGAAGGGAGACTCATTCCCATCATGCCTGTCATTGGCAACCACGATGTGAAAAAGAGATTTGACAATCCATTCAAAAAGGAGGTTCTTTTCTATCAATTTTTTGTCTTCAAGGAAAAAGGGATCCCCTTCCGGACGATGAAAATTGGAAAGGATCTTATCTTCTACCTACTCGATTCGGGACACACGTTTCCCGTGGGCGGGAGGCAAGCAGAGTGGTTGAAACAGGAGCTTGCTAGAGGCCAGGAGGCCAAATACCGGATCCCTGTCTATCACATCCCCGCCTACCCTTCGGCGAAGATGCGCATTCGCCGTGCGACAATAGATATTCGCAAGCACTGGGTTCCTCTCTTTGAGGAGTATGGGGTCAAAGTGAGCATGGAACACGACAGCCATACATTTAAGCGGACTTTTCCCTTGAAAAATGGGATGGTAGATCTCAATGGAATTTACTATCTAGGAGATGGAGCGTGGGGGGTCTATCCCCGCAAGCCTTTGCCATGGTGGTACTTGGCAAAGGCCCTGCAAATCAACAATGCCTGGTATCTCGAGATCGATCCCGATCAGATCGACCTGACCGCCCGAGATAATGAGGGGAATATGATCGATCGGCTACAAATTCCCTCTTCCACTCCGTTTTGAAAGGGCGATTTCTGGGGGCTACTGCCCCAAAAAACCGTGTTTTTTGGGGTTGACTTTTCCAAAAATCATCATCACAATAGTGATATGTTTCACAGAATATTGAAGATCCCTAAGACAAAAAGCTGTTTTTTATTCGGTCCAAGAGGAACGGGGAAAACTCAATTTGTCCGGGCAGTATTCAAAAATGCTTATTACATCGATCTTCTTGAATCCGATCAATTTGTCGATCTCTTTTCGGATCCAAGCCTTTTGGAAGAGTTGATCCTCGAAAAGAATAAAAAATGGGTGATTATTGATGAAGTGCAGAAAATTCCAGCCCTACTCAATGAGGTACATCGATTAATCGAGCAAAAGAAATACCGATTTGTTTTGACGGGTTCAAGCGCAAGGCAACTGCGTAAAAAAGGAGTGAATCTCTTAGCTGGAAGAGCCTTGACTTATTCCATGTACCCTCTTACGGCAACAGAAATGGGCAAACGCTTTCGGTTAGATCGGGCTCTTCTCTATGGAATGCTCCCTACTGTTCATGTCGAGTCTTTTCCAAAAAAATATCTCGAGTCTTATGTGAAAACCTATTTAAGAGAAGAGGTACTCCACGAAGGGATCACGAGAAATTTAGGTGCTTTTCATCGTTTTTTGGTAGCGGCTAGTTTTTCCCAAGGTGCGATGCTGAACATCAATGATGTTGCCAGGGAGTGTGGAATCGATCGAAAAACGGTATCTGGCTACTTCGATATTTTGGAGGACCTTCTTCTCTCAACTCGACTTCCCTCTTTTACAAAGCGGGCCAAACGGAAATTGGTCAGTCATCCGAAGTTCTACTTTTTTGATGTTGGTGTTTATCGGACAATTCGACCAAAAGGGCCTCTTGATTCTCCCGAAGAGATAGAGGGCTGTGCTCTTGAAACTCTTTTCTTTCAGCATCTCAAAGCGATCAATGACTATTTTGAATTTGGGTTTGAGTTATTTTACTGGAGAACACAAAGTGGAATAGAGGTCGATTTCATTGCGTATGGCGAAAAGGGAATTTTTGCCTTTGAAATCAAGCGAGGGGCTCGCCACAAATCAGCCGATATGAAAGGACTACATGAATTTAAAAAGTCCTATCCAATGGCAAAGCTCTTTTTGGTGAATGGCTCAAAGCGATCCAGCAAAGAGGGTGATGTTCAGATTGTCCCTTTTGAAAAGGCTCTTCATAGCCTTCCAACAATTTTAAAAACTTAAGAGGTGAGCAATTTCTCCATGACTTTGCTGCTCCTCTCAATAAAGTGGGGGAGCTCAGAGGGAGAGAGCTCTTTTTGCGAGAGTAAAGAGAGCTGATAGAGATGTGTGAGGAGCTCTTTTGCAAAGCCTTTGTCTTTCTGTTTCCGAATGGCCTCGATGACAGGACTATTGGTGTTGATGACAAAGGTGTGCTTTTGCGCAAGCTCTTTCGGCATCTCTTTGCTCGAGAGAGCAAGCGTTTCACGCAAGCGGCGGGTCTGCTCGTCGATTGTGATGAGCGCATGCAAGGTATCGCTTGCCAAACTCTTGGCCTCCACTTCGAGGCCTTCGACTCCAAGAAGAGAGCGAATCTCTTCTGCAATTTTCGCAGATTCTGGCCTTCCATCGGCGTCGAGCAGAGACTTCTCTTTTTTTGCATCGAGGATGGCGGGATCGATCGCCCCATCAATTCTCTGGAACTTTGCAGGGCTGAGTTTGAGCTCGAGGAAATTCATAAGAGGGGTGTCCAAAGGTCCTTTGGCAATCAACACTTCGATCTTCTTCTCTTTGTACAAGGAGAGATAAGGTGAGTTTGGATCCTGTGTGTAGAAGATTTTCTCTGGATGGCGCTCAAGGTAATCTTCGAGTGTGGTCCACTCGCCGTCTAAGTTTTCCCAGATGAGATAGTTCTTTACCCTTTCGTAGAACTTTTCATCTTGCATGATCCCAAGTTTGAGGACGGTCTCGATGCTTTGGAAGTGTTTGATGAAGGTGTTTCGATCGGTTTGGTAGATTGACCCGAGCCGATCAGCTACTTTTTTCGAGATGTGAGTCGAGAGGGAGCGGACGGTTTTGTCCATCTGGAGGTAACTGCGCGAGACGTTGAGGGGGATATCAGGACTGTCAATGGCCCCCCGCATGATGCTCAAGTAGTCGGGGATGAGGTCGCGACAGTTGTCGGACACAAAAACCCGGTTACAATAGAGCTGAATCGGGCATTTTTGAAAGTCGAAACGACCATCGATTTTGGGAAAGTAGAGGATCCCCTTGAGGTGGAAGGGATAGTCAATGTTGAGGTGGACCCAAAAAAGAGGATCGGGTTCAAAGGGATGGAGCCGGCGGTAGAACTCGAGGTACTCCTTTTCTGTGCAGTCGGAAGGGGCTTTGAGGTAGAGGGGGGCTTCTTGGTTGATGTGCTCTTTGCCTAAGTAAATGGGATAAGGGAGAAAGGCGCAGTAACGTTGCAATATTTGCAAAAGGCGCCTTTCATCGAGGAATTCCTCATCTTCGATGTGAAGAGTAATAGTCGTTCCACGCACATCGCGAGATCCCTTTTTGATTGTATAAGTTGCAGTGCCGTCACTCTCCCAATGGGTAGGTGTATCTCCTTCGCGGAAAGAGAGGGTTTGGATCTCCACTTTTGATGCGACCATATATGCGGAATAAAAACCCAGACCGAAGTGGCCAATAACTTGATCTTGTTCGTTTTGCGTTTCGTATTTGCTCAGAAAGTCTTCGGCACCGGAAAAAGCGAGCTGCGAGATATAGGTCTCGACTTCGTCTTTTGTCATTCCAAGCCCTGTATCGGAAATGGTGAGGGTTTTCTCATCCTTATTGAGATCGATTTGGATTTTAATCTGACTGTCTTCGAAGGAGGCTTCTTTTTGGTCACGGAGGATTTTGAGTTTAGAAATCGCATCGCAGGCGTTGGAAACGAGCTCTCGGAGGAAAATATCCTTTTCCGAGTAAAGCCATTTTTTGATGATAGGTAAAAGTTTTTCCGTATTGATTTTCAAAGTGCCTTTTGTCATTCTTTTCTCCTTTTTTGGGTCATTGTATCAGAGATGGATTTAAAAGAATTTCTTACCTAAGTTATAGTGAGGGTTATGCGAATTACCATGGCACAGCTCAATCCGATTATTGGAGATCTCAAGGGCAATACCCAGAAGATCTTGCAGGCAATCGAGATGGCCAAATCCAAAAAATCACATATCATCCTCTTCCCCGAGCTTTCGATCTGCGGGTACGCCCCTGGGGATCTGCTCCTCCACGATGACTTTGTTAAAGCCATTGAAGAGTGTCTCGATGAGATCAAGCGAGCCTCTTCTGGGATCTGCATTGTTGTGGGGCTCGTTCGCTTCAACCATGGACCTGGCAAGAATCTCTACAACAGTGCAGCGGTGCTCTCGGATGGGCAAATTCTGGGTTACTATAACAAGTGTCTTCTTCCCACTTACAACGTCTTTGACGAACGCCGCTATTTTGAACCGGGGCGCGAGGTCAAGACCTTCCTCATTCAGGAGAAGAAGATTGGGATCATTATTTGCGAAGACATTTGGCAACACTCGGGCTATGTCGATACCTATGCACACGATCCCATTCTCGACCTTGTCAAACACGAGCCCGATTTTTTGCTCAATCTCTCGGCCTCTCCCTACCAGTTCGACAAACCCGATATGCGAGTTGCCGTTTGTGCCAAAGCGGCGAAGACTCTCAAGTGTCCTGTATTTCTCTGTTGCCAGGTGGGAGGCAATGATGACCTCATTTTCGATGGCTATAGCGTCTGTGTCGATGAACATGGGAATTTGCGACAGCTCGGGAAGGGGTTTGAGGAAAACATTTTCACCGTTGATCTGGAAGCTCCTGCCTGCAATGTCCCCTTTGAATACAATCAGATCCAAGATCTCTATCGAGCTTTGGTCATGGGCCTGCACGATTACTTTAAAAAGCAGGGGTTTGAAAAAGCTCTTTTGGGTCTTTCTGGAGGGATCGACTCGGCTCTTGTCGCTTGTATCGCTAAGGATGCCCTTGGTGCTGAAAATATCTTAGGGGTTTCAATGCCCTCTCGTTATAGCTCCGAGGGAAGTGAGCGGGATGCAGAACAGCTAGCAAAGAATTTGGGGATTGGATTTAAAAAGATTTCCATCGAGGAGCCTTTTAAGGACTATCTCAAACTCTTGGAGCCCCATTTCGAAAATAGGCCAAGAGATACGACGGAAGAGAACTTACAAGCGCGGATCCGCGGAATGATTCTGATGGCCCTGTCCAATAAACTGGGCTACATCGTGCTCAGCACGGGTAACAAGAGTGAGATGGGGCTGGGGTATTGTACTCTCTATGGCGATATGGCTGGAGGACTTGGAGTTATCTCAGATGTGCTGAAAACACAAGTCTATGAGCTCTCTCGTTGGATCAACCGAGAAGAGGAGATCATCCCTTGGGCTACGATCGAAAAACCTCCGTCAGCTGAACTCAAACCCGGTCAAATCGATCTCGATGCACTTCCCGATTACGGGATCGTAGACAAAGTGCTGAAGGCCTATGTCGAAGAACACCTCTCTGTTGAGGAAATCATCAATCGCTATCAAATCGATTCAAAAATTGTGACTGAGTTGATCCAAAAGCTGCACAGAGCTGAATACAAGCGGCGGCAAGCGCCCCCGGGAATTCGAGTTAGCAAAGTGGCCTTTAGCGTCGGCCGGCGTTTTCCGATTGTGCAGAAGTGGGAGCAGTAGAGAGCTTCATCAATCTGTCAAATCCTACAGCGACACCTACACAATCAGGCAGAGTTTTCAAAGCCTGAAGAAATTCTGGATCGGCTGGCAAGGGATCTTTCTTCAAGTTCATTCGCTTTTGATTTTGCTCTTCAAAACGCCTCTTTTGCTCTTGTGGATCGGAGAGTTCATCAAAGCCATTGGCGAGTTCAATACCGGCAAAATAGATCTCAAATCGATTGGCCACTTCCATTCCATCGATTTCGATTGTCTTAGCAAGAGCTGCTTGAGAAGCGGGGAATTGAGTGAGGATTGTAAATGTCTCTCGTCCCAATTTCGGTTCAACGAGATGGGAAAACAGAAGGTCAAGCTGAGTATCTCGATCCCAATCTCGTGCTGCTGCAGAGAAATCTTCGATAGATTTTTTCCAATCTTCACCAAAGGGGTCGAGAGATGCATATTTTTCAAAAGCTTCTCGATACGTGAGCATTTCAATGGGAAGGGGATCGCAAAAGAGGGAAAGGAGCTCACAGGTCTCTTTCATGAGCTCTTGTAGATCCATCCCGATCCGATACCACTCGAGCATGGTGAATTCGGGAGAATGAAGAGGACCTTCTTCTCCTTTGCGAAAGACATGGCTGAGTTGGTAGATGTCGGGAGACCCTTGGGCGAGCAACTTTTTCATTCCGTATTCCGGAGAAGTGTGCAGATAGCCCGTCCTTTGGTTCCCTATCGAGACTTCCATGACATCGATGTGTGCATCAATAGGAGCAAAGGCGCTGAGGATGGGGGTATCGACTTCGAGGACACCTCGTTTTGAGAAAAATTGACGGACCTTTGCGAGCATAAAAGCTCGCTCTTCAATCGTGCCGCGGTTAGACGCGAGAGACATATTCGCCGGTGCGCGTATCGACTTTGATCTTTTCACCTTCGTTGACAAAGATGGGAACTTGAATTTTAGCGCCTGTTTCGGTCACAGCGGGCTTGAGGACGCGCCCTGAAGTATCCCCTCGGAGCCCAGGCGCCGTTTCTGTGATGACCATTTCCATGAACGTCGGAGGAGTAACGTCGATGATTTCTCCCTTATAGAAAACGAGATCGTATTCAATGTCTTCCATGCACCAGACGCATTTATCTCCAATGACGGAGCCTGGAACTGTGTGCTGGTCATAGGTCTTTTCATCCATGAAGACGTAGTCTTTCCCCTCCTGATAGAGAAGGCGCATTTTGGATTCTTCGACATCGGCGAGATCGACTCTTTCTCCCGATTTGAAGGTGCGTTCGACAACGCGACCTGTGAGGAGGTGTTTGAGCTTGACTCGGTTGAAGGGTTGTCCTTTCCCGGGTTTGACAAATTCATTGGAGACGATGACATAGGGTTCGCCCTCATACTCAAGCTTCATCCCACCGCGGAATTCATTGGTACTCACTTGTGCCATATCCGGAAAAGCTTATCACTGCCTTCGATAAAAGATCAACTGGCGAAGACTTCTTTTGCAATTTTCGTTACGACCAATCCAGCAACACCCATCAAAAAAATCCGGTCGAGAGAGAATTGAGATTCTCCATTTTCTCCAGATGGGTAAAAGAGGGATTTGATAACCCCTGCAGCCATGTTGGCCGAATGAACATTGCGGTCTGCGACTGTTTCCAGCTGGCCAATAGTTGCGCGAATACGTTGTTCATCTTCTTGGAGACCTTTGCGTACCTGTGTGAGATGTTGAATTTCCTCGTTAAGCGCTTCAGCTTGCCCTTTATAATGAGCCAAGTCGCCCCGAATCTCTTGTAGAGTTTCTCGGCTTTGGCGGATTTCTTCATTGGCATCACAAACCATTTGGATATGGCGACTCCCTGTATCTTTGACTTGACTGAGGACGCGATCGAGTTGTTCGAGATGTTCTTTGTGCTCTTCTCGCATGTCTCCAGTAAATCCTTCGAGAAGCTGTTTTTCTTCTTTCATCCGGTCTACGCCTTCCAAAAATTTCTCGAGAATGCGGTCGCTGAGTTGCCCACCTTTTTGAAGAGCATCTCGTATTTCAGTACCTAACTCTTCAGTCGTTCTTTCTAAGGTATCCAGGAGGCTCTTATGTACAGCATTGTTGTGCGCGTATTCTTCATTCGAAGCCTGGAATCTTTCGCTTTCTGTTCTGAGGTTTTGAATTTCGGATTGAAACTCTTTAATCCCCTTTCTCAAGTCGAGATTGCTGAGGGCAAATTCCATATTTTGTTCTTGATAAGACCGGGTCGCTTTGTGAAGATTGGTAAAATCCTTAATCTCTTTTCGGAGCACAGCCGCGATACCAGCGGTGCTTATCTCAAGGAGGGACACGATGAAATGGCCAGTGAAAAAGGAAAGGGCTGCTTTGATGACATAATACACAGTCACAACACTCAGAAGTTGCTCGCGCCAGTTCTCAATCACCCGGCCTGTTAGGAGGTTTTTAACTCGATAAAAAGTTGATGACTTTTTGACGCCTTCTTCTAAACGAGTAGCTGCTGAGAAGGGTATGTGGCTTTGAATTGTGAGAGACATCGACACCTCCATCAATTGTTTGAATAGGGATCTTAAATGAATCTTTTATATTATTCAAATCTTTATTGACGAGGTTGAGGAGGCTCAGTAAGATGGGCGGCATGGATGAGAACATCAGCGAAGAGCGATTTGCAAAGGAGACTCTCGAGCGCTATAGCGGTAGCGAAGTAGGAGCTTATCAATCGAGTCTCATTCTCACCAACTTTCCTCAATACGTCGAATATTTCGCAAAAACTCGCAATGTGAAGGTCCATGAAGGGTCGATGTTCAAAGTGGCACATTGCCCCAAAGAAGAAGTCTCAATCTTGGATTTCAAGATTGGATCGCCTGCAGCGGCTCTCGTCGTCGATCTCTGCTCATTTCTCAAGCCCAAAGCGGCTATTTTGCTTGGGATGTGCGCGGGACTTAGGCGCCGCTACAAAGTGGGGGACTATCTCGTCCCTGTCGCGAGCATTCGCGATGAAGGAACTTCCAACTTTTACTTTCCACCCGAGGTGCCCGCTCTTGCAAACTTTCTGATGCAAAAGGCTGTGACCCATGTTCTGGACAAGGAGGGGACTCCATACCACATTGGGATCACCTATACTTCGAATACTCGCTTTTGGGAATTCAATGAACCCTTTGTCAATAAACTCAAGGCGACGAAGGCACAAGGATATGAGATGGAGTGTGCGACCCTCTTCGCTGCCAGCTACAAGCGCAAGTTTACTTTGGGAGCTTTGCTGCTCATTTCCGATCTTCCCCTCAATCAAAATGGGGTGAAGACGAAGGAGCGTTCGGCTCAGGTCTTTGAGAAATACATGAGCGCCCATGTCGAAGATGGGATCAAAATCTTGGAGCAAGCCAGAAATTGGCAAGGTCTCAACATCAAAGGATCATATCACCGCAATTGGAAAATGGATTAATGAAACGCCTACCCTTTTTTTTTCTTTTGCCCTCGATCCTTCTAGGTTCTCCAAAGGGGGGACAAGTCACCCACGGCCATGCAGATATTGTGCACCATGGAACGGAAACGCAAATCGAAACTTCTCACCATGCAGTGATTGAGTGGGATTCTTTTTCTATTGCACCTTCGGAGACGATGCGATTTGTGCAGCCCCACACAAATTCTACTGTGATCAATCGGGTCCACGAGGGGATGTCCCAAATTGATGGTGCCTTGCTGGGAAATGGACGCATTTATCTCCTCAATCCCAATGGGGTGCTTGTCGGAAAAAATGGAATTATCTCATGTGCGGCTTTTGCGGCATCGACTCTCGATTTCGATAGCGACGCCTGCTTTAAGGGAGGAGACCTTCTCTTTAAGGGAGATTCAAGGGAAACGATCCTCAACTTTGGCAAGATTAAGGCGCTTGACGGCGATGTCTTTTTGCTCGCTCGGGCCGTTATCAATGAGGGTACAATTGAGGCGAAAGAGGGCATCATCGGGATTGCAGCAGCTCGTGAGGTTCTCTTAAAGCCCGAGGGGATCCAGCGTCTCTATATTGCTCCCCAGTCCGAAGATGGAGCTCTATTAGAAAATGCAGGAGTGATCGAAGCAGCGAGGGCGGAGCTCAGAGCCGATGGCAATGTCTACCGCCTTGCGATCAACCAAAAAGGTGCCATAGAGGCTACGGGTTTTCGCGAAGAAGGAGGGAAGATCGTCCTGACTGCGGAAAATGGAAGAGTAGAAAACCGCGGAGATCTTATTGCAGAGTCGGGATCGATTCATCTTCTAGGAGGAGATGTTCTTGTCGATGGGACTGCAAAGGTGGATGTTTCGGGTAAAGGTGGAGGAGGAGAGGTTCTTATAGGAGGGGATTATCAGGGGAGCAATCCCGACATCCTCAATGCGCGGTATACTGCAGTAAATAGCGACGTTTTGATTGATGCAAGCGCAAGAGAAGAGGGAGATGGGGGAAAGATCATTGTCTGGGGAGATGAGCTAGCTTCCTTCAACGGGAAAATTGGGGCGTGTGGCGGAAGCTCGGAGGGAAATGGGGGATTTGTCGAAATTTCTTCTCCAGGACTTCTCAGATTTCACGGTCTTGTTGATGTTTCAGCTGAAAGAGGAGACTTTGGAAAGCTGCTTTTCGATCCCAGTGATATTACCATTTCAAATACTCCAAATGCAGATGTCAATCTTCAAAATGGTGTTTGGTCAGCGTTTTCCACGGAAGCCAATCTCAATACAATAGCTTTAATGAATTCTTTAATCAGTGCAAATATCAAAGTTACGACCAAGTCGTCATTGTCAGCACCAGGAAACATCACAATTGAAAATAGTTTTGGCTGGACACAGGCCACTACTTTGACTCTAGAGGCAGAACAAGATGTGATTATCCAACCTGTTGGGAATGTTGAACCATCAAATGGATCCGTAGTGATCCATGCGGGCAGGGATTTTAGAATTACAGCTGGGGCAAATCTCACTACGGATGCAGGTTCTATTCGGATCAACGCAATGAGAGATATTTCTATCAAGAGTGCAATGGGGGTAGATGCCTTTGTCAACTCATCTTCGGGAAACATCACATTGAATGCCAAAAGAGATATCTCAATCTTAGGAATTTTGAATCAAAAGGCGGAAATTTCCTCCGGTGGAAGTATTTCGATCAATCAGGATTCTGCTTTTGGTGGTGGACGCAATATCACACTAGGATCCTCTACGCCAACGATAGGGGCGAACTCCCTTACTGCAAAGGGACCCATCCGCCTCACGTGTAAGGGAAATCTTAGGATCTATGGCTCTTCAGTCAATGGGATTAGTGAAATTTTTTCCGATAGTGGGAGCAATTTATTCGACATTGGGGGCGATCTTCTCCTTCAGGGAGGGACAGGAACAAATGCGAAGGCACTTTTGGGAACGAGGAACGGGAACCTTCAATTCCAAGTAGGGGGGGATGTTGAAGTCAAAGGAGGATCTGCCAATGATGCTCTGGCTCATCTTGGACATTATCGTCCCAATAACCAATCTTCCGGTGCAGGAGATCTGAGGTTTAGCGAAATTGGGGGAAGTGTACGCGTCATAGGTGGCACGGCAACGGGCTGTGATGCGCACATTGGAGCCGTCCCTATTAATAACAATGGCGATTGGTCATTTAAAGGCGATATCGAGCTCAGTGGAATTCGAGAAGGTGTAGAAGTTCAATCGGGTGTTGGACAGGCATTGATTGGCTTTGGTGGTGGACCGGGGTTCAATGATTTTCAAGGGAGCTTGGCGATCGATGCGCAAAAAGACATTCAAGTGACGGCAAATGGAAATCAAGCGACAATTGGACTGGCCCGAAGTGAGGTGACAGCTGTGTTGAGTCGTTTACAAGTTCAAGGGCAAAACATCACATTACAAGCAGGAAATTCCCAAGATGCGACTATTGGGTATCAATCGACGGCAGCGTCTCCGACCTCTGATGTACTCATACGGAATTTACAGGTGGACGCGATAGGTACCGTTCAGCTCAATCCGGGAACAAATTCGGATGGTTTCAACGGTTCAAGTTTGATAGGCGCTTTCTCAGAGGATGGAGGAGGGGTGGTCACCAATGTGGAGATCAATGCTCCTTCTGTTGTTGTCAGAGGAAGCTCAGGAACAGATGGTGGATTTTCGCGCATTCTCGCTTCCAACTACGATGTAGTGGTCAGTTCGAATGTGACCATCAATACAGAAAATCTCGATGTGGGTTTCGGAGGAACAAAGGCGAATTCCGCTGAGATGTTCGCTAGAAATGATATTCTCGTCCTCTCTGAGGGCAATGTGACTCTGCGCGGTTCGAGTTTTGTTCACACAAATGTGGGACAGCTGACGCTTGTCGCTGATTACAACAAGTCGGATCCTCTCGAAGTTGGTGATGGAAATTTTTCGATTTTAGCCGGAGCGACTCTCACTTCAGCTGGGCCCTTGCGGATTTTTACCTCCACCCGCTCCTCGGCGACGATCGATGCTCAGCTCAATGGAGTGACCTTTGTCCCGGGTCCCCCCTACGTCTCTTCTGCAACCGAACAGTGGGGTATGGCCTATCCAGATGACTTTGGAGGAGTGCCCTATACTCTATTTTACAAGTCTCTGGTTCCTGGTCAAACCGTTTTTGGAAAAAATAACCAAATCTTCGGTGAGATGTTTCAAAAGTTGCACATGTATGATGAACTCTTGTTCAGCTGTAAATGTTTTCTTTTCGGTTACGATCCAGCCTGCTATGATCAGTTACTGCATCCCAAAGGGATGGTATCTAGCTTTGACCTCTTCTCAGAAGAGGAAAAGTATATGTTGAGGCAAAAGTATCGGAACTACGAATTGAAATACGTTGAATCTTTCTAAACTGTGGATCTTATCTCTTTTCTTCTCTGTAGGGCTCTTAGGAGAAGTTCCCAAGCAAAAAAGCGAGCGGGTGCCTTCGCGTTTTTCCAGCGAGCCTATTATTGAAGAGCTCAAGGGAATTCTGCTCATCCCGAATCAGGATTACGTCAACTACTGTGATACGCGTTATGTACATGGACTCCAATCATACGATCTGAGTGTCCCCGATGGAGTGGAGTGTTTAGCAGAAGTATTGGAGCCGCTGTTTATGAACCGCAGGATGACCAGAGAATTGCTCACGCAAGTCAAAGAGGAGATCGTCCTCTACTATCGCAATCACAACCACCCTGTAGTTTCTGTCTATATCCCTGAGCAAGTGATACAAAATGGCGTTCTTAAGGTCGTTGTGATGGAAGCGTGTGTGGGAGCGATTGGCGTTTCGGGGAACTGTTGGTTCTCGAATTGGCTCTACGAAAACTTTATCCGTCTTGGACCGGGGGATGCAATCACAGCAGATACGCTCTTGACCGATGTCGCATGGCTCAATCGCAACCCCTTTCGCAATGTCGATGTCGTCTTTACCCCTGGTTGTGATCCCGGCACGACCAACATCGAACTCGTCGCATCTGATCGCTGTCCCATTCAAGTCTATGTCGGTGCCGACAATACGGGAACTTCTGCAACGGGAATCGATCGAATCTATGCAGGAGCTACGTGGGGAAATGCGTTTTGGCTCGACCACATTGCCACCTATCAGTACACCACTTCCTATAATTTTCGAGAATTTCAGTCTCATACCTTTCACTACACAGCGCCACTGTTTTGGCGCCACCTTTTACTTCTATTTGGAGGTTATTCTTCAGTGAAGCCCGACAGTCGGGAATTTAGGGGATCAAATGGGAGTTTTTCCCAAAGCAGCATTCGCTATGTGATGCCCTTTGGATGCAATTACAACGCGACGATTCAAGAGTGGAGCGTGGGGTTTGACTGGAAGTACTATGACAACAACCTCTTTTTCACAAGTGATGAAACCATTACCTTGATCCGAAGACCTGTCAATCTCAGCCAGTTCATGCTGGGGTATGCCTATGCATTCGAAAATGAGTGCCAGCGCTTTTCCTTCAACCTGGATATCTATGGATCTCCTGGGAAGCTTCTTCCCCTTGAGAGCAATTCGAGGTATCGCGAGCTTTCTCCTCGTTCGCAAGTGCGCTATATCTACGGGAAGATGACGATGGGAGAAACCCTCTATTTCCCCTATAACTTCAGCGGGTCGATCTTAACGCGTCTCCAACTTGCCTCGCATAACCTCTTGCCCAGCGAGCGTTTTGGACTTGGAGGATATAATACGGTTCGAGGTTACTTCGAAAGGATTCTCAATGTCGACGACGCCTTTGTCCTCAACTTAGAGTTGAGAACACCCTCTGTCAGTTTGATTGAACTCTTCGGAGGAAATAGCCGATGCTGTGATGAGCTCCTCTTTTTAGTCTTCTATGACTATGCGATTGGAGGGCTGACCGACCGGAGACAAAATTCCGGTTTTCTCTTTCCCGAAGACCAACTTGATAAAACCGAGTATTTGATGGGTTTTGGCCCTGGGATGCGGTACACAATCGACCGCTATCTTGCCCTCCGAGTGGACTGGGGAATCAAGCTGCATCGCGCAATCAAATTTGACGACAAAGCCCGCTCTCGCTGGCATGCGGGGATCGTCATCAGTTATTGAGGAATACAACTTTGCAAAGCGGTGACTCGATTTAATAAGCTTGCAGGGGGAGGTTTCCCGCTTTGCAAATAGAGCCGCAAAGAATCCAGAAGGGGTGCCCATGCAGATTGCCCCTCTTCGGAATCATCCCACTTTTTCAGATTTGCATGTATCTGGGAAAGGGTGTTTTTTGAATCTGAACTATCCAACTCGAGATTCTGAAAAAGGTTCTGAAAGCAGATCAGAACAATCTTTTGCTTTTTTGGGGGGAGCGAACAGAAATACTGAATCTCGGTTTCGGACAAAGAGGCAACTGTCATTGTGAATTTCCCTTTTGAGAAAAAACCTAATGAAAATTATCCCTTTCTGTCAATTCAAAACTTTGAGCATTTGATCGCAACGGAAGGCTAAGCGAGGAGCCATTTTCTCTGTTTCTATGATCGAATGATTTAAAAAAATCTTGAGATATTTCTCTGTCTTTTTAAAAAATTTCGGATCGATTTTTTTTTCAATGAACCAGTTTTTTATGCCAGTAATGTTTTCCTGCAGACTAGCTCTAGAATCTGCTGAATTGAGAGAAAGCTGGTCATTTATATTTTGCAAAAAAATTGCAAAGGTAGCTTTCTCTGCGGGAGCTAACATTGAAAGGTGATCTTCTTCATCTTTAGAGAGAAAGAGTTGCAAGGCAAGAGGGGAATTGATTTCAACATTATTCATAATCTTTTTTCCAAGATATTAAGGTTTTTGAGTAAGAGACTTTTCACTAAAGAGATACTCTCATCGGAAAAGTCAAAACGATTGATTTCTCCAATGATATCCTCAGGATTTTGATTCATTTTTTTGAGTTGCTCAAAGATCCCTGATAGAAATGCTTCTTTGACAAAAGAGATGTCATCAAGGCTGCTATTATCGGGATCCTCAAGGATCTCTATGAACGTTTGGGCAAATTGCTGCGCGAATGGCTCAGGACTTGTGCAGAAGTTTTCAAAGACTTGACTGTAGAAATCGACCCAATTTTTTTCTTCTTCTTCCTCAGAAGAATTGCTTTCATCCACATTTTCCCAGTCGTTTTCTTCCCAAAATAGATCGAGAGGCAGATCTTCATCGGAAGATTCCGGCCTGCTTTTTTGGAGAGCAGCTGCTGGGCAATTGTCGATGGGAAAAATAGATTTGAGTTTTGTATCTTCGAAAGAGAGGAGGACATTTCCCGTATTGATGGCGCCTTTCGGGAGGATGTGCGGGTTCTCGTATTCTGGAAATTGAATAAAGCGATCATCGTTGCTCATGAACATATCGACAGCCGCAATGCGACCAAATTCGTGAAGCATTTTGAATTGATCAGATTCAGACAGATTCTGAAATTTTTTCTTTTGAATGGCATCTTTGAGGTTATTTGAAAGTAGACGAGGCATCATGATGCATGGAATTTCTCCGATCCTCGATTCCATAGAGGCTACTTCTTGGCTCGCATACCTCATTAATGCTTGAGCATGGGGATTTTCTGCTTCGATGAGATGAGTGGCAGGTGATGAAAAATTGAAGAATTGGAAGAATCTCGCACCAAATTGCTCAACTTTGCACAGGGTCTCGTTTTGCCATTTCAAAACGGTTGGGATCGGTTTGATTTCTTTTTCGTCTTCGATGGCAGTAGAAGGCACTGTGCAGATAAAGGTAAACCCAGTCCCGCCATCTTCTGTGCGCTTTATTGTAGCGTTAGGGTCCTTGTCTTTGAGCGCTGAAAAGAGACCGAGCAAAAGAGAGCGGTGCTTGTCTTCAGAGGAGAAATATTTTTCCTGAATGGACGTCAATCCATTGTCATTTAGAGAAATTAAAGAACTAGCTATCATAATGAAGCTATTTTAATCTTTTTTCAATTTAATTTAAATTAAAATGATCATTTAATTGCAATTAATTTTTTTATTGCCGAGTTCGAAGAAGATCACGAGCCGAGAAGCATTTTCACAGCTTCTTCGAACTCTTTGGGGTTCTTGGTCTTAGGCAGAGGAACCGTCTGGCGGATAGTCTCTTTTTTGTACTTTCTCTCCCCAGTAAAGGTGAATTTCTCAAACTTCAGAAGGGTGAAATTCCTCGCTTGAGCGTGGATCCGGATTCGCGTGAGGTGGTAAAGCCAGATCATGGGCAGAGGGGGCTCTCCAAAGCGGTCTTTCATTTCTGAGAGGATGAGATCGGTCTCCTCATCAGAGGAGGCTTCTCCAAGGCGATGGTAGAGCTCCATTCGGAGCGAAGGCTCGCTGATGTAGTCTTCGGGAAGGCGGGCGTCGAAGAGGAATTCCATTTTAGTCTCTATGAAAGAAGGAGCGCTCTTGCGTTTCATTGCATCGATCGTCTTCTTGAGGAGCTTGCAGTAGAGGTGGAAGCCAACTGAAGAGATCTGTCCCGATTGCTTGGTTCCGAGGATATCACCTGCACCGCGGATTTCTAGATCCCGCATCGCAATTTTCATCCCACCTCCATAGCCCGAAGATTCGACGAGGGCATTTAGGCGCTTGAGGGTGAGTTCTTGGAGCTCTCGTTTAAAGGGGATGAGGTAATAGCAATAGGCGGGACGGTTCCACCTGCCGACTCGACCGCGGAGTTGATAGAGGGAGGCGAGGCCAAATTGATCTGCCCGGTCGATCAAAATCGTATTAGCATTGGGGATATCAACTCCATTTTCCACAATTGTCGTAGCGACGAGGATGTCGGCTTCTCCATTTTTAAAGAGGTGATAAACCCGATCGAGTTCATCGGAAGACATCTGTCCGTGACCCACGACGATCCGCGCCTCGGGAACGAGCTTTTGGATCTCATCGGCGATCTTGTGAATCGTCTCGACCCGGTTGTGGACAAAGAAGACTTGCCCATCTCGGGAGAGTTCCCGCAAAAGGGCATTTTTGATGACTTCATTGTTGCGCTCGATGATATGAGACTTAATGGGGAGACGGTCTTGAGGGGGCGTGTTGATGATGGAAACATCGCGCGCACCGATCATCGACATGTAAAGGGTTCGCGGAATCGGCGTCGCCGAAAGGGTCAAACAGTCGACTCCTACCTTGAGCTGTTTGAGATGTTCTTTGACCCGCACGCCAAAGCGTTGTTCCTCATCGATGACGATGAGTCCCAAATCGGAAAAGGCGACATCTTTGGAGACGATCCGATGTGTCCCGATCAGGATGTCGAGAGCGCCGCTTTTGGCTTTCTCGATATTTTCTCGAACCGTTTTCGCGGGCAAAAAGCGAGAGACGACACCGATGTTGATGGGATAATTCGCCATCCGCTCGGTGAAAGTCTCATAGTGTTGCATAGCAAGGACTGTAGTGGGAACGAGGACAGCGACTTGTTTTTTGCCGTCGTAGACGGCTTTGAACGCTGCGCGCATGGCGACTTCGGTCTTTCCATATCCCACATCGCCGCAGATGAGGCGATCCATTGCCTTGTCCGACATCATGTCTTGCTTGATAGCGCGAATTGCTGCGATTTGATCATCTGTTTCAACAAAGGGAAAATCAGTTTCAAATTGAAACATCTCGTCTGAATCTGTTGGATAGATAAAACCCCCGGCAACTTCTCGCTCGGCATTTCTGCGCAAGAGTTCTTCCGCATAGCCGATGATGGCTTTCTGAGCTTTTTGCCTCGCTTGCTGCCACTTTTGGGTGCTGAGATTATTGAGAGTGGGAATCTCCTCCGAAGAGCCAATGTAGCGAGAGACGAGATGACTCGAAGACAGAGGCACAAAGAGCTTGCTCGATCCGGCATATTCAATGACGAGAAATTCCGCTTCGTGGCCGAGGTGATTTTTGTGCTTTTCCGTTCCTAAGTATTTCCCAATTCCATTGTGGAAGTGGACGACGAGGTCTCCCGGCTTAAGCTCGTGAAACTCGGCTGCAGGTGTGTGATAGGTTCCACGCCATTTTTGTCTTCGCACGCGGAGCCTTCCGGTCATCTCAGTCATTGGCACGATGGCTATTTGGACATCGGACAAGGCAAATCCACTTGAGAGATAACCCCTCTCAAACCGAGTCTTTTCGGGGAGGCTGATCCCTTGCTGTTCAATCATGTTGCGAAGAGTTTTTTCCTCTGATTCCGTCGAGGTGAGGAAGGAGAGCTCAAGAGGATTTTTGGAAAGTCGATGAATCCCTGCAAGGATTTCTTCTTTGTTTGTGGCGGCAAAATATTCACTGATGGAGACAAAGGGGTGGCGCATGCGACCTGCAGAGACTCTTTGTCCGAATATTTCGAAAGTGAGGGGTTGGATAGGCATTTTGCCGCTGTAAAAATCGCGCCCCATCTTCTTATCCATATCCACTTCCCCAAGAGATTCGGCAGTCTCTTTCGAGAAGTAGAGATGGGAATGGGATTCGATTTCGGCGAGGAGTTCTTTCATCGAAAAGAAAAAACGAGATTTTGCACCTTGAAGACCTTTGAGAGAGAAATAACGGTCTTCGAGAGCGAGGAGGTCATCGAAGACAATGTAAATGTCTTTCCCCATATAATCGAAGAGGGAGGAGAGCTCTTTGGATTCTTCGAGCATATGGGGCTCAGAGGCGGGACAGAGGAAAATCTCTTCGACCTTGCTGATCGACTTTTGTCCAGTGGGATCAAATGTCCGAATTGACTCGATCTCATCGCCAAAAAATTCAATTCGAACAGGTTCTGGGGACGAGAGGGGAAAGATATCTAAAATCCCTCTGCGAAGAGCATAGTGTCCCTTGTCAGCGACGACGGGTTCTTTCCGATATCCGAGTGCTTCTAGAAATTCGTCGAGTGCATCGAATGGAATTTCTTCGTGGATCTTCCACAAGTTGCAATTGGGTTTTAGAATTTCTTTTGGGGGGAGTTTTTGTAAGCACGCTTGGAGGGGACATAGAAGGAGATGGGGGCCCTTTTTTGTCAAAAGATGATGGAGAATCTCAAAGCGTCTGCCCACAATGTCGGGACTTGGTGGAATCTCTTCTCCAGGGAGTGTTTCCCATGCGGGGAATTCCAAAAAGTGGTTGAGGCCAAAATAGTCGAGATTGTGTGCGAGGCGGTTTTCCGATTTGTCCGATGTGATCACGAGGATATTTTTGCTGGAGCTTTTTTTGAGCAGTGCAATCAGCGCGGCTTTAGGGCCATCCCAAAGCTCTTCGATCAGTGCCGATTTCCCTTGGGAAACAGCATTGGAAAATGCATTGAGGAGTGGGCTTGAGGAAAGTGAATTCAAAGCGAATGAACAGATTGTTTAATGGTATCGAGGGCTTTTTGAGCTCCATCTGGATTTTTGCCACCAGCAGTAGCCGAATCGGGCCTTCCGCCACCGCCACCGCCGATGAGGCTGGACACCTCTTTAATGAGAGCTCCTGCTTTCAGACCTTTATCGACAAAATCCCTGCTGATTTTGACGGCTATTTGCACGCGTCCTGGAAAAATGGCAGCCAATGCGACTACACCTGATTTGAGTTTTGCCAAAGTGGTATCGGCGAGCTCTCCCAAATCTTCGGGATCGACCGGAACGATTTGGGCGATGACATTCTCTTCAGCCTTTGCAATCAGATGGGAGACGAGCTGCTTTTGTTGATCCCGTTTAAGCGTTTTGATTTCAGTTTTCATTTCACTTTGTTCATCGAGAAGAGCCTCGAGACGCTCGACGACTTTGGACGGCTGCGTCTTGAGCAGTGTTGCCATCTCCTGGAGATGCGCCTCTTCATCTCGAACGAAAGTCTCAGCGGCTTTTCCACAAGAAGCTTCGATCCGGCGGACTCCCGCGGCGATGCTGCTCTCTTTGGTGATGCGAAAATAGCCGAGCATTCCCACATGAACTGCATGAGTTCCCCCACAGAGCTCTTTTGAGTATTGAATATCCACAACACGGACGTGAGAACCGTATTTTTCGCCGAAGAATTGCTTCACTTCAGGGTGCTTTTGCACTTCTTCAAATGAGAGTTCGTAGGTGGTGACACATTGGTTTTCGCGGATCTTTTCATTGACGAGATCTTCAATTGCCTTGATTTCTTCAAGAGTGAGAGGTTTGTGGTGATTGAAGTCAAAGCGAAGCCTATCTGTTTCGACCAGCGAGCCCGCTTGGCGAATATGCGCACCCAAAATCTGCTGCAAGGCGTAATGGAGAAGATGAGTGGCTGTATGGTGTGCCGCAACTTGAGCCCGACGCACGGAATCGATAGCCGCTTCGACCTTATCTCCCAGTTTCAAGGTTCCCTTTTTGAGAACACCTTCATGGACGATTACATCGGGAAAAGGAGACTGACAATCGCTGACGGTAAACAGAGCATTTTTACTGGTAATAGTTCCATGATCAGCGACTTGTCCTCCTTTTTCAGCGTAGAAAGGAGTTTTCTTCAAAACGATGAGGCCCTTAGCTCCTTCGGAAAGAGTGTCGACAAAAGTTCCTTCGGAGAAAATACCTGTGATTTCTGTTTTTGTCTTTGCATCGAAAAAGCCCACAAACTTGGAAGGCCCCTGTTTTTTTACAAAGTCAGCAAAGAGACTTTCCTGAGCCTGTTGTCCCTCAACTGCTCGGGCCGAACGGGAGCGCTCTTTGGCCTTTTCTTCGAGGAGCTGATAGGAATCGATATTGACTTGAAGATTTGAGTCCTTTGCGATGAGCAAGATCTCTTCGAGAGGAAACCCATAAGTGTCCTTGAGTTTGAAGGCCTCTTCTCCACTGATTTGCTTGTGAGGGGACTTGCGCGCGTGTTCGACAACCGAGTTGAGAATGTTTCCCCCTCTTTTGAGCGTACGAATAAATCCTTCTTCTTCGAGAGTGAGAATTTCTCCAATCCTATCGACTGATTCGACGAGCTCGCGGTAATCGGGTCCCATTGTTTCGATCAAAGCGGGCAATACCCTGGCTAAGAAGGGTTCTTCGGTATCGAGGTGAGTGCGGCCATAGCGAACGGCTCTGCGGACGAGTTTGCGGAGGACATAGCCCCTTTCGATGTTACTAGGCTGAGCGCCATCTGCAATCGCAAAAGCCAAACTCCGAATGTGATCGGCGATAACGTGAAAGGCGGGGGCGAGATTTTGATCGGCAATATTGTAGGTTTTCCCCGTGACATTTTCCACTTGTCCAATGAGGTGGCGAAGAATGTCCGTTTGAAAGACATTATCGACTCCCATTTTGAGAGAGACCACGCGCTCGATGCCGGCTCCCGTGTCGATCGATTGGCTGGGAAGAGGAGTCATCTTTCCATTTTTGTCTCGATTGTTTTGCATAAAGACGAGATTCCAAAACTCGAGATACCGCTCTTCGCTTGGATCTTCTTTGGGGTTGGGTCCATCGCCAAAGGCTGGACCTCTGTCGTAGTAGAGCTCCGAGCAAGGGCCGCAGGGCCCCGTGTCGCCCATGGCCCAATAATTGTCCGCTTCTCCCATGCGCACGATCCGCTCGGGTTTTACATGTGCTTTCCAGAGTTCATACGCCTCCTCGTCTGTTTCAAAAATCGAGATCCAGAGCTTATCGGGGTCGAAGCCAAAAACCTCCAAGGAGAGTTCCCATGCGAAGGCGATCGCTTCTTTTTTAAAGTAGTCGCCGAAGGAGAAGTTTCCGAGCATTTCGAAAAAGGTGAGATGGCGGCTTGTATGGCCTACATTGTCGAGATCATTGTGTTTTCCACCAACGCGGATGCACTTTTGAGAAGAAGTAGCACGTGTGTAATCCCGCTTGCTGTTTCCCAAAAAGACATCTTTGAACTGATTCATGCCTGCATTGATGAAGAGCAGAGTTGGATCGTCATGAGGCACAACGGATGAAGAAGGGACAACGGTGTGCCCATTTTTTCTGAAATATTCGAGAAAATTTCGGCGGATTTCTTGAGACAACATCAGGGCAAATTCTACTCTCCCATGCAATTTCCTTGCAAGATTTTCACAGAAGTTGAAAAATGTTGTTACGACGCAGATTAGGAGTTTTCAACTATGGATAATGATCTAAAAAAGCAATTGGAAAAGATCGCAATGACCGTAAGGGGGCTCTCAATGGAAGCGGTCCAAAAAGCCAATTCAGGACATCCCGGCTTGCCCATGGGTTGCGCTGAGTTCGCTGCCTATCTGTGGGGAATTCAGCTTCGCTATAATCCCAAGAATCCGAAATGGCTCGGTCGCGACCGTTTTGTTCTATCAGCTGGACACGGCTCGATGCTCCTCTATTCAATGCTCCATCTCTCTGGCTACAATCTCTCGATGGATGACATCAAAGCCTTTCGCCAGCTCCATTCCAAAACGCCTGGCCATCCCGAATACCACATGACAGAAGGAGTCGAGGCGACGACAGGTCCTCTGGGACAAGGGGTTGCCAATGCTGTGGGCCAAGCTCTCGGGCTCAAACTTCTCGGGGCGAAATTCAACTCCAATGATTTCCCTCTCTTCAACAACAAAGTCTTTTGCCTCGCAGGTGATGGGTGCATCATGGAAGGGGTTTCTTCCGAAGCTTCGTCCCTCGCGGGCCACTTGGGGCTTGACAACTTAATTTTGGTTTACGATTCCAATAAGATCTGTCTCGACGGTGATCTCAATGAATGTTGTTCTGAAGATACCAAGAAGCGCTATGAAGCTTATGGATGGGAAACCTACGAGATTGACGGATATAATTTCGACCAGATGGAAAAAACCTTTAGCCACTTGCGCGAAAATCAAACACGTCCCGCCTTTGTGGTCATGCACACGATCATTGGAAAGGGATCTCCGCACAAGGCGGGAACTCATGAGGCACACGGTTCTCCACTTGGAGGGGAAGAAGTTGAAGAGGTGAAAAAGATCCTCGGTCTTCCCGAAGAAGATTTCTATGTGCCCCAGCCAGTCCGCACCTTCTTTGAACAGCGACTCGAAAAATGTCATGAAACGGAACAGAAGTGGAAGGATCTCTATCGTCGCTTTGCGGAGAGCAAACCCGAGCTTGAAAAAGAATTTTCCATTATGGCATCGAAAGAGCTTCCTCAAGATCTGGAAGAATCCCTCAAAAATATCAAAATGAAAGATCCGATTGCAGGTCGTTCTGCATCACAAGAAGTGCTGAATGTCCTGGGCGATCGCCTGCCCTTCCTTTACGGTGGGTCAGCCGATCTCTCTGGATCGGACAAGACTATGATGAAGCACTTCCCCATCATCTCGAAGAAAAATTTTGAGGGACGCAACATCAAGTTTGGCGTGCGCGAATTTGCAATGGCAGGTGCAGCAACGGGAATGGCTCAGACTAACATGATCCTTCCCTTCATTGGGACGTTTCTCACCTTTTCCGACTACATGCGCAATGCAATCCGCCTTGCAGCTCTTTCCGAAGTGCAAGTGGTCTACCAGTTCACCCATGACTCGATTTTTCTCGGGGAGGATGGACCCACCCACCAACCGATTGAGCACTATGCAGCACTTCGCGCAATCCCCAACCTCCACGTCATCCGTCCTGCTGATGACTCTGAAGTCAAGATGGCCTGGATTGCTGCCCTTCGCTACCGCGGACCGACTGCGATTATCCTCTCTCGACAAAATCTTCCCAGTCTCGATGGAACCAAGAGATCTTATGATGAGGGAATGGCTAAGGGAGCGTATATTGTCAAAGAGGAAAAAGCCAAACCCAATTTCACTCTCATTGCGACGGGATCAGAGCTCTCGCTTGCTCTCGACGTGGCTTCAGCTCTTGAAAGGCGAGATAAGCATGTCCGTGTGGTCTCGATGCCTTGCTTTAAGCTCTTCGAAAAGCAAAATAGCGCATACAAGGACAAGATTCTAGGTGGTGACATTGGCCAACGCGTCAGCATTGAAGCGGGTGTTTCGATGGGCTGGGACAAATGGATTGGCCCGAGCGGCATTTCGATCAGCATCGAAAGATTCGGAGCTTCTGCACCCATGAGCGACTTGCAAGCTGAATATGGCTTCAATGTCGATGCGATTCTCAATCGTCTATTGAGTTGAAGTCCAAAGTGGCAATTTTCTTCTCGTTAAAGATAAGGGAAAGGAATTTTTCAACTCAAGTTCAACTCTGAACAAAGTATAGAATGAAGTGAAGCATCTCAGCAAATAGCTTCCACAAGTCGGGTCAAATGATCGGGCATGTGGCAGATGTTCAGCGAGAGGTTGAGTCGCGGGCCTATCTCTTGCTTTGCAAAACAGAGGGTTGGACCCACTAAGATCTGTTCTCTTTTCAATTTCTTCCGCGCCTCTTCCACTTTGTCAAGATCGCGATAATAGAGAGAAATGAGAGGTGTGTTGGTCTTGGGCAAATCAAAGCCTAGTTCCCTTAAGGAATTCTTGAGCCAGTGGACTCGCTGCTCGAGTTGTTTTCGCTCACCTTCCATTTGTGGAATGAGATCAATTGCCGCATCGATCGCTCCAATGATAGGCGGGGGAAAGAGAAACGAAGTTTTCACCGGATTGTGACTTGTGAGATAATCTCGCAGGGTAACTGAACAGGTCATGAATCCCCCATAGGCCCCTACAGTTTTACTGAGAGACCCAGTAATGACATCTATCTCACGTAAATGAGAAGCAAATCCCATTCCCTCTGGACCGGCTACACCCAAGGCGTGAGAGTCATCGACCATGAGAATCGCATCGTAGAGGGTGGCTAGTTCGATGATTTTGGGGAGATTGGCAATGCAGCCCGTTGAGCTGAAGACCGATTCGATGGCTATGATCTTTGTCCCTTTATTTGCTTTACGAAGAAGTTGCTCGAGACGATCGAGGCGCTCATGTGGATATGTATGAAGTGCGGCAACACTTTGCTTTGCACCCGAGAAGAAGCTCGGATGCGAAGTTTCATCGAGAAAAAGCTGAGACCCTTCGTGTGCAAGTGTGGAGAGAGTGGTCACATTGGCCTCGTACCTCGAGGAAAAAAAGAGCGTCGACTCGCGCAAAAGGATTTTGCTGAACTTTTCCTCGAGTTTTCTCTGACAGCTCAAATAGAGATCTTGCGATTCGGTCGAAGCAGTGATGCCATGTTCGAGAAGGAATTTAATGGCATTTTTTTTGATCTCGGGATTGTCCGTCATTCCCAAATAATCATGCGAACAGAAACTGAGCATCTTTTGATCTTCAAAGAGAATAAATGCCCCATTGATTGGAATCATTGGTTTGAGGGTGCGGAGCTTGTTTTCCCTCTTGAGTGTTTCAACTGAGCCTTCGTATGTCGCGTATTTCGCAGTCATTCCCTTTTCCAAAGCAAAGGAAAAAATTTTGTTCGAAATGAAGTTTATTTTCAACTTCAGAATTGGCGTTATTTGTGGATGAGAGGATGTGTTTCATCGCCGAGCCTATCACCAGAAGAGTAACCGAGCTTCTTCAAAGAGTGTGTATGGGGATCTTTTTCTTGTAGCGTATACCGAGCTTTTTCAGTAGAGAAGACGACGAGGAGTTTTTCGCTTTCATTGGGAAAGTCGATCAAGGTGTCGGGGAGATAGAAATGGACATCCCCGGTTTTCAGGTCGATGAGAGCTCCACCGAAAACTTCCGTAACCGAAGAGATTTCGGAAAGGGTCATCGGTTCAGGATAGCAGGGAAGAGTCTGGGTAAAGGCGATCTTGATCTGTTTTTTTTGATAGAGCTGAGAGGCGATCTGTCCGAGCATCGATGGATTGAGTGTTTTCAGCAGGGGAGGGTTGGCCCGTTGCAGATCGCGGCCCGTATCTGAAACGGCTTTTTCGAGGAGTTCTTTGAGGATAGCGATCTTCTCTTCAGAATAGATGCCGGCAAATTCGAGAGTTCCTTCTTTACGGAGATAGTCAAGCTGTTGAGAAGTGATGGAGTAGCGCATGGGCTGCCTCTTTTGCAGTTTCAGTTGGGAGAAAACAGGAGAGGCGAACGAATCCCTCTCCACCCAGGCCAAAGCCACTTCCGGGGATGGCGATAAGTCTCGACTTCTCGAGTAGATCATCGAAAAAGGCCCATGAATCGACCTCTTCAGGTGTTTTCCAAAAGATGTAGGGAGCATCCACTCCACCGTAATAGATCTGGTCCATTTGATCGAGGGCGTGTCTCAAAATCTTTGATGAGGATTGATAGATTGAAAGATGGGCGGCGAGCTCTTCTCTGGCTTTGGGGAGGTAAGAGGCCTGCGCTCCTCGCTGGATCGGATAAGCGATCCCATTCGTTTTGATGTCGACCCGTTTTGTCCAAAGATCGTGAACTCCCTCGATCTGGAGCGTTTTGGGTACGACCATGTAGCCACAACGCAGGCCTGTGAAACCGGCCCACTTGGAAAAACTCCTGATCTCAATAGCCACTTCTCGTCCCCCTTTGAGCTCGTAAATGGATGTAGGAATATCGGGCGATGTGGCAAAAGCTTGATAGACGTTATCGAGGATGAGGAGGGAGCGATGGTGTTTGGCCCATTCAATCCAAAGAGAGAGATCGGATCGGTTCATAGCGACACCGGTTGGATTGGAGGGGGTGCAGAGATAGGCAATGTCGGCCCGTTCTGTCGGGGGTTTGGGGATGAATCCCTCTTCTTCTTTGAGGGAGAGGGTGAAGATACTTTTTCCGGCTAAGAGATTGGCATCGCGGTATACGGGATAACTCGGATCAGTGACTAAGACAGTCGTCGATTTGTTAAAAATTTCTTGGATCGAAGAGGCGTCGGGATTAGCTCCATCGGAGATGAAGATCTCCTCTTCTTCGATGCCAAATGGTGCATACTCATTTTGACAAATAGCCTCCTTGAGAAAGGGATATCCGCCGCAGGGGCCATAGCCCCTCGGAGTTTCCGTCATTTCGAGAGTGGCTCGGCAGATGGCATCTGCGATCGTTTTCGAAAGGGGAACAGAGATATCGCCGACACCGAGATTGAGGATGCGCTGATTGGGATGCGCTTTTTGCAGCTCGGCGAGTTTTCTTTCAATAATGGGAAAGATGTAGGCGGTTTGCAATTTTTCAAAATGGGGAGACAGCATGAGATTCATTATAAAAAACTAGTGGATTTTTTCCCCTTTTTTTATTCTAGAGAGATGAAGGAAATCGATGCGGTCAAAATCGAGGAGAAATTGGGATATGCCTTTTCCGACAAAAACCTCCTTAAGTTGGCCTTCATTCACAGATCCTATTTCAACGAGCATCGCGAGGAAGTTGAGGGACACAATGAGCGTCTCGAGTTCTTGGGCGACGCTGTTTTAGGGCTCGTTGCCTCACGCTACCTGTACAAAAATCTTCCCAGTCAATCGGAAGGACATCTGTCCCATTTGCGCTCGCATGTTGTCGGAGCCGAAGCCTGTGTTCACTACACGAAGGCCCTGAATCTTGAAACCCATCTTCTTCTTGGAAAAGGAGAGTCGGAAAACTTGGGAAGAGGGCGCCAGAGAATTTTAGCTGATTTATTCGAAGCGGTGATCGGAGCCATTTTCCTCGATGCAACGCTAGAGGCTGCACGTGAATTTTTCCTCGGTCATTTTTCGAATGATCTCGATGAGGCGATGAAAAATCCTCTCCGCAATTGGAAAGCTGATCTACAGGATTTTGCCCAAAAGAAAGTGCACCGCCCTCCCAATTACATAGTCGTGGAAGAGTTAGGCCCTCCCCACATGAGGACATTTTCTATCGCTGTGGAAATCGATGGCAAAGAAGTTGGAAGGGGAGAGGGGCCCTCAAAAAAAGAGGCAGAACAAACAGCTGCAGAAAATGCCCTCCGATTGATCGAAAAAGGGGAATTTGATGGCTAAGACAAAGGTGCTGTGGAGTTGCTCTGAATGCGGTCACACCCAGACAAAGTGGACGGGAAGTTGCTCGATGTGCCAAAACTGGAATACCTTTGTCGAAGAGATCGAGCTCCCCCAGGCGCAGCGTTTCGAAGCGGCTTCGGAAAAAGCCGCCCAGCCCATGCGTATCCGTGAGATCAAAGAGGTCCAGTTCAAAAGGCTTCAAACGGGAATCAACGAGTTCGACCGCCTCATGGGAGGAGGTATCGTCGCTGGTTCTCTGACCTTAGTCGGAGGGGATCCGGGAATTGGAAAGTCGACTCTTCTGATGCAGCTTTCGCAATCCCTAGCATCGCAAGGCCTCACCGTTCTCTACATCTGTGGCGAGGAGTCCGTGGAACAGACTTCCCTTCGCGCTCAGCGCATCGGGGTAAACAGTGAAAATCTCTATCTCCTTTCGGAGACCAACTACAGCCGCATCAAACATCACATCGACAGTCTCAAGCCCGACATTCTCATCGTTGATTCGATTCAGATTGTCTACAAACAAGACCTCACATCTGCTCCGGGGAGCGTATCTCAAGTGAGAGAAATCACGACCGAATTCATGCACATTGCCAAAGGGATGGGGATTTCGACCTTTCTCATCGGTCATGTGACCAAGACAGGGGATATCGCGGGCCCCCGTGTGCTAGAGCACCTCGTTGATACAGTTCTCGATTTCGACGGAGATCGGCAGCATGGCTATCGGATGCTTCGAGGGATTAAAAACCGGTTTGGGCCGACAGATGACATCGCCATTTTTCAAATGAGCGGAAGTGGTCTCATAGAAGTTCGGAATCCCTCTTCGATTTTTCTCGAAGAACGGGCAAAGAAGACTTCGGGATCTGCCATTGTCCCAACTCTTGAGGGTTCACGAGCCTTTTTAACCGAAATTCAGGCGCTTGTCGCCCCTTCAGCTTTTTCGAATGCTCAGCGAAAATCAACCGGGCTCAATCCCAATCGCCTTTCTCTTTTACTCGCCGTTCTCGAAAAACGAATGAATTTTCAACTGCACAATAAAGATGTCTTTGTATCGGTGGCCGGCGGTCTCAAAATTGTCGAGCCCGCCATTGATCTGGCCATCTTGATGGCGATTGCCTCGTCTTTTAGCAACCGAGTCCTCGATCCTAAAACAGTCGTCATGGGAGAGGTAGGCCTGAGTGGAGAGGTGAGAAGCATTCCCCGAATTGAAAGCCGCCTGAAAGAGGCCTTGAATATGGGCTTTACGACGTGTATTCTTCCGGCTCGAAATTTGAAAGCCTTGTCTAAGGCACTCAGGGAAGAACTGACCCTTCAGGGAATCGAGTACATCGATGAGGCCCTCAAAACGTTGAAATAAACAAGGAGAAAAAAATGTCCGATTTCACCCCTCATGAACAACCTGATTTGCCCTATGACTTCAATGCATTGGAGCCCGTGATTTCGGCAGAAATCATGGAGCTTCATTACACTAAGCACCACAGTGGTTATGTGAAGAATCTCAATATAGCATTAGAAAAATATTTTGAGGCGAATCAGAAGTGGAATCTCGAGCAGATGATTGCTCTTCAATCTGCGATCAACTTCAATGGTGGAGGACATATCAATCATTCGATCTTTTGGACCAACCTAGCTCCCGAAGGAAAAGGGGGTGGAGGAGAGCCCACTGGAGAGCTTGCCGCAGAGATCGCAAAAGAATTTGGGGCATTTGAAAAATTCGTTGAAAAATTCAATGCCAAAACAGGGGCGATTCAAGGCTCTGGATGGGGCTGGCTTGGCTACTGTAAAGAAAAGAAAACAGTGATGATCGCCACCTGTCAAAATCAAGATCCCCTTAGCACGAAAGGACTCATTCCCCTCCTTGGAGTCGATGTATGGGAGCATGCGTATTACCTCCAATACAAAAATCTTCGGCCCGAGTACTTAAAAAATATTTGGCGCGTCGTCAACTGGGAAAATGTCGCAGAGCGATTTAAAAACGCAAAGGATTAATCCTTCTCCCTCGCCTAAAAGGCGAGGGATTTTTACTTAAACACTAACTAAAATAACGCGAATTCGCGTTAAATAAGAGCCGTCATTCCGATGAAAGAGCCCTAGGCCTCTAGGGGGCTTCTTAAGTCAATTAAGAGAACATTGAGACTTCGAGACATAATTTTTATGAAAATATGCCATGTTTAGTTTCAACGGTTTGCACTTCGTGCTTACCCTTGAGCCGCGCTTCTAGCTCAAGCTTTTTCAGATTTTCTTCATGGATGTATTTACGCTTTTCTTGCTGCATTGCAGACTCTTTGGCGGATATTTGGTTACATGCTTTCAAGTGATTATTTAACGATTCTATTCTCCGATCTATTCTGCTTCTATGGGGTGTCATTGTCCCAAAACACCATCCCTCTACACAAGGCCTAGGGTGATATTCTGCCTTTTTATTCACTATATCGTCAATTAATGTTTGCAACCTTAAACACTTTTCAAAAGTTTGTTGTTTTTTATTTATTTCTTCCTCTCCTTGACGAATTAGATCATCGTAATCTGCATCGCTTCTATCGTGGAACGAAGTTCTTAAATGAAATGAGGTGTCGAAAGACATAATCTATCTCCTTATAACATAAGATATTTTGGATAATTCACTACTTCAACATGAAGTAGAGAGCGGCAGGTCAGCATAAGAGATATAGTCGAAAGTTGTGGATGAAGGAAAAAGAAGAGCGTATCCTCAAGAAATTTTTCTAATCGGAAAAATTTTAACCAAGAGGTATACGCTCATGAAAAAATTTGAACTTTCACC
>Ga0307436_1000115_pt1 | contig 32510 bp, 28 predicted proteins | sample SalMarWE160440MG_FD_202513 | JGI IMG/M metagenome (GOLD analysis project Ga0307436, IMG submission 202513) | Salt marsh sediment microbial communities from the Plum Island Ecosystem LTER, Massachusetts, United States - WE1604-40 | ecosystem: Environmental > Aquatic > Marine > Intertidal zone >...
CCCCACATTGACGTACGCGCCAAATACCCGATCAACACTTCCCTCACGAAGCTGCTTCAACTCAGGGAAGGGCAGCCTCTCCAGATCGCTGCAGCATCGGTACCCGAGCATGGACAACGCCATCGCAAGGGATGACTGGCCCGAGTTGGCTGGGCCAAATGCAAAAACAGGCAACTGAGTCGGACGAGCGTTGAATAGGGCGGCACCCTCGCTGTCTATCGCGCCGATCGTAGAGAGGGTCGGAAGAATCGAGTACGAGTTGGTTGAGGAGGTATCTCTTCTTTGGCGGACAATGACGTGCCTCGTTGCAAATACGTTCAACGCGCTGAACTGGTGGTTGATCCAAAGATCGACCGGACCACGACAGGGTAGCAAACGAAGAAGCTTCTTTGCGCCTTGTTGGGAGAGGATGTACCCCGACAAGTTCCACAGCCCACGCACCGGCCTGAACAAATGGCTCGACATGAACGATTTTGGAGCACCATGCGTCGCTTCCATGTATGAAACGTAAAGGACGTCGATGCCTTCATACTTTCCGGCTATGGTCGCGATATCCTTCCACGCTTGGTCAAGATGACGGGCGAAACTTGGATGGAACCATACGTCGTCCTCGAGGATGAGGGCATGTGCTTGCGTACCGTGCGCAACTCGCCTCCAGACCTCTATGTGTGATTTAGCGATAGCAACTTCAGCCCGACTCATTCGAATCGGTGCTTCAAGCTCAAACCGTGTCGGGAGCGTCTGAGGTTGGGGCTCGACAAAAAGTTGATCTGCCAACGTGTAAAAGGGATTCACATCTGCGTCTTTGGGCAGATCCAGCAGAAAACTCCTCGCATCCACAGCGGTATGCCGTTCCGTGAGGCTGAGAAGATCATTGCCAAACCCATCCCGTATGCGCTGAAGCTCCTTCTTAACGCGGGACCATCGATCTGGCTCGCGATCGAGGTTGATTACGTAGATCTTTTCAATTGTGTGACCGCCTGAATTCCGTCGCGGCCCGAATGTTATTGATGTCTGCTTCGGGAGGATTCTGCGGAGGCCGTATCCTAGGCGAAACGCCAAACGAAGGACGGCCAGCGGTGTGCGGGCCAGATTCATCGCGCCTCCGAAAACGAGAATGCGCGGTACACTTGCTGATTGGACAGCCTCCAGTTCCGCGAGTCGTTGCGGTAGCTGAGCCGCCACTGGCTGGTGGATATCAGCTCCCAATCATGCGCGACCATCATCGCTTCAGACGAACATCCTTCACTAAAAACTTCGAATAGCGATCGGGTGAGATTTCCCGGCCCAGTCGTAGCCTGGACCTCGGGCAACCCGTTCACGCTATCCGCTTCCAGAGATGCCGTGGCGTTCAACAAGGCTCTTTCAACGATGGGGTGATGGCGCGGTGCGATCAGAGGAGTCGTATTGAAGTAGAAAACCCACCCCGGCTGATCGGCTCCAGGCTCTGTAAATATCGATGGTGCCACCATTTGAGCCGTTGCAACGTCGTAGCAGAACGGTTGAAGCTTCAGCCGTCCATCCACGAAAAGGTGGCCAATTGGCGTGCCGTGGTAGACATCGTCGGCATCGATGTAGAAACCGCCTTCCACGAGCACGTACGAATAACGGAAGTAGTCCGACATCATTGAAGGGTGGTAGCAACGGTTGAAAGCGTCCACATAGCGAGTCCCTAAGCGGGTGCGGATGAATGTGCTCGCTGATCTCCTGTCGAACACCTCTAACTCAAACCCTTGCCGTTCTAGTCGTTTCCAAGAATTCATGCAGGCTTTGACGTCTTCAGGTAATCGCTGCAGATCGTCCCAAAATTGCACGATACGCTTTGGCGTCGGGCCGGGCCACGTCGCCGAATCCTGCGGAGAGCGTTCACGCCGCTGCACCATGTCGCGCACGAAGTCAGAGCGCGCTCGTTCCGCAGGCTCGAGTGGATCGGTCCCGACCGCTTGGTTCACTCTTCCTTCTTTCATTTGCGCTTTTCCCTTTTGATGCGTCTTTAATCGTAATTAGGAGCCCGGTGGCTCTGCCGGAATTTGGAGATGCCAGCTTCGGGCGTCGTTTAGTATGTTGGCGCGATGAACTCGACGCTATTCACGAAATTGACGCCTCGGATGATTTTCTACAGCTTGTTTTCACCTTTGAGCTTGAGCCAGGTATTGGCCGCCGCGGGGATGAGTTAGAAAAGTATCAATTTGGCGGTGGTTGGCGAGAGCGACTCCATAGTTCGTGCGGTACAGTGGCGAAGGCGCTTTCGTTAGGTTTGTAGTCCGCACAAGGGGCCAATGCTCGGCGGGAAATTCATATAAGCGAGTAAGACATCACGATCCTTCAATATCCAGAGGAGGGCCTTGTCGTACTTGGTCCCGTATTTCTCGGAGAGGACGTCGATGACCTAATCCGCCGCCGCCCTGTCGGGGGACATCCAAACCTCGGCGAGGCCCTTCTTCATGCCCGGCTGCACGGATTCCCCGCTGAGCTGCATGGCGTTCGCTTCGGGCTAGTTAATCTACAGGCCGGTTCAAACACAAACCCATGTCCGCCTTCCTGGTCCGCTTTCGGGAGGCCAACAGTGCGCTCCCGGCCCAGTTCTGGGCATTCGCAGTCACAATGCCGAGCGGCTGCATCTGGCCGCAGGCGACATCTCACTCGCAACGGCATACGTCCGATAAGCGCACGAAGGCGGACATATGCCTTGATAAGGCAGAGTCGGGGTTTGGGGCTATATGCTTCAGAGAGATGCGACGTGAGCTTCCCACTTGGCGATGGCTTCCTTCATCTCGTCCATGAAGGAGTAGCGATTGTAAACCTGTGCAATTGGCGACTGCTCACCGCCGCTCACATGATTTAAGAGCTTCTCGACTACGACCTGCTGCACGCCTAGCCGTGCCATGCCTGAGGCAAAAGTGCGCCGCAGATCATGGAGCGTATATGGCGCTACCTTATGGCCCTTCTTCCGAAGTTCGAGATCGAACGCTTTCTTCGGCTTTCCCCAACCGTTGAAGACCGTGGTGGGCTTGCCGCGCACATGATCCCGTGCAGCCGGAAACAGAAAGGTATCACTGGTCCGAGGTATGCGCTCGATGTGCTTTCTCGCCAGCTCGCCAAGCGGAAATGTATGTGTCCTTCTATTCTTGGTGATCGAGCCGGGGAGCGTGATGGTCCGTTCCTGGCCATTCATCCAGTCCCATTGCAGTCGGGAAATTTCGCCCTTGCGCTGTCCGGTCAGGATCAAGAGCAGGACGATACGATGGAACGCGTCCTTGCCCGCCACGGCGGTTTTGTAGAGGGCGCGGAGTTCAAGGTCGGTCAGGGTCCGCTCGCGGGACCCGGTTTTCTTTGGCACCTGGAGCCGCTGAATCGGGGAGAGGTCGATGTAGTGATTTCGGACACACCAGCTGAAGAAGATACGGCCGGCGACGACCGCGTGGTGGTGCTCCGTTGGTCGGTCCGACAGCTTGTCGAGCTTGCGTACGATCTCGATAGGGGCGATGTCCTTCAGCTGCGTGGGGCCGAATGCAAGATGACCGAGCAAGCGCTTATAGCTGGAAACCGTGTTGGGGCGGTTCTTCGCCTTGCATTGCTCCAGGTAGAGCTTCACGGCTTCATCGAAGCGGATCGTCGGGGCAGGACGCTGGATGCCGAGCGTTTTCTCGGCCAACCGCTTCTTCGCTTCAGCGCGAGCCTTGGCGAGCGTCAGGACGCCGAAGCGGCCGATGGTCTGGCGCCTGCCGCTTGCGGTCATGATGATGAAGGTCTTGGAGCCTCCTTGCGAGATGCGGACCCCGAGCGGGCTGTCCCGATCCCAGATCGTAACTTGTCCCTTCATTGGCGGCGCGAGGGCCCGAAGGGCCACGTCCGTGAGCGCGATCTTGCTCATGTCACAGTGTCTCCTTAGGCACCGCCTAGGCACCGAAATCGGGACGCTAGGGCGAGTTTCCGTGAGGAGCAGTGATAGCACAAAAGTGCGAAAAGTGCCGAAAAGTAAGGGTTTTTGTTGCGCTATGTACAACAGCGAAAAATCGGATACTCTAACTGAAAATCACGGTGTCGGTGGTTCGATTCCGCCCCTGGGCACCAACACACAAATTCGATTTTGATTTTGCTCGGTTTTTTCTCGCAAAGTCCTACCCTAAGAAAACTGAATAGCACTCCATCACTTCCGTCGTGTGGCGCCGTACTTGTCCGCTTTCGGCGGGAAACTGGACATAACGTGCTTGTCATGCAATGTCCGCTAGTGACCCACAGCGGACAACCATATGGTAGTCATGCGAGCCATAAACGGGTGACGGCTGATGAGCCATGTTGGAAACTGACAAAGTGTTCGCCGGCTCGATTCCGGAAAACTACGACCGCTATATGGTGCCGTTGATTTTCGAGCCGTACGCCGCGGATATTGCACGACGCGCAGCGTCCTTGTCGCCAAGTGCCGTTTTGGAAACCGCCGCGGGCAGCGGGGTTGTCACCCGCGCCTTGGCGCCAAGACTGCCCCGGGGCGCAAGCTATATCGTAACCGACCTCAACCAGCCGATGGTCGACTACGCCGCATCGCGGCAACCTCCCGACACGCGTATCCAATGGCGCCAAGCGGATGCTCTGGCGCTGCCGTTTGAAAATGCGGCCTTCGATCTCGTTTGTTGCCAGTTCGGCGCGATGTTCTTTCCCGACCGCTCATCTGCCTACCGCGAAGCAAAGCGGGTCCTGAAGCCCGGAGGACATTTCTTATTCAACACGTGGGATCGCATCGAGGAGAACGTTTTTGCGGATGATGTGACGAATGCTCTCGCAAAGATTTTTCCAAACGATCCGCCGCGCTTCATGGCACGCACGCCGCACGGTTACCACGATACGGCACTGATCCGTAGCGAGCTGGAGGAGGCAGGTTTCTCCCATGTGGTGATCGAGACGAGAGCCGAACAAAGCCGTGCATCCTCGCCGCGCGTTCCGGCCGTTGCCTATTGTCAGGGGACTCTTCTTCGCAACGAAATCGAGGCCAGAGACGCGGGAAAACTGGAAGCCGCGACCGACTATGCCGAATCCGTGATTGCGGACAAACATGGCCACGGCGAGGTTGCCGCCAAAATTCAGGCACACGTAATCGTGGCTGTGGTCTAAATGTTGGGATATCCCCTTCTGGCCCAAAGCCGACATGCCGACGACCTGAATTGACGTCCGCTTATAAGCCAGAAATTGACTGTCGCGCGGCGACGAAATTGGGTGGGACATTCTCGAAAATACCCATTGAGACTCAGTGGGACGATTGGCAAAGGTGGGACAATCTAAGCCTTTGGATACTGGAAATAGTCTTACGCCGCCCCTGGGCACCAGGACTATATTACTAGTAGGGAAATCAAATTAATTAAACCATGCTTCCGCGCCGTTGTTGCGTGGGAAGGTATCCTCCTGTGCGCCACGGTGCAAAATCTCGAACGCGAAGGTATCGACGTCGAGGTCGTCCGCGCGAAATTATAGAACGCCATGATCGGCTTGCGGTGGCGCGCCTGGATGAGCCGCGCGGCGACCGGGAAATTCTCCCCCGGTTGTCCTTGCCGCTGCGCAAGTCGGCGGTGAGCGTCATCGCGTACTTCGTGGCGCTGCCTGGATGCGGCCTTTCCAGGCGCCGCCTCGGCCGCGCGCGTATTGCAACGCGGATTCGATGGTCCAGGCCATGTAGGCGAGCGCGATCAGCGGCAGCGCCAAGCCCCAGAGCGGGCTGAGGCCGTAAAAGCGCAGCGTCGGCTGGAAAGCCATGACCATCAGACCCCAAGTGGCGAGACCCAACAGCGCCGCCGTCCCGGAGCCCAGAACGCCAAGCAGAGGGCCTGCCAGAAAGGCTAGCGCCATCGCTATGGTGGTGGCCAGCAGCCGAAGAGGAGAATAGCACAACTCGGCATAGGCCGAGCGTGTGATCATGGCGCGGATCGGGCGAAAGCCGTCATAGCGACGGATACTGCGGACACCCTCGCTCAAGCCGAGCCAGATCGGACCGACCGCCTTGAGCTGCTTAGCAAGCGCGCAATCGTCGATCAGCTCGCCGCGAATTGCTTCGATGCCCCCGATGGCGGCGAGCGCATCACGGCGCACAACCATGCAGGCGCCGGCCGCGGCCGCGGTCGCGCGATCCGCCCGATTGACCCAGGAAAACGGGTAAAGCATTTGGAAAAAGAATACAAAAGCTGGAATAAAACTGCGCTCGGCCAAGCTCTGGCAGCGCAGCTTCGCCATGACCGAGGTGAGGACAAAGCGACCAGTTTCGGCCCTGCTGACGACCCGCTTTAACATGTCCGGCGCAAAAGTGATGTCGGCATCGGTCAGCAGCAGATAAGCCGGCTGTGGTGATTTTCCGGCGGCGGCATCGATGCCCTGCTTGAGCGCCCAGACTTTGCCAGTCCACCCGGAGGACAAACGCCCGCTGTGTAGGACGCTGAGACGATCGTGTGCCCCAATCGAGGCCGCCGCCTCGCCTGCAATTGCCCCGGTGCCGTCCTGGCTGGCATCGTCGACGACAACCACTTCGAACGCGCCGGGGTAGTCCTGGCCGAGGAGCGATTGGAGGCTTTGGCCGATATTGTTGGCCTCATCCCGGGCGGGCATCACAGCCACGACGCGCGGCCAAGCCGAGGGGTTGCGCGGCTCTGGGCGGTCGTCGCGTTCCGCGGCTAGCCAAAAGCCGCCGCGCGCGGCCAACAGGTAGAGCCACACGACCAGGGCGGATAATGCAATTATTTCAACCACTACGGCCAACCCCGCGACGCCTTGCGGCCCCTTGCTGGCGCACAGTTATTAAACAAAAAATCAGTCCCTTGCTGGCGCACAGTTATTATACAAAACGACCAGTTTGCGCGAAAGTTCTCATATCGTCTCTGCTTGGAACGATCCTGCGCTGGAATACCTGACGCCGCGAAGGAGTCCATTCGATTGCGACCAATGGATTTGACCGGAAAAGCTCTCGTTACCGGAGCCAGTGGTTTTGTCGGCTCGGCAGTGGCACGCAAGTTGACCGAGCGCGGCGTGCCGGTCCGCGCCTTGATCCGTCGTGACAGTCCGCGGCATCATCTTGCCGGCCTCGATCTCGAGTTCGTCATCGGCGACTTGCGCGATCCGGATTCCGTCCGCCAGGCGATGGCCGGCGCGCGTTGGCTTTTCCACATCGCGGCCGATTACCGGCTTTGGGCGCGCGACCCGAACGAAATCATCGCGAACAACTTGACCGGCACGCGCATTGCCATGGAAGAGGCAATGCGTGCCGGAGTCGAGCGCGTCGTCTATACCAGCAGCGTGGCGACGCTGGCCTGTCGTCCAAATGGCGAGGCCGCCGATGAAAGTATGTCGCTTCGGGAAGATCAAGCGATCGGTGCCTATAAGCGCAGCAAGCTCTTGGCCGAGCGGCTGGTGAAAGAAATGACAGCGCGTGGATTGCCAGCAATCATCGTCAACCCCTCGACACCGGTCGGTCCGCGCGACGTGAAGCCGACGCCTACCGGCCGGCTGATCGTCGAGGCGGCGGCCGGTCGTGTGCCCGCCTTCGTCGATACCGGGCTCAACATGGTACACGTGGACGATGTCGCCGAAGGGCATCTCGCCGCCCTGGAGCGGGGCCGCATCGGCGAGCGCTATATTCTCGGCGGCCAGAATGCGTTGCTGTCGGAAATTCTGGCCACCATCGCGCAGCAAGCGGGCCGGCGGTCGCCGCGCCTCCTGAAGATCCCGCGTGCGGTCGTGTATCCGGTGGCGCTCGCGTCGGAAGCCATGGCACGTGGGACTGGGCGCGAGCCATTCATTACCGTTGACGGCTTGCGCATGTCGAAGAACCGCATGTTCTTCACCGCAGCCAAGGCCGAGCGGGAACTAGAGTATCGGGCGCGGCCTTATGCCGAGGGTATCAGGGACGCGATTGATTGGTTTCGGGAAGCAGGGCGCTTGCCGGGCTAGCGGCGGCATTTGAAGAAAGGGGCGGGGGAATTGGCTTTTATATCGGTAGCGCGTTCGGATCAGCAGCCGGAGGCTCAAGCGGTTTTCGTCGAGCGTCTAGGCGCGATCGCCAGGGACACCGAGAGCCTGCTCGATCGGCTGCTGGCGCGGCAGCCAACCGCAGGCGAAATCGCGCGACCAGCGCGCCTGCTCGAGGCCATGCGCTATGCCAACCTCGGCAGCGGCAAGCGCTTTCGGCCCTTCCTCGTGGTCGAGTCGGCGCGCCTGTTCGAGGTGCCGAAGCAACAGGCCCTGATGGCCGCCGCTGCGCTCGAATGCATGCACTGCTATTCGCTCACCCACGACGATTTGCCGGCCATGGACAACGACGATTTGCGACGCGGGCGGCCGACGGTGCACAAGCAATTCGACGAGGCGACCGCCATCCTCGTCGGCGACGGGCTGCTCACCTTCGCCTTCGATATTCTCGCGCGCGAGGAGTGTTCGCCCGAAGCGCACGTGCGCATAAACTTGGTCGGCGCGCTGGCGCGCGCGGCCGGGCTCGGCGGCATGGCCGGTGGGCAGATGCTCGATCTTGCCGCGGAAGGCCGCTTCCCAGGCGCGGCGCAGCCGTCGAGTGAAAGCGACGTGCTCATCTTGCAGGCGATGAAGACTGGCGCGCTGATCCGCTTCGCTTGCTGCGCCGGCGCGCTACTCGCCAGCGTGCATGACGCGCGCTATAGCGCGCTCGAGCGCTATGGCACGGCGCTCGGCCAGGCGTTCCAGATCGCCGACGATCTCTTGGACGTCGAAGGCGATCCGGCCAAGGTCGGCAAGCAGACCCGCAAGGACGATGCCGCCGGCAAGGCCACCATTGTCAATCTGCTCGGCGTGCCGCAGGCGCGCGCGCGACTTGCATCGCTCGTGGATGAGGCGGTGGTCGCCCTGGCGATCTTTGGGGCGGATTCGGCGGTGCTGGCCGCGGCGGCCAAGTTCGTTGCCGAGCGGCAGGCCTAGCCAGCAGCGGCCAGCGGCGTGCCGGCCGGCGCGGGAGCAAAGTCGATAAACCCGCCGGTGCGGTACCCGCAGCGGCCCGCCAGTTCGATCACCGTGGGATCGGTCAAAGCGGCCAGTTCGGCCGCGTAGCGATAGCCGGGCGCGTGGCCGCTGAAAATGTCCGAAGTCGCCGGATGCGTATAGATTTCCATCAAGCCCTGCGGCAGATGTGCGAGCAATCCGGTCAAACGCTCCGCCGTCATCTGCCCGGTCCAGCGCAGGCCGAACACCGCGTCGGGCGTTGCCATGCCGGCGCGGCGCGCGCGTCGACGCAGCAGCTTCGTCCACGGCGCCATGATGCCTTGCGAGGGCTGCCGTGCGCCTTCCACTCGCGCCAGCACCTCTGCCGGCTCCAGCGGTACGCGGAGCGCCGGCGCGCCGGCGCGGCGGGCGAAGTCGAGCACCTCGCGCGCCACCAGCGGGTGCACGTAGAAATGCTTGTGCGCGTTGACGTGGTCGAGCGGCAGCCCGGTGCGGCGGAAGGCTTCGAACTGCGCGGCGATCTCGCGCCGCAACTGGCGCCGCACCGACGGGCGCAGCAAATCGAACGACAGCGCCACCATGTCGCTGCGCAAGTTGCCGTGCGCGTCGAGGAGATCGGGAATGTCCTGCGCGGGCGCCGCGGGCGGGCCTTCCAGCAAAGTGAGATGCAGGCCGACCCGCAAGCCCGGCAGGCGCTTGGCCATGCGGACTGCCTGCGCCGCCGCCGGCCCCGCCACCATCAGGCTCGCCGTCGTCAGCACGCCCTTGGCGTGCGCCAGCTCGACCGCGTCGTTGACCTCCGCGGCCAGGCCGAAATCGTCGGCGGTGATGATCAGGCCGTTCAGACTTGCACTCCGCGCCGCTCGCGCAGGAAGCCGAAAAATTCCACCGCTTCGCGCAGCCGCCGCTTCAGCATTTCCGGGCTGAGCGCCATTTCGGACACGATCGAGGCGATCTTGGGGGCGCGCAGGTAGAACTTGGTGTAGAATTCCTCGACCGAGTGGAAAATCTCGTTGTGGCTGAGGTGCGGGTAGTGCAGCGGCGCCACCTGCACGCCGTGGTCGTCGATCAATTCGGCGTTGTCGGTGTCGAGCCAGCCGTTCTCGCGCGCTTGGCGGTAGAGGAACGTGCCGGGATAGGGCGCGGCCAGCGACACCTGCAAGGTGTGCGGGTTGATGTCCTTCGCGAAGCGGATGGTCTCCTGGATGGTCTCGCGCGTCTCGCCAGGCAGTCCCATGATAAAGGTGCCATGGATAGTGATGCCGAGCTCGTGGCAGTCTTTGGTGAAACGCCGTGCCACATCGATGCGCATGCCCTTCTTGATGTTGTGCAGGATCTGCTGGTTGCCGCTCTCATAGCCGACCAGCAGCAGCCGTAAACCGTTGTCGCGCATGACCTTCAGCGCCTCGCGCGGCACATTGGCCTTGGCATTGCACGACCAGGTCACGCCCATCTTGCCGAGCTCGCGGGCGATCGCTTCCGTGCGCGGCAGGTTGTCGGTGAAGGTGTCGTCGTCGAAGAAGAATTCCTTTACCTGCGGCATCGCCTTGGAGGCCCAGGCGATTTCCTCCGCCACGTTCTCGACGCTGCGGGTGCGGTATTTGTGGCCGCCTATGGTCTGCGGCCAAAGGCAGAATGTGCAGCGCGACTTGCAGCCGCGCCCGGTATAGAACGAGATGTAGGGATGCTTGAGATAGCCGATGAAGTAGTTCTCGATCCGCAGGTCGCGCTTGTACACGGGCGTCACAAAAGGTAGCTCATCCATGTTTTCCAACATGGGCCGCGCTTCGTTCTGGTGGATGATCCCGTCCTCGTCGCGATAGATCAGCCCGGCGATCGCGGCCCAGTCGCGGCCTTCCGCGACGTCGCGCACGGTGAAGTCGTAATCCTTGCCGGTGACGAAATCGACCGCCTCGGCTTTTTCGAGAGCGGCGCGCGGGTTAACGGCGATATTGGCGCCGACCAGGCCGACCTTGATGCCGGGCTTGGCGGATTTCAGTTTCCCGGCGGTCTTCACGTCAGAAGCAAAGGTCGGCGTCGAACTGTGTAGCACCACGAGATCGTATTGCGTCGCCTCGGTGACCACCTCGTCGTGGCCGATGCCGTGCGGGGCGGCGTCGATCAGCTTGGAGTCCGGCACCATGGCGGCAAGCTGCGCCAGCCAGGTCGGGTACCAGTACGAACGGATCTCGCGGCGTGCCTGATAGCGCGCCCCGGCGCCGCCGTCGAAGCCGTTATAAGACGGCGCTTGCATGAACAATGTGCGCACGAAGCTCCTCATTGAGAGGTTTGTAGCAGCGTGTCGTCGGAGCGGACCCGGTAGCGCCGGCCGCGCCAGATCACCGTGCCGCCGAAGAAGCTCATAACATAGATCGCGAATGCGGCCAGATCGCGCAAGGGCAGCAGCCAATAGGAATTCGAACTGGCGGGGAACCGGCGCGCAATGCAGGCAAAGAGCCCATAGCGGACCGCGAGCGCGATGAGCCCGAGTCCGACCGCGGTCTGACCGCCGCCGAACAGGAGAGCGAGCAAGGCGAGCGGAAAGGGGCGGCTAATGATCGCGCCGGCATTGCCGGCGGGGTCGATGCTGGCGATAGTGCGCGCATAGCGCAGCTGGTGCGCGAACAGTTCGCGCGCCGATGCGTCCGCACAGACGTGGCCGAGCGCCAGCGCCGGCACCGCCACTCGGTGACCCGCCGCGCGCACCGCTTCGCCAATCGCATAGTCGTCCCAAAGCTGATCGGCGAAACGACCAAGCCCGCCGATCTCGCGCAACATGTCCCGGCTGATCGCGATCGTGGCGCCGAAGCAGGGGCGCGCCAGGCCGAAACTGAGCGCCAGGATCGCGCTCGGCAGAAATTGCAGATTGATGCCCATGGCTGCGAGCTTGGCCCATAGCCCGCCTTCGGCGATGCCGTAATAGAAACAGGTGACGGCACCGACTTCGGGCCGCTGCAATTCGTCGACGACGCGCGCGAGGTAACCCGGTCCGACGGTGACATCGCTGTCGATCATGACGATGGTGTCGTGGCGGGCGCGCTCCAGCGTGTTCATCAGGTTCGAGATCTTCGGGTTTCTGCCGTGCAGGCGCGGATCGACATGCAGTTCGAGGGCGCGCGCCGGCAATTCGGCGGCGAGCTTTTCAGCCACCGGGATGGCCGAGTCGGCCGGGTCGCGGACGCCGCACAAGACCTGCACCGGCGCGGCGTAGTCCTGGGTGCACAGCGCGCGCAGGCGGGTCGCAAGCCCGACCTCGTCGCCGCATAACGGGATCAGGATGGAGACCGGAACGGGTTTTGCAGCTTGCCTGGCTTGGCTGGCTTGGCTGGCCTCCCGCACGTCGCGGCCGAAGCGGAGCGTTAGAACACCGGCCAACGCCGTGAACACACAGCCCAAAAAAGCACCGCCCAGGCAGATATCGGCCGCGTAGCTAATGACCTGGTCGATGATCGGCATGGCCGCGTTTTTGCTTTCCTGTCGGCCCTAATGATTTCGCACAACTCCGTACCGGCGCTCAAGAGCGCCGCGAGACAGATAGACCAGCGCATGGTCGCGCCAAAAAATGTCCGAGCGCAAGGCCTCCGGATTGGTCGCCAATATCAATAAAAACAGGAAAAAGCTCTCGCCGAGTCGGCGGATGGCGCCCGCGGTTTCGATGTTGCGGTTGGCAGCGGCCTCAAAGCCGTAGCGGGCGGCGATGCGGGCAAGCTGCCGGATTTGTTCGGTCGTGCCCAGTCGCATATCGGCGCGAAGGGCGATGATATCGTCGAGGTCTGGCCGCTGCGTCAGCCATTCGGCCAGATCCCGCAGCGAGGTATCGATGGCGCGGTGCAATTGCCGGGCCCATGCCACGGTCGCCCCATCATGCGGGATGGGCAGGATTTGCTCGTTCCACAGGTGCAAATTCAGGATCGGATCGCCGGGGCGGACCGACGTTCCGTCGGAGAGAACCACACTGTCCTCGGCAGAGGCGCGGTTGACGCGCAACAGGCACAGCGGGTCGTTGGTGTATTCGTACACGCCCTGGCAGCGGCGCAGCCAGCGATCCACTCCGAAAACTGCATATTCAATGAGGACGCCGCCCAGGAGCGCCCCCTGGTTCGAAACCCGCACCGACAAAATCTCGACTCCAGGCCCGCTATAAGATCGCCGCCCCGCTAAGATTGCTAAGATTTAAGACGCTGAACTGGTGAAAAAGTTCCATCGTCGCTGGAAGATTTGCATGGTGGTGTGACGTTCCAGTCCAACGCGGATGCTAGCGCCGTCGCCCCGTCAAGGCGATACTGATAACCGCGCGACCAGGGCCGTGGCGCCGGCCGGCCCTCGCGGCCTTTGTAAGCAAGGGTCTGGGTGACCGAGAGCCAACCGCGGTCAAAGGCATGGGCCATGCCGGCGAGGTAGACGCGCCAAATCCGGTAGCGTTCGGGCCCCGCGGTTTCGATCGCCCGCTGCTTATGCGCCTCCAGCCGCCGCACCCAGAGTAGTAGTGTTCGCGCATAGTGCGGGCGCAGGTCCTCGACGTCGACCGCTTCCAGGCGGCTGCGCGCCATCTCCGCGAGCAGGCGGGGCAGGTGCGGCAATTCCCCGCCAGGAAACACATAGCGGTTGATGAACTCGCCGCCCGGGGGGCCGTGCGGGCGGCCATCCGGGTTGGTGGTGATAATACCGTGGTTGAGCAGCGAGCCGCCCGGCTTCAGGAGGCGGGCGATAGTCGAAAAATAAAGGGGCAGGTTGTCGAAGCCGACATGCTCGTACATGCCGACCGACACGATTTTGTCGAAAGCGGCTTGGCCGGCCAGGTCGCGGTAATCCTGTAGGCGGATTTCGATCCGGTCGCTGAGGCCGGCATCCGCGATGAGTTCCTTTGCAAAATCGCACTGCGCCGCGCTGTTGGTGACCCCGACGCCGGTTATGCCGTAGCGGTCCGCCGCCAGTCGCAGGAAACCGCCCCAGCCGCAGCCGACGTCGAGTACGTGATCGCCGGGCATCAGGCGCAGCTTGCGGCAGATATGCTCAAGCTTTTGTTCTTGGGCGCCGTCGATGTCCTCCGTTCCGGTGTGAAAATAGGCGCAGGAATAGGTCATCCTGTGGTCGAGCCAGAGCCGGTAGAAGTCGTTTGATACGTCATAGTGATGCCGATTGGCGGCGGCATCATTGCGCTTGGAATGACGGAACGTCGCGGCCCACTGCAGCGGCCGCATGAGCCGCGTTAGCCGCGACAATCGCCCCAGCCGCTCGGCAAGGGTGATCCCTATGCGCAGAATGTCGTCAATCGTGCCGTCAACGGTGAGGTCGCCGGCGACATAGGCGTCGCCCAGCCTGGCGATGCGGCCGGTGACAAAGGCGCGCATGATGGAGGGCGAGCGGATAGTCAGCGTCACCCGCGGCTCGGCGGCGAAATCGAATACCTCGCCATCCCATAACACCAGGCGCAGGGGCAGCGGCTCCTTCGCGATCAGGGTCTGTATCAGCGTCAAAAGGCGCCGGCGCAGCGACATGATTTCCTCGACGCTGACCAGCGGACAACCCGCCAACACGGAGGCGAATTGGTCCGTTCGGAGAAAACTTGCTCAACCGGGGTTGCTATCGTGCTCCTTGTAAAGTTCGTATAGCGACATTTTGATGGTGAGGGCAACGGGGATTGCCAGTACGATGCCGACAATGCCGAACAAAATAGCGCCAGCAAGGAAGCAGAAAATTACCAACACCGGCCGCACATAGGCGGCCTTGCCCAGCACGATCGGCCCAAAGAATTCGTCGATCGAAACACGCAGCAACACCGCATAGATGACATAGGCGATGATATTCCACGCGCCGGCCGCTTGCCGCACCGCCACCAGCCCGGCGATGACGGCGGAAGCGAATGGGCCGAAGATCGGCAGGACCTCGAGTATCCCGGTCAACAGCGCCAGCAGGACCGCGTGGTGGAGGTGGAGGAAAAATCCGAGGCCGATATAGGCGAAAATCGAAGCATAAGCGACGACGAGTGCGACGCCGACGAAATAGCGGCGCAGGATCGGATTGAGGTCGTTCCAGACGCGGTGGACGAAGGGTCGGTGGTGCGGCGGAACGAGCCAGAACAGTCCTTCCGATATGCGGGGCGCATCGATGAGAAAATAGCCGAGCAGCACCCAGCTTAGGATGATCGCGAACAGTCCGGCGAAACTGTACACCAGGGCCTGGAGCATGCTGCCCCGCGCGCTGAACCAGTCGCGCACGCCATCGGAAACGGAGGTCGCGATCTGCGCGGCATCGATGGTCTGGCCCAGCAGTTTGAACGTACTGTCGCCGATGAACTGCCTGACCAGCAATTCTACCCGGCCTTGCAGGTCTGCGGCGGTGCGGGCGACCTCATGCAGCAGCGGCCGCCAGCCGAGGAAAACGAGGACCGCGGCTAAGGCCATGAGCGCGACCAAAGCTCCCACGGCGAAAAGCCAGCGCGGCCAATGCGTGCGCGCGGTCAGCCAGTCGACCAACGGTGTACAGACATAGGCGAGAATGCCTGCGAAGACGAAAGGAAACAGTATGTCGCGGACCAGATAGACGAAGATCGCCAGCGCGATGACAACACCGATGACCGTTGCGCTTGAGCGGAGTTCCTCGCGATCGCGGATTCCGGCGGGCGGCGCACGCCGATTGTCATCAAGTTGGTTCTTCATGGGTAGACGCGGCCTTTCCAGTGCACGCGATGCACCAGTCGCCAACGCAGGCTGTCAAATGCTATGATCGCGCCGGTAGTATAGCCGAGCGGAAACAGCAAGCCATACCAATAGGGGATGCGGAAATAGCCGGCACCTGCGAGATGCAGGCCGAAGGCCATGGCCGAACCCGTGACCGCCGGCGCTAACGCCAGGCAGGCCGCTGTCGAGCCATTCACGCATCCAAGGACATCGAGCAGCGGCAGCAATACCGCGGCCCAGGCAATGGCAACAGCCGCTAAAGCGGTGACGATAGTGGGCAAGGGGCCGCCGAGCATTTCAGTGAGATTCTTAGCAATGCCGGGCCACAGCGTTCCCCAGCCAGTATACATGCGCGTGCTCAAAAGCTGGCTGCCGTCTTGCAGAAGCACACGACGGCCGCTCCGTTTGAGCAGCCGGGCAAGCTGTACGTCTTCGCAAATCGCGTCGCGGACAGCGGCGTGACCTCCGATCGCTTGGTAGGCGTCGCGGCGCAGCAGCATGAATTGCCCCGTTGCCACCGCGTCTGCGCTCTCCGGCGACTGGACCCGAGCGAGGTCCTGAGAGAACGCAAGCAGATAAAGGCCGCAAGGGATCATCAGCCTTTCGGCGAAGCTGCACAACTTGTGCCGGGGCGCCAGTGACAGGAGATCGATCTCGCCGGCGCTGGCGGCTTTAACAGCGCTTGCGATCAGCGGCGGCTCGGCGCGCATGTCGGCATCGATGAAGCACAACCATCTGATCCCGGCAGGGACCGCGGTCGCGCCGATCCAGCAGGCGTGAACCTTGCCATTCCATCCGGCCGGCAGCTTAGGGGCGCGCAGCAATGTGATCCGCTGATCGGCCGCAGCCAGAGCGGCTACGATATCTGCGGTGTCGTCGGTTGAATCGTCATCGACGACGATGATGCGCAGACGGTTGGCCGGGTAGTCCTGCGCGAGCAGGGACTGTAGGCACGGTCCGATATTGTTGCTCTCATCGCGCGCCGGCACGATGACGGCGACCCCTGCGGCTACCCCGTCGTCAAGCGCGGCGCTCGAGACCACCTTTGCCAACACATGGCGCTGACGAAAAGCGCGCAAGATAAGCCAGATAACCAGCAACAACCAGGTAGTGGATAGGATAAGCTCCATGTCGAAGTCACAGCCTGCAAAAAATCAAGCACCTGCGTGCACCAGCCATGCTCGTTACTTGTGTGTACCGGAAACCTAAACCCGGACGTAATGGTGATGGAGTCGTCCCAGTATCGCGTGCCAACCGATGGTGCCGACGTTCAGAATGGGGCGTCTGACCTGACGGCTTTTTTGAACCAGCGGATGAGAGACTACTGCATAAGCATGATCTCATCCAGGTGATTGGCCAAGGGTGCGAATGTCTGCGGGGCCGGTGGCCGATAGTTAAGCGCCGAGTGCGGCCTCATCGTGTTGTAGTGTTTGCGCCATTGCTCGATGACGATCTGTGCCTCTTTGAGGCTGCAGAAGATTTCTCCATTGAGCAATTCGTCGCGTAGTTTCCCGTTGAACGACTCGCAGTAGCCATTCTCCCACGGGCTACCAGGTTCGATGAACAGTGTTTTGGCTCCCACCTGCGTCAGCCAGTTACGCACGGCCTTTGCGGTCATCTCAGCGCCGTTGTCGGATCGGATGTGCTCGGGCACACCGCGCATAAGCATGACATCGGCCATCGTCTCCAGCACCCCGAAGCTGTTGATCCGGCGCGCCACCCTGATGGCCAGGCATTCACGCGTGAACTCATCGATCAGGGTCAGCAGCCGGAGCTTGCGGCCATCATGGGTCTGCGCCTCCACAAAGTCGTAGGACCAGACATGATTGCGCCGTTCCGGCCTTAGCCGGATGCACGATCCATCGTTGAGCCAGAGCCTGCCTCGCGGCCTCTGTTTCTTGGGTACTTTCAGCCCCTCACGGCGCCAGATCCGCTGCACCCGATTGCAGCCTACCTCCCACCCGGCCTCGTCCAGCAATGACTTGATCCGACGATAGCCGTACCGGCCATACTGCGATGCCAACGCGATAATGGCCTGCGTCAACGCATCTTCATCAGCACGGACAACGGTGGTGTAACGCTGCGTTCCGCGTGGCTGACCGACAATCCGGCAGGCATGACGCTCCGAGAGACCGTATTTCCCCCGAATGCGTTCAACGGCCTGCCGGCGCCGTTCGTCGACGCGAATTATGCAGCAGCAGACAATCAGATTTAGTCATAAAATTGGAAACACGATCATCAATTTGCAGTAGAAACCGAGACGCTGGCTTACGTATCTTTCCGAGATGAACACGGCAGTACTCTAATTGTACGGCAATCGATCGGATGTGCATGTCAGAATTGTCCTTTTTGCCACGTGTTTTGCCCTTTTCGCCAATCGCGTTACAGCATCGGCCGGGCCTATTGCGCCGCTTCCGTCGTCGCGTGCGCCTGTGCCTGCGCGCCAACGAGCTCGCTCACTAGCCGCGTGTTGAGATCGCCCGATCGGAACCGGCTGCTTTCCAGGATCATGCGTTGCAGCCCGGCCGTCGTCTTGATGCCTTCGATCCGCGTCTCGTGCAGCGCGCGGAGCATGCGCTCGATCGCCTCGGCACGGTCGCTACCCCAGCTGATCAGCTTGGCGACCAGCGAGTCATAGAAGAGTGGAACGACGTAGCCGCGCTCCAGATGGCTGTCGACGCGGATGCCCGGTCCGCCGGCCGGCCGGTACTCGGTGACGAGCCCCGGCGTCGGCGCGAAATCGCGGTCTGGGTCCTCGGCATTGATGCGGCACTCGATCGAATGACCGTAAAAGCGGATGTCGCTCTGGCGCAAGCGCAGGCCTTGGCCGTCGGCGATCCTGATCTGCTCATTCACCAGATCAACCCCCGTGATCATCTCGGTGACCGGATGCTCGACTTGGATGCGCGTGTTCATCTCGACGAAGTAGAATTTGACTTCATCGTTGTCGTAGACGAACTCGATGGTGCCGGCGCTCTTGTAGCCGACCCGTCGGCAAAGCTCGACGGCGGCGGTGGTCAAGGCCGACCGTGCCGCCTCGCTGATGGCGAAGCAGGGCGCCTCTTCGATGAGTTTCTGATTGCGCCGCTGCGAAGAGCAGTCTCGCTCGCCTAAATGGATCGTGTCGGTGCCGTCGCCAAGCACCTGGACCTCGATATGACGGATATTGGTGAGATATTTCTCGATATAGACTGCGGGGTCGCCGAATGCGGCCTTGGCTTCGCTCATGGCCTCGTTGACGCCGCGCTCGAGCTCGTCGCGCGATCGTATGACGCGCATGCCGCGGCCGCCGCCGCCGAACGCCGCCTTTATTAGAATGGGATAGCCAATGGTCTCGGCGATATCGCGCGCCGCCGAAACGTCCGCCACGCCCCCGCCGGACCCCGGGATGGTCGGTACGCCGGCCTCAGCCGCCTGCTTGCGCGCCTCGATCTTATCCCCCATAGCGCGGATCACCTGGGGGGAGGGGCCGATGAATGTGACCTCCTGCTCGCGGCACAGTTCCGCCAGGCCCGGGTTTTCCGCCAGAAAGCCATAGCCCGGATGAATGGCGTCAACGCCGAAGGCAACCGCAGCGCCGACGATCCTCTCCGTGGACAAATAGCTGGATGTGGCCGCCGCGCCGCCGATGCACACCGCGCGGTCCGCAAGGCGGGCAGGAAGCGACTTCGCATCGGCTTCGGAATGCGCGAGCACGCTCTCGATGCCGAGCTCGCGGCAGGCGCGCAGGATACGCAGCGCGACCTCGCCGCGATTGGCCACCAGGACTTTGCGAATGCGGCGGACCAAGGTCAGCTCTCGTCCAGCTTGATGAATATAAGCGGCTGGCCGTGCTCGACCGGCTGCGAATCGTCCACCAAGATGCGCGTCACCACGCCTTTCACCTTGGCCTCGATCGAATTCATCAGCTTCATCACCTCGATGATGCAGAGCACCGTGTCCTCACGAACGGCCGTGCCGACTTCGACGAACGGCGGGTCGTTCGGTTTTGGGCTGCGGTAGAACGTGCCGACCATCGGCGCGGTTATCGCGACCTCGCCTTCTTTCGGCTGAATGTCGGTCTTGGCATTCGGCGGCTCGGCGCCCGGGATGCTCGACGGGGGCGGCGGCTCTTGCGGGTGCGGCGCTTCGGGTTCCGGCGGGCCTGCCATAGCTTTGAACGGCGCCTTGTTGTGCTCGTCGCCGCGCGCCAGCGAAATCTCGACGTCGCCGAACTTGAACGAGAATTGGGTGATGGATTCGTTCTGGCGGATCAGGTCGATGATCGCCTTTATTTCCTCTAGGGTGATTTCCTCTTCCATCGACTTTTTCGCTTATTGGACCGTGACGCTCAATTCGAGGTTGCCGCGCTTGATGGAGACGCTGCCTTTGCGCTTCTCCGCCAGGATTGTCTTCAAAACCCCCAGGATATTGGTCTGCGCCGGCGGCCGGCGCGCGGCGGAGGCTTTCTTCATTTCGTCGACCTGGTTGCCCGCGAACATGACGCGCAACAAGAGTTCGTCATCCGAGGCGGACGAATATTTTTTGCGGAAGACCGGGACCAGTGGTTCAAGCGGTTTGGGCTTGAGCGGAATATCCTTGGCGCCGTTCTCGACGATACGATCCAGCACGTTCGGATCCACCGGCCCGAGCAGCCGGCCGTAATAGCCCAAGACGTATTTTTTCACTTCGTTCGGTACGATGCGTAGCGCTCACCGTGAATGACGTTGAACACCGCCTGCGTTCCGACGAATTGGGAGAACGGCGTGATCATAATCGGCCACGCCAATTCCTCGCGCACGCGCCCGCATTCCTCCAGCAGCTCGTCGAACTTGTGCGACAGACCCGCCACCCGCAGCTGTTCGCGGAAGTTGCTGAGCATGCCGCCCGGCATCTGATGCTGGTAATGGAAATTATCGTATTCGACCGGCACGCCAACCGGTTTGCCTTCGCGCTGCGCGATCTTGGCGAAATGGTTGCTGACCTTGTCGATCAGCGCGTCGTTGACATTGACCTTATAGCCGAGCTGGCGAAGATTGCGCGCCATTGTCTGCACGGCCGGCTGGGCAGCGCCGTTGGCCAGCGGTTTTATCGACAGGTGCAGCTGGTCGCAGCCAAGCTTGGCGCCCTCCAGATAAACGAGCGGCGCCAAGCCGGTCAGGCAATGGCTGTGAAGCTCGAGCGGCCGGTCGTTCAGCACCTGCCGTAACGCCGGCACCAGCGTGCGGATGCGGTCGACCGTCAAGAGCCCGCCCGCGTCCTTGATCATGATGCAGCTCACGTCGGCCCTGTCGATCAGCGCCTTGGCCGTTTTCACATAATGCTCGTCGGTGTGCAGCGGGCTTTCGCAGAACGACAGCGCGCCGAAGGTGTAGGCGCCGAGTTTTTTCGCCAGCTTGAGAGAATCGATGATGTTGTCGATGTCGTTGAGACCGTCGAACGCGCCGATGACGCGAAAACCGTTGGCGTAAAGCCGCTCAACCCAAAGCCTGTTGATGTCATCGGGCAGGAAATCGAAGGCCGCGATGCTTTTGCTGTGAATGAGCGCGCGAAATCGCGTATGCGGCACTGCCTGATGCACGCGCCGCACCCGTTCCCACGGGTCTTCGTGCAGAAAGCGCACGCAGACGTCGAATTGCACGGTGCCCATCAGATCGACGGACTCGTAGCCGACGTCATCCATCAGCGGCAGGATCGGCAGCATGTGCTCGGTGCGCATGCGGGTCGACCATAGACACTGATGGGCGTCGCGCAGCGTGGTGTCGATGATGCGGATTTCGCGTTTCGAGGGGGTCATCGTCTGGGCGGCCTGATGGGCTGGTAGGTTACTGCGTTCTAGCGCGCTTGCGCACCTCGGCGCATATCCTGTCGCTGCCGCTCGCCGAGATCGTGCTCATGTCGATGACGAGCCCGCCGGCGGCGAGCGCGGCGCAAGCGCCTTCCGGCCCGAACCGCGCCGTCTCCACATGCGCGACGTCGGGCAGCATGCAGATGACGGCCTGCGCGCCCGCGGCCGCCTCGCGCGCGGAGCCGGCAACGCGGCAGTCGAGCTGCCGGAACGGCGCCAGCGAGCTCTCGGCGACGTCGAACACGCGCAGCGTGAAATTGCTATCGATGAGCCGGCGCGCCATGCCATCGCCCATGGCGCCGAGCCCGAGAAACGCAACTTCTGTCATGGGGGACGCCTTCGGTACCGTTTCACTGAGCTGAACGTTTCGTGCCGCTTGACGATACACGGTCGCAGGCTAATGTGGCCGGCACAAAACTGTCAAGGCACGCGGCAACCGCGCTCCCGCTACAGCAGCGCCAGCGGTTTCTGCCTAGCGTGGCGACGATTGCGACATGAAAAACGCAACAGGCGCAGTGACGGCAAGTACCGCGCATGCTGCAGCGGCGGGCGAGCAGATCCTGCGCACCGGGGGCAATGCCGTCGACGCCGCCGTCGCCACTGCGCTTGCCTCCTGCGTTTGCGATCCCGCCAACACGGGCCTTGGCGGGTTCGGTGGCCACATGATCGTCGCCGCGCCGTCGCGGCCGCCGGCCTGCATCGACTTTAACGTCTGGACGCCGGCCGCGAGCGTGCCGTCTTACCGCGGCATCAGCGGGCTTGGGCCGAAAGCGAGCGTCATTCCGAACGTGGTCGCGGGACTGTCGGCCACGCTCGAGGCCTTCGGCTCGCTCACCTGGGCCGACGTGATCGCGCCTGCCGTCGCACTGGCCGACGGCTTCGTCGTCGGGCCCACGCTCGAACAGGCGCTACGTGATGTGAAAGGGATGCCGTTCGTCGACGAGTGCTTCAGTTTCGAGCAGGTGCCGGACGGATTGCAGCTCCGGCAACCCGCCCTGGCGCGCGTCCTGCGCGATCTGGCGGAGCGAGGGCCACGCTGGTTCTATGAAGGCGAGCTCGCAGGCCTCGGCAGCCGTTGGCTGAGCGATGCCGGACATGACACCACGCCCGGGCAGTGGGCCGATGCGATCGAGGCCGTGACGATTGCTTCGTCGCCGTCGCTCAGCGCCAACAGCGTCCGTTTGTATTCGTCGCCGCTCGGCACCAGCGGCTCGATCTGCATGTTTGCCACCGTCGATGCGGGCGCAAAGCTCGCAACCGGCGCCGATCTCGAATCGCCCGCCGGTATTCGAGCCTGGGCCGAGCGGATCGCCGCCGCGTGGAGCTATCGCTTTGGCGCGCGCGATGGCAACACCATCGGCGACGACGAAATCGAAGCCTGGATCGCGCGCGCGGCGGCGTTCAAACCATCGGCCGCCAAGGCGGCGGAAGGCGGCCACACCTGCCACCTCAATACGGTCGATCGCAACGGCATGATCGTTGCGACGACCCTCACACACGGCATGCTTTGGTTCGGCGCGCGCTGGGCGCTGCCCGGAACCGGCATAGTCATGAACTATGGCGGACGCGCGGTCAGCGGAGCCGCGCCTAAAATCTCCGGCGGGCGCGCGCGTGCCGTGACCAATATGAATCCGACGGTGGCGCTTGGAGACGACGGCGCAGCCGTTGCCATTGGCTCACCTGGTGCGCGCCGTATTTCGACCATCGTGGGTCTCGTGCTGGCGCGCCATTTCTTCGGCGGCGTTCCGCTGCAAGAGGCGCTCGCGCGCGGCCGCTTTCACGCGGAAAACGCCGAGCGCGCCACGCTCGAAACGGATCGTTTCCCGGCCAGCGTCGCGTCCGGTTAGCGCGATGCCTTTGCGACCGTCGAAGCCGAATTGCCGGCGGGTTACTACGGCCCGTGCACGGCGATTCGGCGCGACGCCGACGGCCGCCTGACGCTCGGACTTGACGACCGCTGGCAGGGCTATGGCGCAATTGCCGCATAAGGGCGCTTTTCCTTGACAGCTTTGCGCGCACCTCATTAGCCTGCCGGGGCACCGTTGAACGATACAAAACGTTCCATCGAGTGAAACGCTGGCAATGGCTGCCGACGAACGATCGCCCGTCACAAAGGCGCTCAGGCTGCTGGCGCACCTGGCCGTTGCCAGGGAGCCGGTTGCGCTGGCGGAGATCAGCCGCGCGCTCAAATTGCCGAAGCCGACCACCTACCGCCTGGCAAAATCGATCGAATGCGCCGGCTTCGTGCACAAGGACCCACTGACGCGCCGCTATTGCCTGGGCGCCGCATTCGAGGATCTTGCGCTAAACGCGCTCCGGCACGGCGTGGGCCATGCGCCGAGACGGCTCTTGATGAACTCGCTCGCCGAAAAGCTGGGCGCCCGCGTCAACCTGGTGGTGCTGAAGGCGGGAAACCTTTCCTTCGTGCAATGGGTGGAATCGACGGCGCCGCTGCGGGTCGATTTCGGCACCGACACGCCGATGCCCGTGCATTGCAGCGCGAGCGGCAAGCTCCTGGTGGCGTTCGGATCGGACGAGCTGCGCGAGTACGTGCTGCGCTCCGCCCCGTTCCGCTCCTACACCAAGAAGACGATCACGAGCGCCAGCACTTTTGAGCGGGAGCTCAAGAAGATCCGCAAGCGCGGGTTTTCCGAGGACGATCAAGAATTGCTGCCCGGCGTGAATTGTCTCGCCGTCCCGATCTCCAACCGCAACGGAGAGATCGTGGCCGGGCTGGCCGTCATGGCGCCCGCCGCCAGCTCGCCGCTCGAGACGCTGCGCGCCCATCTGCCCGAAATTCGCGAGTGTGCGGCCTGCATTGCCAGGGAGCTCGGCTTATGACACGGCCCCCGCGACGGCCGGCAAGCAAGAAAGTCGGCACGCCCGGCATCGGCACCATCCACGACACCATCCTCGGCTATATCGAGGAGAAGGGCGGTTTCAAGGTTCAGCACGTGCCTGCCAAGATCAGCGACCTTGCGGTGATGGTCGAAAAGGGCGAGTTCCAAACGTTCATCGGCTGGGAGCCGGCGTCGGCATCTGTCGTCGCGCAGGCGCCGAACATGATGCACGATATCCAGCGCATGCCGCCGATCTCAAATTCAGAAAGCCTCAAACTGGCATTCCGGCCCGGCTTCATCAAGGACCATCCGGATCTGGGCGAAAAGTTCGTGCGTGCCACGCTTCGCGCGATAGCCTGGATCAAGGCGAATGGACCGGAGAAAACGGCTCACCTGATCGCCAAAAAGATGAACGACCCGAAGAGCTACAGCATCGACCTTAATGCCTTGAAATCGGTCGACCTCACAATGCCCCGCATCGACATGCCGTCCACTCACCTTTGGCTAGCCACGATCGCCAAGCAGGGTAAGATTCCGGCAGACCTCGTCAAAAACTCCGATGCCTGGGTCATGAAGTGCGTGGACTATTCGTTCCTCGACAAAGCCGAGGGGTCGCTCAAGAAGAAATAAGGCTCCGATCTCGGGACACGAAGAACGCGGCGGAAAAGCGCCGCGCCCTTTGCTTTGTGATTGAACGGCTGCGATCAGGCACCGATTTTCGGCAGAGTGCTCTTCAGGATCGTCGAATCCATCGCCTCATAGTCGTGGTAGCGGATGGTTTCGTACAATTCGGCGCGCGTGTGCAGCCGCGGCAGGAAGGCCTTGGTCGATCCGTCACGCGCGATCGTGGCATAGAGCTCCTCCAAGGTCTTGGCTTCCGCGCGCATCGAACTCGTCGGCCAGATCACCATCTTGAAGCCGAAGTTCTCGAACTGGTCTGCCGTAAAATAAGGGGTGCGGCCGAACTCGGTCATGTTGGCGAGCAGCGGAGCCTTCACCGCTTTTGCAAATTGCTGGAACATGTCTTCGCTGATCAGGGCTTCGGGAAAAATGGCGTCGGCGCCGGCTTCGAGATAGCGCTTGGCGCGCGCGATGCCGGCTTCGATGCCTTCCTGTCCGACCGCGTCGGTGCGCGCCACGATGCGCAAATTCCGGCGGGCCCTTCGGGCGGCCGTGATTTTCGCGGCCATGTCGTCGGCGCTCGCGAGCTTCTTGTCGTTCAGATGGCCGCATTTCTTCGGCAGGATTTGATCTTCAATCTGGATCGCCGCCGCGCCCGCATCCTCCAACTCGCGCACGAGCCGCATGACGTTGAGGGCTTCGCCGTAGCCGGTGTCGGCATCGACCAATATCGGCAGATTGGTCGCCCGAAAGATGCTGCGCACAAAGAAGCAGAGTTCGTCGGACGTGATGATGCCGAGGTCCGGCAGCGCCAAGGTCGCCGAAACCGCGGCGCCGGACAGGTAAAGCGTTTCGAAGCCCGTGCGTTTGGCGATGACGCCGGCAAGCGCTGAATGCGCGCCCGGTATGCGCAAAATCCGCGGGCGGGCGCACAATTCGGCCATGCGCTCGCCCGGCGGTCGATGGTCTTCATTTTCAAGAAGCCATGTCATCTCGGCTCAAGCTCCGCGTTTGTGAGCGCTAGGCGGCAGCCAACATATGCCTGAGCATGAACGGAAGGATGCCGCCATGGCGGATGTATTCGAGTTCATAGCTGGTATCAATGCGGCAGCGGCATTCGATCGTTTCCAATGTGCCGTCGGCGCGGCGGACAAGGCAGGGAATGATCGCGCTCGGCGCAAGCCGTTTCTGCAGTCCGACGATGTCGTAGATTTCGCTGCCATCCAGCCCGTGCGTTGCACGGCTCTCGCCCGGGGCAAATTGCAAGGGCAATACCCCCAAGCCGATCAGATTGGAGCGGTGGATGCGTTCGAATCCTTCGGCGATCACCGCGCGGACGCCTAAGAGCCGCACGCCTTTGGCCGCCCAGTCGCGTGACGAGCCGGTGCCGTAAGCCGCGCCGGCGACGATGACGAGCGGGACGCGTTCTGCCGCATATTGCATCGCGGCGTCGAAAATGGACATAACCTCGCCGTCGGGCATGTGCCGGGTAAAGCTGCCTTCCGTGCCTGGCACCATTTCGTTGCGCAACCGGATATTGCCGAGCGTGCCGCGCATCATGACCTCGTGGTTGATGCGGCGCGCTCCGTAGGAATTGAAATCTACTGCTGCGATGCCCTGCGCCAGCAGGTATCGCCCGGCGTCGCTGTCGCGAGCGATGGTGCCGATGGGGGAGATGTGATCGGTGGTGACGGAATCGCCGAGGATGGCGAGCGCCCGGGCGTCGCGTATGTCTTCGATCGGCGTCGGCTCCCGTGCGGTCGCCGAGAACAGCGGCGGTTTGCGAATGTAAGTGGACCTTTTATCCCAATCGAACGTGGCGCCGCCGCAGGCTTGTAAGGCCTGCCACTGTGGATCGCCAGCGAACACCTTCGCGTATCGCTTGACGTAGAGATCGGGCAAGACGGTTTCACGGATCACCGTATCGATCTCGGCGTCGTCGGGCCAGATATCGGTAAGATAGACGGGCTTGCCGTCGCGGTCGTGGCCGAGCGGATCGCGCGTGAGGTCGATCGTCATCGAGCCAGCAATCGCATAGGCGACGACAAGCGGCGGCGAGGCCAGGTAGTTGACCCGGCATTTGCTGTGGATGCGCCCCTCGAAATTGCGATTGCCCGATAGAACCGACGCCACGATCAGGTCGTTGGCGTCTATTGCTTGCTCGATCCTAGGCGCTAGCGGGCCTGAATTGCCCATGCAGGTCATGCAGCCGAAGCCGGCGATATGAAAGCCGAGCGCATCCAGCGCGGTTTGCAAGCCGCTCTTCGCCAGGTAATCCGCGACGACCCTCGACCCGGGCGAGAACGAGGTCTTGACCCATGGCTTGGCGGCGAGCCCGCGCGCGACGGCGTTGCGCGCCAGCAGCGCCGCCCCGATGATCACCTTTGGGTTCGAAGTGTTGGTGCAGCTTGTGATTGCCGCGATCACGATGTCGCCATGACCGAGAGTGAAGTCCGCGCCGCGCACGGCCGTGCGCCTTTCCCGGTTCTCTGGCTTCGACCTCGCTGCGACCGCCGCCGCGAGCGAAGCGGGTCCGCCCGACAGCGGCAGGCGATCTTGCGGCCGGCTGGGCCCTGCGATGCTCGGCTCGACTTCTGCGAGGTCGATCTCGATCACGTCGCTAAAGACCGGCTCGGCAGTTGTCTCGTCTTGCCACAAGCCTTGCGCCTTGGTGTAGGCCTCGACCAGAGCAACATGCTCCTCAGGACGGCCGGTGGCGCGGAGGTAGGCCAGGGTTTCGCGATCGATCGGAAAATAGCCGACGGTGGCGCCGTATTCGGGCGCCATATTGGCGACCGTCGCCCGCACCGGCATGCTGAGGCCGGCGAGGCCGGGTCCGCAATATTCGACGAACTTTTGAACGACGCCTTTGTTTCTCAGCCATTCGGTGACGATGAGGACGAGGTCGGTCGCGGTCACCCCTTTGCGCAGCGCGCCGACGAACCGCACGCCGATCACTTCGGGAACGATCATGGACACCGGTTGACCGAGCATGGCGGCGCCGGCTTCGATCCCGCCGCATCCCCAACCCAGCACGCCGAGCGCGTTGATCATCGGCGTGTGGCTATCCATGCCGAGCACCGTATCGGGATAGACGAAGGCTTGGTCGCCAGCGGTCTCTTGGCAGACCATCGAAGCCAGGAATTCGAGGTTGACCTGGTGAATGATGCCGTTGCCGGTCGGCACGATGTGCAAATTGTCGAAGGCCTGCTGCGCCCAGCGCAAGAACCGGTAGCGCTCGCCGTTGCGTTCATATTCCAATTCGAGATTGCGCCGAGCCGCATCCGGCCGGCCCGTCACGTCCGCGATCACCGAATGGTCGACCACCACGTCGATGCGCAACTGCGGATTGACCAAGGTCGGGTCCGTGCCGAACGAAATCATCGCGTCGCGCATGGCCGCGAGGTCCGCTAGCAACGGCAGACCTGAGGCGTCTGGCATGACAATGCGAGAGGGAAAGTAGGGAATGCCGTCGCCGGCGTTGCGCGCCGCGAGCCAGCGGCTAAGCGCCGCAATATCCGCCGACGTCACGGCGCGCTTGCTGTGGCGATTGCGCAGCAGGTTTTCGAGCACGATCTTCAGAGAATAGGGCAGCGTGCCGACCCGCCCGATACCGGCCGCTTCAGCCGCCGGAATGCTGAAATTGCGGTAGGTCGTTCCGTTGACGTCCAATGTCCGAACGGTGTTTGCGACTTCAGTTTCGTCCATTGGATGGTCTTAATCGTGCCGCATGCGAGCAAACCTGATGGCGAGGCCGCGCCGCTGTCAAGCACGGGCCAGGACTGGCCAAGGCAGGTCTTGAAAGAAATTGAAAATGGTATGAGTATTACTTTCAGTAGATTTCATGCAGGCGGGCCGACGCCGGCGCCGCCAGCGACGTGGAGAAAGGCGACCGCGTGTCGAGCCCGAATATCCAGTACATCAAGACCTTCCTGGCCATCGCGGAATCCGGCTCGTTTTCCGGAGCGGCAAAAGCGGTCTACCGGACGCAGTCGGCCATCACCATGCAGGTCAAGGCGCTTGAGGCGAGCCTCGGCGTGGAACTGTTCGACCGGACGCGCCGGCCGCCGGTCTTGAACGACGCCGGCCGCGCCTTTGCCGAAAAAGCGAAAGAGGTTCTCTATGCGTTCAACTGTCTCTTCGCGGCGGTCAACAACGAGTCCATCGGCGGCCATCTGTGCCTCGGCGTGGTGCCGAGCGTGATCACCGGGCTTATTCCGAAGGCCTTGGTCGCGCTGCGCTTGAAATATCCCAAGCTGCATATTGAGCTGACCATGGGACAATCGGCGGAGTTGGTGAAAGAGGTCAGACAAGGCGTATTGGATGCGGCGGTCGTCAGCGAATTGCTGGAGAGCCGTTCCGGCCTGCAATGGTATCCGTTCGCGCGCGAGCCCTTGGTCGTGATCGCGCCGCTCGATGCGCCCAATCTTACGGCCGAGCAACTGCTCGCATCCTATCCTTTCATACGCTACACGCGCGCCGCCTGGGTCGGAAAGCTCATCGATCGCTATATCAAGCGGCGGCGGCTGACCGTCAACGAAACGATGATGCTCGATACGCTGGAGGCGATCACGACCATGGTCCACTACGGGCTCGGCGTTTCGATCGTTCCGCTGCGCTGTGCGACCGCGGCCGTCGATCTGCCGGTGCGCAGGGTCGCGTTCAAAGGCGCCTCGGCCCAACGGGTCCTTGGTCTCGTTCAGACCATCGGACATCCTAAGACGACGCTGGTCGAGGCGCTGCTGAGTGAGCTGAAATCGATGTCGGACTCAGGCGCGGCCCGACCCAACGTGATCAAGAAGCGCAGACGGACAAAAAAGCGCTCCGCCAAAACTGCAAAAAAATGAAGTAGATGTTCAGTCTTATTCGTTTTTTATAACGTTAGCGTGTTGTTAGGTTGGCGCCGACTCCACAAGCGTTTTCCCATTCACCGCCTGGCCCAACGGCCACAGGCGTGGCGAGCGAAACTGGATAGAAATGCTGAGTACTGAGCCACTTCTGAAGGTCTCATTGTGGCGCGGCGGTCGGGATGGCGGATTCCAGGCCTACCAGGTGCCGCAATACGAGAACCAGACCGTGCTGGACGTCGTCACCTGGGTCCAGCGCCACATCGATCCGGCGCTCTCCTACCGGTTTGCTTGCAGGGTCGGCATGTGCGGCTCCTGCGCGATGACCGTCAACGGCCGGCCGCGCTGGACCTGCCGCACGCATATCTCGGCCGTGGCCAAGGACGGCGCCGTCGAGATTGCACCGCTTGAGAATTTCCCGGTGATCAAGGATCTGGCCGTCGACATGCAGCCTTTCTTCGAGAAGTGGCAGGCGGCGAAGGGCGTATTTGCGCCGTCCAAGACGCGGCGCGACGAGATGGTGGCGCTGCGGCCGGGCAGTGTGGGGCGCATCGCCGTCGATCAGGCGATCGGATGCATCAATTGCGGCGTCTGCTATGCCGCCTGCGATACGGTCCGCTGGAATAAAGATTATCTCGGTCCGGCCCAGCTCAACCGCGCCTGGACGCTGGTCAACGACGTCCGCGACGCGGAGAACACCGAACGCTTGCGGGCGGTCGCCAGTAAAGGCGGGTGCTTGTCCTGCCATTCCCACCAGTCGTGTCAGGAATACTGCCCGATCGGTCTTAATCCGACCGCTTCGATTGCCGGCCTAAAGCGCCGGACGGTGCAAGCTTTTTTCAAGGGAACCATATCGGCGTGAGCATTCGCCTCTACATCTGGCAGCGGGTCACAGCTGCGCTGCTTGTCCCGATGATCTGCGTGCATGTCGCGGTGATCTTTTACGCGATGCGGCGCGGGCTGACCGCGGCCGATATCCTGTCACGCACCCATGGCAGCGTCGCCTGGGCGCTTTTCTACGGCACGTTCGTCGTGATAGCGGCCGTTCACGGCTCGATCGGCATTCGCAACGTGCTGGCGGAATGGTCGCCTTTGACGGATCGGGCGGCGGGGATCACAGCCGCAATTTTCGGTACGACGCTCGTCGTTTTCGGCTTCCGCGCGGTGGCCGCCGTGGTGCTGGTGTGAGCGGCCCGCGCATCAGCCATGCCGCCAACTGGCGCACAGCGCTCTGGCTGGCGGCGCTCGTGCACCGGCTTTCGGGCATCGGGCTTGCTTGCTTTCTGCCATTGCATTTTTTCGTGCTGGGCACCGCGATCGAAGGGACGACACGAATCGACTCGCTCCTTCGTTGGACCGATGCGCCGGCCGTGAAGTTCGCCGAGGCGGGCCTGATGTTCCTCCTTTTCGTTCACATGCTCGGAGGCTTGCGGTTGTTGGCGATCGAAAATCTGCCCTGGGTGAATTGGCAAAAGCAGCTGGCGACCGCCGCCGTTACGGCGTCGATGATCCTCGCTTTCGTTTTCCTGGTGCGCGTCCTTTAGGAGCCGAGAATGCAGATCGAACGGCTGCAAACGGATATCTTGATTCTCGGTTCGGGCGGCGCCGGCCTGTTTGCCGCGCTGCATGCACATGACGCCAACCCTGCTCTCGACGTGACGATCGCCACCAAGGGTCTGCTCGGAAAGTGCGGCTGCACGCGCATGGTCCAGGGCGGCTACAACGTCGTGCTGCTGCCCGGGGACTCGATCGAGCGCCATTTCATGGACACCATCGAAGGCGGCAAATGGCTGTCGCACCAGGAGCTCGCCTGGACGCTGGTGACCACGGCGATCGAGCGCGTGCACGAGCTGGAGAATGAGATCGGCTGCTTTTTCGACCGCAATCCTGACGGCAGCCTGCATGGCAAGGCGTTCGCGGGCCAGACCTTTGATCGCACCGTCCATAAAGGCGACTTGACCGGGATCGAGATCGTCAACCGGCTGATGGAGCAGGTGTGGGCGCGCTCCGGGATCAGGCGGCTGGAAGAGCACCGCGCCCTTGCGCTGATCCCGTCGAAAGACGGCTCGTCGATAGCCGGCGCGCTGTTCGTCGATATCAGAACAGGCTACATGCGCTTCATCGCGGCCAGGGCGGTGCTGCTCGCGACCGGCGGTGGTCCGACCATGTACCGCTATCACACGCCGTCCGGCGAAAAGAGCATGGATGGGCTGGCGATGGCGTTGCGCCTCGGCATGCGCCTGCGCGACATGGAGATGGTGCAATTCCACCCAACCGGCTTGCTGGCCGGGCCGCAAACCCGCATGACCGGCACGGTATTGGAAGAAGGCCTGCGCGGCTCCGGCGGCCACCTGCTCAATGGTTCCAAGGAGCGCTTCATGGCGTCCTACGATCCGGCCCTCGAACGCGCGACCCGCGACGTCGTTAGCCGGTCTATCTACTCCGAAATGAAGGCCGGCCGGACGACGCCGAATGGCGGCGTTTACATCACGATGGCGCATCTCGGGCCGAAAAACGTGGCCAAACAGTTCAAAGGCATGGTCGATCGCTGCCGGGATTGCGGCTTCGACCTCGCCGGCGGGCTCGTCGAAGTCGTGCCGACCGCGCACTATTTCATGGGCGGCGTGGTATGCAACGCCGACACTTCCACGGATTTGCCCGGCCTGTTCGTGGCCGGCGAGGATGCCAGCGGCATGCATGGCGCAAACAGGCTCGGCGGCAACGGCGTTGCGAACTCGACCGTCTTCGGCGG
>Ga0307436_1000117_pt1 | contig 32473 bp, 33 predicted proteins | sample SalMarWE160440MG_FD_202513 | JGI IMG/M metagenome (GOLD analysis project Ga0307436, IMG submission 202513) | Salt marsh sediment microbial communities from the Plum Island Ecosystem LTER, Massachusetts, United States - WE1604-40 | ecosystem: Environmental > Aquatic > Marine > Intertidal zone >...
GCGGACCAGGTAAATCATTACATCGGCGATCTCCTGCCTAACAAGCGTCATCTCCTTTTCGTCCTTTATGATCTCTTGAGACTGTTCGTCCGTGAGCCACTGAAAGATTTCGAGAAGTTCGGCTGCTTCGGCGGCGAGGGCCATGGAGAGGTTCTTTGGACTGTGGAACTGTTCCCAGTTCCGGGCCTCGGCGAATTGAGCGAGGCGTTGGCGGATATCTTCAATATTCATGGGATTTCTCGCAGTCGATTTCGCCGATAACGACTTATTAGATTAACTTTCTGTGCAATGTCAAGGGCAGGCCCCTCCGCCTCAGTCCCTCGGGGAGCCCGAAGAAACAACTGATATTACCTTGAGAATATGGGATGTGTCCCGGGTTTCTAACACGTTCATCATCCAAACATCCCCTGTTTGCATAAATCGTCAAATCTGGTAACATCGGAATTATAGACAGGCTCGCCTAACTCGTGCAATGGCGGAAGAGTCTGAGTTGGGAACAGCCAGAAAAGGAGATTCCGATGGATAAACCCCATAGAGCTATTCCGGATATCGAAGTCCTTCCCGCGCATTTCCCGATCCCCGGCATGGGGTTCCTCCCGGTAAATGCCTTCGTCATCAAGGCCAAAGAGCCGGTACTTGTGGACACGGGAATGGGAATTGACGGCGGGGAGTTCATGAAGGCCCTCGAATGGGTCATCGATCCTCATGACCTGAAGTGGGTATGGCTTACTCACGATGATGCCGACCACACCGGCAATATTCAGAGAGTCCTTGAAGCAGCGCCGGGCGCGCGGCTTGCCCTTAACTCCCTGGCGGCCTTGAGGATGAGCACTGCCTGGCCCGTCCCCATGGACCGGGTTTACTGGCTGAATCCGGGAGACAGCATCAGTGCGGGTGACCGTACGCTGACCGCAGTAAGACCGCCCATGTTCGATAACCCGACTACTATAGGTGTTTATGATGACAAGTCGGAGGCCTTCTTTTCGGCAGACTTCTTTGGTGCCATCATCCCGTCGCCGGCTCAGAATGCCGATGATGTTGCAGAAGGGGACCTGGCCCAGGGCGTGATCGGCTGGGCCAGTGCCGACAGCCCATGGGTCCACATGGTTGAGCCGGGCGGATTCATCAAGGCGCTGGACAGGATACGTCAAATCGGCCCGAAAACGGTCTTCTCGGCGCACTTGCCGCCAGCGCTGGGAAGAACGGAGCGGCTCTTGGAGCTGCTTGCGGGCGTCCCCGCTTCGACCCCGTTTGTTACCCCCGACCAGAAGGCACTGGAGCAGATACTGGCCCAGATGAGGGGCGGGAGCTGACCGGAGGGGAGTCCAGGCTCAGAAAGTCATTCTACAAGGAACAAGACCCGCATCAGTCATCACTGTTATTATCTCAATCAGAATTTGATCAAGCATTTCCCGAAATTCCTTTTTTTTGTCCATGTAAACCTACTCCCCTTCCCCCAAATCCTCCGCTATCAATCTGAACTGTTCCAGAGCGGCTTCGAGGTCGTCGACGATTTCTCGGGCGATGATTCCTGGGTCGGGCAGGTTGTCGGAGTCGGCGAGACTTTCGTCTCTGAGCCAGAAGATGTCGAGGCTAGCCTTGTCGCGACTGATCAGCTCGTCGTAATCGAATGACCGCCAGCGGCCGGCAGACTTCTGCCCGGACCATGTCGCCTTTCTCTTGTGCCTGTTTCCCGGATTGTAGCATTTGACGAATTCGTCCAGGTCTTCGCGTTTGAGAGGGTTTGTCTTGAGGGTAAAGTCCTTGTTCGTCCTGAAGTCGTATATCCAGAGCTTCTTGGTCCAGGGCGTTTCCGATGCTGGCTTTCTGTCGAAGAAAAGGACGTTTGCCTTAACTCCCTGTGCATAAAACAAGCCGGTCGGCAGGCGAAGGAGGGTGTGTACGTCGCATTCGTGGAGTAGCTTCCGGCGGACTGTCTCGCCTGCGCCGCCTTCGAAGAGGACGTTATCGGGTACGACGACAGCCGCGCGGCCGTGCTGCTTCAAAAGAGTCTTTACATGCTGGACGAAATTAAGCTGCTTGTTGGAGGTCGTTGCCCAGAAGTCTTCCCGCTCGATGGTCTCTTTCTCCTTGTATGGCTTACCGTCGGCACCGATGATTGTTGTGCTGCTTTTTTTGCCGAAGGGCGGATTAGTAAGCACTATATCGAAGCGGTCGCCTGGGTCTGATGCGAGAGAGTCAGCGACGATCAGCGGCAGCTTGCTGCCATTCGTGCCGATGCCGTGGAGCATCATATTCATTGCACAGAGGCGGGCTGTGTTGTGTACCAGTTCCCATCCCCGGAGAGCGTCTTCCTTGAGGAACTTCTTTTCGTCTTTCGTCATCGTCGGGAAGTGGTGGGTTATGTAGTCATGCGAGGCGAGGAGAAAGCCGCCGGTGCCGCAGGCCGGGTCGCAGATGGTCTCTTTCGGTTTTGGAGCCATGCAATCGACGATGGTCCTGATCAGAGGACGGGGAGTAAAGTACTGTCCTGCGCCGGATTTCGTATCCTGGGCGTTCTTTTCGAGAAGTCCCTCGTAGGCGTCACCCTTAACGTCGGAGCTCATGACAGACCAGTTCTCCTTGTCGATGAGGTCAACGATCAGGCGGCGGAGCTTCGCGGGGTCCTGGAACTTGTTCTGGGCCTTGCCGAAGATAAGACCCAAAAGGTTTCCCTTCTTGCCGAGTTCTTCAAGTATGTGGCGGTAATGATCGAAAAGATCATCGCCGTCTTTCCTTAAGAGGCTGGGCCAGTCGTAGCCGGAGGGGATGGAGTTTTTCTGGCTATAAGGCGGCCTTGACCGCTCGTCGGCCATCTTGAGGAAAAGCAGGTAAGTGAGCTGTTCGACATAGTCGCCGTAGCTCATACCATCGTCCCGGAGGACATTGCAGTAGTTCCAGAGTTTTTGTACGATTGCGGTAGAGCCTGTCATTTATTTATGTAGAGGCTGGTTTCAAACCCGCCCGTTCCTTTCAAATTCGGATTTTCTTCGTCTTCTTCCCATTTCAATGGATTGTATCTGATGTATTCGCGGATTGAGTGTAAGTCCTTTTCGCCGCGGATGATTCGTTCATAATAATTTCGTTGCCAGATGGAAATGCCGCAAGTGTCCCGGATATCATTGATACGTCGTGATGAGAATGCTTTAAAGGCCCGCACGATTTCCGGCAATCCGTGTTGTTTTGTAGGGGCAGGTTTGAAACCTGCCCTCTGCGCATCGAACAGGGCGGGTTTCAAACCCGCCCCTACGTTTAAAACGATGATACCATGAACGTGATTCGGCATTATCACGAATTCATCCAATTGGGCGTGATTATAATGATTGGGCAGGTCATCCCAACAGTTCATCACAATTCCCCCGTATTTATTCAACAGCATTTCACCATTCTTTATTTCGCCGAACAAACATTCCTTCTTCCACGCACATACCGTCACAAAATACGCCCCGGCCCGGGAATAATCATAATTCCTTAATCTGATCGACCGGCGGTGATGAAATTCAGCGTTGTAGGTCATCGGTCTTGATATAATAAATCATGCCTGAAAAATCCTTGAAACAAACGAACCCCTATCTTAAAGACCCTGAACTTCGCAAATACCTGATCGAACAATTCGTCGCGTCTTCTTCTGCGATAGAGGGAGTTCGCGCCAAATACCCTAAATTCACCAAAAAACTGCAAAAGAAAATGCGCGACATTGCTGCTGCGCAGGAAGCCCCGAAGAAAAACCAATAAAATCTGCCCCCTATTTTGACCAACACAGTCCAGTAACTCCTCACCCAATGTCATATGTAGTATTTGAAGTTAGGAAGGATAGTTCTTATATTTTTATTACTCACAAGGATTTCACCAACTGCGCCAGAAAAATGCACAGTCACGGGTTGGTGCTCGCCAAGCTTACAGGCATTGTAGTTGAGTTTGCTCAGGCCAAGAATATCTTTTGCCACCTGCTCTAAGTCCGCTACCCCGTGCTGGATTTCGATACACAAGGGAAGTGGCACCTCAGAGCCATCATATGTGCGTAGTCTAGGTTTGAATCCGGAGCCCCATAGAAATCCGCGCTTGTCGTTAATCTGCCAAAAGCTTCCGCGTAATACCGGACGCGTGCCTTTTCGAAAGACGCGCATTCCCTGCCTTTCCGGTGCCACACGAATCGCCACAAGTTTAGTTCCCGCCGGACATGCCTCGCTATAACCGGCGAACTCATCTGCATTGATTGAGGAGCGACAATGAAGGAACACCTCGTTCAGTGGTTTGCCGTGCAACTCCGCATACGTCTTCAGCACACCATGAAGGAGCTTCGTGGCAGCCTCACGCGAAAGGTGATAATCGCCTTTCCTTTGCGAATACCAAGGACCCTCGTCCCCCATGAATACAACACCATCGCCATCGTCTAAAAACATTTGAGCAGCACTGCATGCATTGCGTCCACGATCTTCGGTGTCTTTAAACGATATGCCTACGTAACATACACCATCCCTAGCCGTGCTGAGACGCCACGGCTTACCGCCCGCCTTGTAATAAAGCGCCGTCGATAAATTCCACGCACGATCAGAAAGGGGAGTTAATCCACGATCACCAACTTGTGGTGTTGTAAGACGCAGCGTCGATTCCCGAATGATTTGAATCGGCACGCCGAACTCCATCACCCGCGCTTTAAGCTGCCTGCGAAAGTCAACTGAGTAGGTGTACTGAGCTGGATCATATGGATCAAAAAAATCGGCCATTACTGCTCGGTGCTTCTTTTCACGCCAGCTAATTCTCTGCCCGATACCGCCTTCTATACGCGAACGCGGGTGGCAGTTCGTGTAAACAATATCTGGAACCACGCAGATGAATACATGAAAAGATTCGTCCCGCTTCTTTGCAACTCTTATGGCATCGAGGAAGAGATTCACCACAGAAAATACTCGTGCGTGCTCGTCATTCTGAGAAACCGCAGACTTTAGCTTTACCTCGTCAACCAACCCTTCCCATGCGGGCTCGATCGGGAAATCAGAGTGAAAAGCTTCCTCAAAACCCGGATAGTGCGTCCAAAGACGCTCGTCCAAATTAGCATCAGTAAATATTGCACTCCTCATTGCATTGGAGAACGACCGAAATAATCTGACGCCGTCACGGGCACCAAAGATCGCATAGGAAATCTGCCGGGAGCGCTCAATACCTTTCGAGTCATACGGGCCGAAGAGAGTTAATCCGTCACGAGGATGCTGAAGGCGTTGCCCATTCCAAAACTCAAGAGCGGGCTCTTCAAGTACTTTGAGTCTATTCATCTTCGCCACCCTCCTCTTCGCTCCTCTCTTCATCCAGCAAGATTGGAAGATCTTCCAAATCTTCTTCCTCAGTCTCATCTACTTTGACTGGTTCGAGCGCCCCCTCATTTAGAGTTCCATTCCAGAAAATGCGGAGGAAGCCAGCCTTTAGTTCGATTTGTTCGTGATGTTCGACTGGCAAATTCAATATAATTTGTTCCGCTGCGAGGAGTCGATTAACCCACTTATGGTTCCACCATCCTTTTGTCAACCTTTTTCTGCGCGGGCCTACTCTCTTATCCAGAATTGATTCACCGTTCCCGTCGAAAAAGAAAAGTGATGGGGTAATTTGAAGCCATAAGGACCTATCAAGTCCTCGAGCAAGCCGCAACCTCAAAGCGTAATGATGAAAATTGATTTCCTTGGGATGACCAACACGGAAAAACGTCGCCTTGCCACGGATTTTAATCCAAGTGCGCTTACCGTTAAAACCTAAGAAGCGGAGTTTAGCACCCTCTGCGAACTCCTCAGTAAGATAGAGGACCGCCTTTTGTTTCGGATGTGATTTGAACCCTGCCCTCAACAAACGTTTTTGAAGGATTTGTATGACGATGCCGGCTGCCACATCCCGCGCATTGGCCCCCCTGATTTTATCGCATGCAGTCCAGAGATACTGTTCCTTTGTTTGTTCAATTGCTTCATTGAACGCTTTGGGAGGCGGGAAGAACGCAATCATCTCTGCTGATTTAAAACGGTGGAAGGACCACGACTTTTCCAACAGACCCTGCTGTTCTTCGGTAAGCTCGTGCTTCAGTCTGTATCCGCGCAGCACCTCCGGAAGGCCCTCCACTCGCATTACATTTGCCAGCAGTTCTTCCTCTCCAGGGCAGAGCAAGTCTTCCCCCTGCGAGAAAGTAGACGCAGCCAAAGCAGGGCCGTTCACTAATAACTTTGGGGTGTCAATTGAGTCAAGCTTCTTCAGCAATCGTCTGAAACCGCCCGCCCAACCTCGGTTGAAGGCAATATAAGAAATATCAGTAGTCAACCAATCCAACTCAGCCTCGTCTACTTTTAGTGTGATCAAAAAGTCTGCTATGCCCCGCTGCTTTGCTATTCTGAGGGCAAGCGTTCTCTCCTTTGAAGGATTTGGCTTGTGAACAGAATGGGCGGACATGAGGGCGAGCATACGGAAAGATCTCTGTTTGATTGCCTCATCGATAGTTTGAGGCCATGGTTCGCCACCCAACATCTTCATTCGGTCGAACCAAACCGCATAGCCATACGTGGATAGCTTTCGCGCCAGCCATCCTGCGAGAGCAAAGTCTTCGTCAGCGTAGCTAATAAACAGATGGGTGGCGTTCACAGGAGTATTCATGTTTTTTTCCCATGGCAATTATTTCCGAATGCCTTGCTAAGGATCGACTGCCGTAGGCGTTCAGCGCGTGCAGTATTGCGTTCAAGTTCGGTTTCTACACCATCAACGAGTGAAAACTGGCGGCTTATTTCTTCAATAATAATTTCTTGTTCTGCCATCGGCGGAAGCGCAAAAATAAGGCGTTTTAAAATATCTTGATTTAGAAAAGCACGGGTACTTCCTTTGCAGTATTCTGTTGCTTGATTTAGAACAAATGGTGACCCATTAAACAGAAAAGTAAAAAAATGCGGTAACATGCCTTTGGGGGATAGGGATATCTTCATCAGATTTGTTGAGATTCTTGCCTCTCCAATGTCGTCGGGGACAACGCAAATCTCGCCTACGGTTCCCGACCGCGAAATCAAAATGTCGCTGGCACGTACTCGATACCCTTCAAGCTGGGCTGCTTTTTTTTCGGTAATATGAATTTTGCTGCCCTGCTGAAACTTCATTGCTTCAATATTTTCAATTCCAAGTACTGGAACTCCATGTGACTGATGTTCATGCTTCTTAAGCAAACTTCCAAAGGGGCCTGTCTTTATGGCATCCCTGTCGGCTCGGATAAGTTGCTCTATGTTGGTGTATACCCACCCATCCGGCAACTCCGGCAGATTCCAAGTATCAGGCGCGGCAGGCTCTTTATATTTCTTTCCCGGGTTCTTTTCTTCCCACTTCTTCTTCCGCTCGACGAGGATGCGTTTCAACAGATCTTTCCCGGATTCGTATTTTCTGTCTTTGGTAGGGGCAATCCCTTGTGGTTGCCCTTTCCCCTGGCATTTCCCGGCGTCCGAATCAGGGCAGGCACAGGGACCTGCCCCTACATTTTTTCGTCTCCATTCTCCGGTTAACTTCCCCTCGACAGCGGCCTTGAGGACAGCAGCTTTGTAGCGTTTGAGGTTCGCCTTGACGCGCTTAAGCCCGGCAACCGCCTCGTCCAGCCGGGAGAATTGCTTTTCGATTTCGGCAACGATTTCTTGCTGAATATCAAGTGATGGTTGGGAAAGTTCTGAGTTCTCAAATTTGCCTTTTGTAATGTGAGCTAGCCCTGCTCCCCCGTGCGCTTGGCGGATGTATTCATTTAAGTTCTGATTAATAGCAAGCTGTAGAAAGCGTTTGTCAAACTCACTCTCATCAAAAACAACCTTGAAAATATGCTGGTTCAACCACGCCTTTTTACCCCGCCAAATGTGAGCACCAAAGGAGGTTCCAGGAGTGCCTGACCATGCAAAAAGTAAATCGCCAGTATTAAGCAAGAACTTATCTGGCAATTCACCATCGTAATAATTAAATGGTGCATCTGGATTATTGAGATTCTGAATCCTGACAATTGGCACGCCTGATTCACGCCACTCTGACGGCTTAAATGCCCGTCCATTAATTAATTTAAGCGAATCACCAAGACGGACGCTCTTCCAACTCTCCCATTTTTGCTGCTCCTTCTGCAGTGATGCCCTTTCCTGCAAAGGCGGCTGATTTCTCTCTGCCATAAAGTCATCTGAAAACCTGGAAAGGCTCGCTTCAAGCTTTTTGATCGTACGCTTGGTTTTCACCGATAGACCTCGTCGTGACTGCCGATATCGAGAAGGATGATCTCTTTCTCCGTAACCATTGCGGTAAGTATTATGCGGTAACTGGAAGTAAGTCTGACAGCCTGAACATCTTTCATCTTCCCTCCCAGGTGGTGCAACTCAAGGTGCGGCTGAAAAGGGTCCTTCTTTAAATCGTGAACAACACTTGCAAAGCGTTCTTTCAAGTCAGGATGTTTCCTGAAGAACTTATTTGCGCGCTTTAGAAAATACTTCGAGGCAACTATCGCAAACACTACTACTCGTCCTCTGCCTCTATTGCCTGCAGAAGATCATCGACAGACTTAAACCGTGTGACCCTCCCGGCCTTGACATCCTCAAGAGATCGTCTAAGCCGCTCGGTGAAGGCCTCTTCTTCTGCTTCGATAAGGTCACGATAACGCGCCTCGGAAATCACGACATACTGGGGCTGGTTGTTCTTGATGATGTGGACAGGCCCCTGCTTCAGGGCCTCATCAACAGCAGAAATGCCCTTCCTCTTAATCTCTTGCGCAGCTACGGTATTCATATAAGCACTCCTTTCAGTACCTTATTGAGTGCCTTAAGTATACCATTTTTTGATGACAGGTCAAACGTATGCCAACATATACAAAGTATACTTTGCATTTCATAGGGTAAAAAATGCATTTTCCCCGCTCACTATATACATATTTTGTCCCTTTATGCCGCCAAGACTTCGTTCATCTCTTCCAAAATCCCATTCAACTCATCCCCAAAGACCTGATGCACCTTTCCCAACCCGCCCTGCTGCGCAAACGGGGCATAATCGAAATCATCAGCATCAATGCTCAGGTTCGCGGCAATGTGATCGCGGATCATTTCGAGCCAACGGCGCTGTTCGGCAGTCAGGGCAGGGCGACCCTTGCCCCTACGGTTTGCCTCTTGCTGGGCAATCCATGCATTGAAATTGACGGTCACCTTGTCCGGAAATGGCACCAGTTCATTATCCTGATGAATCGCAAAGCGGACAAGGGAAACCAGATCCGTGAGAATATGCTGGGCGTTTGCGCCTTTTACCTTCGACTTCTCCAGGGCGGCATAAGCTTCCCAAAGCCTGTCTATCTTCCACAAATAAGGCGGCTTTTCGATAAGCTGGGCAAGGGCCTTGATCTCTTCAAAGCGAAGCCTCGCCTTATAGGGCCGGCTGTAAAGGATCTGAAGGGCCGTAATCTCGTCCTTATGCTCTTTCACAAACTCCTCGAAGGACTGAACCATCCCCTTCGCCTTCTCCAGAGCTTCCGCGCTGAAACTTGACACAAGGACTTCATCCTTGCTGACAACATCGATTGTCTGCTCCGTGGTCTTGTAAAGCTCCACCAATTTCTTCCGAAGGTCAGGTGCGTGAAGGGGCTTCACCGACGAGTGAATGATCTTTGCGGCAGCCTTCTTGATCTGCTCCGGCGAAGGCTCTGCAACTCCTGGATTGTCCTTCTTCGCCTGCTCCACATGCCTGTCGGGATCAATGGCCTGAACAAGATCGCCAGTCAGTGCCTTTAGGCTTTTGCCGCCTGCCAGCTTCTGTATTTCCGATCTCTCTTCAGTCTTCAGTCTCTTCTCCAGCCGGGCAAGACGAGCCGCAATCGAAGAGACAACTTCTATTTCCGTATTTCCAAGGGCCACGGCCTGGAGGAGCTGCTCCAACGAAACTGAACGTTTCTTTTCCATGGGCCTCGAATCCGTCTTGTCATGCTCGCAGACGCCCACAGCGTCGACGATCACGAAATGGTCCTTCTCGCTCGCATCCGGCGTGACCGACTGCAGATCATTGGGATTGATGACCCGCACGCCGCGGCCCTTCATCTGCTCGAAGAAGGATCGGGACTTGATGGTGCGCATGAAGAAGACTATTTCCAGTGGCTTGATGTCCGTGCCAGTTGCGATCATGTCGACAGTTACCGCGATCCTTGGATTGTAGCTGTTCCTGAACTCGGCAATAAGGTCTTCCGGCTTTTTGCCGGTCGTCTTGTAAGTGATCTTCTGGCAGAAGTCATTGCCCTTGCCGAATTCCTCCCGCACGATCTTGACGATGTCTTCCGCATGGGAATCGTCCTTCGCGAAGATGAGGGTCTTGGGAACGTCGTTACGCCCGGGAAATATGTCGGTGAACAGTCTGTCGTGGAATGTCTTCACCACAGTCCTGATCTGGTCCGGCACGACAACGTCGGCATCGAGCTGGGTTGCCGCATAGGAAAGGTCTTCGTCAAGCTGCTCCCATCTGACGGCCCGGGTCTCCCTGTCACGTTTGTCTACATAATAGCCTGCTTCCACCTTCGAGCCTTGTCCGGTGATCTTTGTCCTTATCTCATAAACGTCATAGTTCACGTTCACGCCGTCGGCGACGGCCTGTTCGTGGGGATATTCCATCACAAGGTTCTGGTTGAAGAAGCCGAAGGTCTGTTTGTTGGGGGTCGCCGTAAGGCCGATGAGAAAGGCATCGAAATAGTCCAGTACCTGCCGCCAGAGGCCGTAGATGGAGCGGTGGCACTCGTCGGTGATGATCACATCGAAGGTATCTATCGGAATTGCCGGGTTATATTCGACAGGCATCGGCTCTTTAAAAAGTTCCGAATGATCGAAGAGGGATTCCTCTTCAAGCTCCTCGCTGATCTCCTCTCCCCTCAGGATCGAATAGAGCCTCTGGATCGTCGAGATACAGACGCGTGCGGTCCGGTCTATCTTGTTTGATTTCAGTTGCTGAACGATGTATTCCTCGGAGAACTTGTACGGGCTATATGGCGAATCATACTGCTGGAATTCCTTCAGCGTCTGCCGGCCGAGGTTTGCCCTGTCCACAAGGAAAAGCACACTCCCTGCGCCGCCGTACTTTATCATACGGTATATCGCGCTCACAGCGGTGAAGGTCTTGCCGCTTCCTGTCGCCATCTGGATAAGGGCGCGGGGCCGGTTTTCTGCCAGAGATCTTTCAAGGTTCCTGATTGCCGTGATCTGTGCGTGCCACAGTCCTTCTTCCTTCAGGGCAGGCATCTGCCTGAGTCTAGCACGAAGAGTCAAGGGTTTCCCGTAGACGGCCTGAGCCTCTGCCGCCTGATCCAATGCGGCAGGCTTCTCGTCATTGAGCCATCCGGCGAGTGTCTCGGGCCTATGGAAGGAAAAGACATTGCGTGAACGTGGATCGGGATCAAGCCCGTTGGTGAAGCGGGTCTCAAGACCTGTCGATTCGTAGCAGAATGGAAGGGGTCGATACCAGGCCGGAAATATGTCGGGGAAGCCATGCGTGTATTTGTCCGACTGGATCTCGACGCCGGTTAACGTTGTGCCTTCCTTTTTCGCTTCGATTACCCCGGCCGCTTTCCCGTCGATATAAAAGAGGTAATCGGCAAAACCGTGACCTTTGTTGAGAGGATAATTCCTGATGACAACGCCCATGGCAGCATGTATATTGGCATCCCTGAAATCACAGACATGCCAACCTGCCTGAGCCAACATTTTGTCAATCTGTTCCCGCGCTTTGTCTTCAGGTGTCGGACTCATATCCCCGTCCAGCAAATTCTCTCCAATATTAATCCCTTCCCCCATTATTTTCAACCTAGAAGTCGGGGACTCGGGACCGGGGACTGGGGTCTGGGCTCGCGATCGTGAAAAAAATTAAAAGCGCAGTGTATAGGGCATAGAGCAAAAAAGCCTGCAAACTGGCAAGCGTGAAAGCTGGATGGCGAGGCATGGTCATAGGGGCTCATCATCATCTTGACAGCGGTTAACGTAGACGTTAACATACTTGTGGGTAGGACAGTGATCTTTTACAGGACTGCTGACGGCAAGTGCCCAATGCGGGAGTTTCTCGATTCGTTGCCGGCAAAGGCAGCGCAGAAGGCGGCATGGGTGCTGAGTCTGATCGAGGACCTCGATGTCGTGCCGTCGATGTACTTCAAGAAGCTTGTCACAGCACAGAGGAGATCTGGGAGTGCAGGATACAGCGTGGCTCAAATGCATACCGGATATTTTGCTTCTTCGACGGTAATGCCGTTGTGGTCCTGACCCACGGGTTGATCAAGAAGACCCGGAAGACGCCGGTGAGGGAGATTGAGAGAGCCGAGGCTTACAGAAGGGATTATTTGCAGAGGAGGTTAAAGAAATGAGTGATCTGAAGAAATACGTTGAGGATAGAAAAAAGAGGGACAAGGCTTTTGCCGAAGGGTTTGACGAGGGATACGAGCAGTTCAAGATAGGCGTGGTGCTCAAGCAGGCCCGTGAAGAAGCCGGACTTACACAGGAAGAACTTGCCCACAGACTGAAGACCAAAAAGACCGCTATCTCACGGATAGAGAATCATGCCGAGGATATCAAGCTTTCGACCCTGGAGAAGGTGGCCCATGCCCTCGGAAAGAGGCTCGAAGTAAAAATCGCCTGAAACGGCCGGATCTAAGCTACATCTTTTATTTCGTTCCCTTCATACTCCGGAAACATGACAATGGCTGGATGGACGCCGAAAGCTCTTGCGATTTGCTCAGCTCGCTTCTTGCCGATCTCCACCCTTGCATTCTCCAGAAGACTGATATTCGTCGCACTTATACCACAGCGCGCTGCAAGATCGGCTTGTGTCCGGCCCTTCAGTTCCCGAAGCATCCTAATCACTTCTCCCGTTGTAAGCCTGGCATGTCGTTTTGCCGGTATAAATTCCTTTTTGTTCAATGTTTTCATAATGCCTCCTGGTATTCGTGCGGAGTTATCTCCAGCACAAAGACAGTCACAATGTCACGCCCGACTTTATAGATGACCCTGTACTGCAAATTCAAGCGCGATGACCGCTGGCCCTTCCTCTTCCAATCTCCTTTCGCCCATTGGGCTATGCGCACAACCCGGCAGCGGAAGATGTCCGTTAGCTGCCGGCCAATGATGAGGCTCTAGAGGGAGGTCAAACCCGTATTCAGCACTCAGCAGATGCATCGGCTTTTCCATATCCGCTGATTCCGGCCCTCACCGATACCTCCACGTGTGATTTACGGGCTTGACCCCTCAGGATTGCTCTTCACAGACTCATGGCAGCTTTTTTACAGCCGCTGAGAATTCATCTTTTGTGAATGCCCTGAGCGTGACTGTCTTTACATTTCCGGCCGACCCGAGTTTGAGCAAATGCGTCAGCCCGACTTCGTCACTGGGAAGATCCGCGACCGCCACATAATCGTACTGCCCGAGAACCGTATAAAAGTCGACCATCTTTCCACCCGCAGCTTCCAGAGCCCCGGAAGCTTCCTCGATCCTCATTGGCGCTTCCCTGATATTCTTTGCCCCCTGTTCGGTCAGGTTCATGAGAATGATGTATCTCGGCATGTTCTTACCCCTCTTTGTTTAATGGTTTTTCTGCGAGATCCCTGACTTACGAAGTGGAAGGAGGCGATCGGTCGAATCCCCAGTATCTCGCAAAGATGCATTGCACACCTGCAGGGTCCGTCCAGTCTTGTAATGCATTCATGACTGCCCCTCACTTTCATGTTACCACGGAACAGCAGTGAATAGTGAGTAGTGAATAGTCAATAGAAGAAAACATAGGCAACAGGCAAGAGGCGATAGGCAATAGCTGGGGTGCGGGGCGAAGCCCCGGAGGCAGTAAGTCTAAGGAAGAAGGCGGCAGATTCAAAAAAATATTGTAAATACGGTACATTTTTTGTTAAAGTCTAGCAATTTCGCGCCTTTGACGATCAGGCGATAAAGACCTTTGACCCCGGGGGGGATTTGTATTCTTCAATGACATTCGGAGTCTCCGGCATGGAGAAGCCATTCAATCAAGGAGGTGCACTCATGAAGTCATTAGGTTTAATGGTTATTCTCATGGCCGTCTCAACGGCAGCGACGGCCCTGGGCGCAACGTTCAACGTCACCAACCCGACTGAATTTCAGAGCGCATTGACTGCTGCAGCCGCAAACGATGACGACGACGTTATCAACGTTGCGGCGGGAACATACAACATCACGACGACTCTCACCTATTTCACGGACGACGGCGACGGCGGCCATACGCTGACCATCCAGGGCGCGGGGGCGGCCGCGACGGTCCTCTCCGGCGGCGGAACAACGCCTATCATGAGCATCAGCACCGACACGGGATTAGACGGCGGGGACGCCGGCGGCAACATTGTGATACGGGACCTGACCTTCCGGGACGGCAACAACACCGGCAGCGCCGGGGGAGGGACCAATATCTTCTCCTATTATGCAAACGTCACCTGTGAGGATAGTATCTTCACGAACAATACCGCCGACAACGGCGGCGGTGCCCTCATCCTCGCGCTTTACGGGACAGTGACCGTTACCGGCAACACCTTTTCGTCCAACACCTCGTCGTTGGCCTCCTCAGGCGGAGGCGGCGGCCTCGCAGCCGCCTCGCAATATGCCTCGATGACGCTCGCCGGCAATACCTTTTCGAATAATTCCTCCGCCTCGGGCGGCGGGGGAGCGGTTGCGGGGGGAGGAGTCTCGTTGACGGCCTCCGGGAACGTGTTTTCCGGAAACACCGCTTTGACCTCCGATCCTTTCGGCGGCGGCGCTATTAGGGCCTCGGGGCTCGACGGAACCATCCTGCTGGAAGGCAATGAATTCTCGAACAACTCGGCTCCCTCCTCCCATGGCGGCGGGGCGACGGTCTTATTAATGGGGAGTGGAAGTGCCATGGTTTCGGAGAATTCCTTTTCAGACAACTCGAGTGGCTGGGACGGCGGCGGGGCGTATGTATTCTCAGTCGGCGGCGGGGCCGTTTCTGTTGTCCGCAATACCTTTTCCTCCAATACGGCCTCCGGCCAGGGCGGCGGCGCGGCAGGAGGGACGAGTGGCATGGCGACGTTCGCGGACAATGTGTTTTTCGGAAATTCGGCCGACATAGGCGGCGGTCTTGTCACCGGTCCAGGAAACGCCGCAGGCATCACGAATGTCGTCAACAACACATTCTCCGAAAATAGGGCATCCACCCAGGGCGGCGGCATGGCTGCTATGCTGTTTGGCGAACTCGCCACCATGAATGTCTACAATAACATCTTCTGGAACAACTCAGCGCTTTCGGGCGCCAACGACGGCGACGACGTATACGTTAATGCAGACATCGACGATAACAGCGTCGGCGGACCCGTCAACCTTTTCAACAACGATTTCTCCGGCAACGCTAACTTCGCGTCAGCCCAGAGCGAAGACCTCGTCGTCACGCTTCTCGACAATTACGCTCAGGGCAACAATATCCAGCAGGACCCCTTCTTCGTCAACGCAGGTCTTGGGGACGTGCACCTTCAGTCAGCTTCCCACTGCATCGATAAAGGCGACAACAACGCCCCCTCGATTCCGGCTACGGATTTCGACGGAGGCAGCAGGATAGTCGACGGCGACGGCAACAGCACGGCGGTGGTGGACATCGGGGCGGACGAATTCGGCTCTGACGCGTCTTCTTATGCCTTTAATGTCCCTGCAATGGATGGATGGGGGGCTTTCCTCTTCGCCGTGCTTGCCGGGCTGGCTGCGGTGTCCCGGATGCGGAGGCGGGCAGGCCGGACGAGCCGGAATGAGCAAGTCAATGGTGACGTGTGAATAAAAGGCAAGGTTGAGGTTAAGCAAAAACCAAAGAAAGGCTATAGGCAAGAGGCAATAGGCAATGGGGAACAGCCAACAAGCCTGAGTAGTTTAGTGAGTCCCCTTCGAAAATTCAGGTGAGCACGGATGCCCGGGAAGGTGACTACTGCAGTGAACAGTAAGCCGTAAACAGTAAACAGTGAACGGTGAAGCGTGAATAAGAGGAAGGTTAAGGGCGTGATCAGCAAGAAAGGTGGCCGGGGTGCGGGGCGAAGCCCCGGCAAAGGATCGAGAAACGACATCAACTGCAGTGAATAATGAGTAGTGAGTAGTTAATAGAAAAAAGCGAAAAAAAAGAAACCGAGGCTAAGGCACGGATCCTAGTGGCCTTTCTCCGGAAGCGGTCTGAACTCCCCTGTCTCTTCCACGCTGACGGGGAAGCCCTCGATCTCGGCGGGTATCTTCCCTGCTATCTCCGGCGTCTTTTCTGTGACATAGACCTTTATGCAGGGTCTGCCGTCACAGCGGCCCTCCGCTACTCCGGTTACGCCCGGTATAGCCATCAATTCGTTCCTGTGCCTTTCGAGCACCGGCAGGATTTTCCCGTCTGTCTTCATATTTTCTCCCTTGGGGCCGGGGCTCTTCGCCATCGCACATCCTATGACCGCAATGCAGAGAAGGAGCGCCGCCATGGCGGCGACGCCCCAATTGACCTTTCTAATCAGCACAGCGCCCCCGGACCGTTCATAACCGGCAGGAAAGAAAGGGGCATGAAATCTCCCCTATTTACCGTCGATTGTGAAGGTCTTGCCTGTCAGGTCCTTAAGACTGGCGAGGACCGTATTTATGTTGTTGGCGACGCAATATTTGCCTGAATTGTCGCCGGCGAAGAGAAGCGCCACCGGATTCAGCCCGGCGCTGGTCACTATGAGCGAGCCCGAATCGCCCGCCTTGACAAAGGGTCTGTTTGATTGAACGATGACCTGGCCGGTGAAGAGGGCGTTGCCGGAGGCACCGTAGTTTATGGTGATCGTCGCGTTTATCGCCGTGATCGTCCCGACGGTAAGGTTGGTCGTACGCCCGTATTTCTCAACAGAATCTCCGATAACAGGGTTCGCCGTAGCAGAAGAAGGCGTACCGTATCCGTCGGAAGGCGTGGAGTTGCCTACCATCAGCTTGTTAGTCTGCGGATCCGTATATACCTTTGCCAGCGCGACATCCACGGTGTTGGTGCCGCTGAAGTCGATCGGTATATAGTAGGAAAGTTCTCCGATGATGTTGTTTCCGGACTCGATGCACTGCGTGTCGTACAGGCCGGGCTGTAACACCCTTGAGCCGATCGGGGCGTTATTTTCAAGGGCGTAGACATGATTATTGCTCAGAGCATAATAGTTGGCGCCGTCCGTCACCCTTGCTCCTATCGTGCCGGCGGAGCATTCGTTTTCGTTGCCCGTCGAGACCCCTATCGGCACGGGAGGCGTCAAGACGGCGGTAGTGCTTACGCTACTGCCGCTGCCGCCGTGGCCGTGAGTGTTGCCTGGTTTGAGGGCATGGAACTCACCCGTAATCCTCACTACAACTGGCACACCGCCAAGACTTGCGGGAATCCCCGCTGTTCCGGGACCCTTCGTGAAAACAATGACGGCAGGCTTTCCCTGGTCATTGAGCCCCGTAGCGGTGCCTACAACCTCCGGCAATGCAAGCAGCGCCGGAGAATAGTGGTCCTGAATCGCCGTCACGGCCTGAATCTGCGGGTTTTCCATGCCGAGAACGGCCGGCTGGCTGCTGTTGACCTGCATACCCTCAATGATCTTCGCCTCTGCCGTAACCGACCCCATCCATAGGGCGAAGGCGAAGAGAATGAAAACTGGAACAAGACGGACCAATAAAGAAGTAAAGCGCCTGTTCATCGTTACCTCCCAAAATATCGGGAAGCCCCAAAAACAGAAAGGCTGCCCCGGTTCTCAAATACCTTCGACGGCCCGGCTGTCTCTTGCAAGACCCGCGGCTTTCCGCCCCCTCCTTGCGAAGGGTTCGGCCTTTCGGGCGATTAATTAACCTCACTTCTATGTAAAAACATTATAGCAGACAGCCACAGGACACGTGAAGAAAAGGCAGCAGGAAACAGTGAATAGTGAATAGTGAAAAGTGAATAGTAAGTAGACAAGAAAGGCAATCGGCGACAAGCAATAGGAAACAGCAACAAGCCACCAGGCCAGCAAGCCTGCAAGCGCGAAAAAAGCTTGCATTCATTTTCGTGATAGAATGTGAGAAAGAGGACAAAGTCTTGGGCAACGGGGCATGAAAGGGGGGAATCAAATGAAAGCTTTTCTTGTATCTATCCTTATACTCTGCACAGCCATGACGGTCCAAGCCGCAGGCCTCGAAGACATGCTGAAGGCATTCGGCGGCGCTCAGAAGAGCTCTCCCGGCGAGGGCACGACTGCAGCTGGGCTCAAGGAGGCCCTTTCGGTGGGCACCCAGAATGCGATCAAGAGCCTATCCAGACCCGACGGTTACTTCGGCAACGAGATGGTGAAAATCCTTATGCCCGAAAAACTGAGGAACGTGGCGGAAGTGCTGAGGCGGGTCGGGTTCCAGCAGCAGGTCGACGAGTTTGTCCTGAGCATGAACCGGGCGGCCGAAAAAGCCGCGCCCAGGGCCGCCTCTATATTCGGCGACGCGATCAAGGAGATGACATTCGAGGACGCCAGAAAGATCCTGGCGGGGGGCGACACTTCCGCAACCGATTTCTTCAGGGAAAAGACCCATGACAGGCTCTACAATGCATTCGAGCCCGTCATCTCATCGAGCATGGACAGTGTCGGTACGACAAAGGCCTATAAGGACATGATGGGTAAATACGAGTCGCTGCCCTTTATGGGCTCAAAGTCGTTCGATCTCGACCATTACGTGACCGACAGGGCTCTGGACGGCCTCTTTCTGATGGTCGGCGAGGAGGAAAAGAAGATCCGGACAGACCCCGCGGCCCGCACGACCGACCTCCTCAAGACCGTCTTCGGGGGAAATAGTAAGTAGAACCTATCTCAAAATCGGTTCCTGGTTGAATGTTGTCATTCCCGCAAGCGAAGCGCGTCGGGAATCCTTCTGAAAACAAAGAAAGATTCCGGACAAGCCGGAATGACAAAAGAAGTGGATATCATGAAATTTCAATTTTGAGATAGGTTCTAGTGAATAGTAAAAAAGAAGCGAAAGGCGAGAGGGAAAACAGCTAACAAGCCTGCAAGCTGACAGGCACAGATAAAAAGAGTGGGAGGCGACGGGCAATAGGCAAGAAAACAAGGTTAAGGCAAGAACTGAAGCAGGGGTGGGACGGAAGACCGAAAAGTGGGATAATGGAACCGGGAACCGGGTCAAAGGATATGAAGGAAAAGACCATCATAAATTTCGGCGACGCCGGGGAAAAGGAACGGTGGGAGCCCCTGAACGACGTGGTCATGGGCGGGAGGTCGGAGGGGGGCATGTCGGTTGCCGACGGCGCGGCGGTCTTTACCGGCAGGGTGTCGCTCGAAAACTCCGGAGGGTTCGCCTCCGTGAGGTCGCTCCCGCAGGAGTTCGACCTGACGGGCTACGACGGCCTGATCGTCGAAGTCAGGGGCGACGGCAGGCGCTACCGTCTCCGCCTGAAGACCGACGACGATTTCGAGGGCTTTGCTTACCAGGCGACGTTCTTCACTGACCCCGCAGGGTGGACGGAGGCACGCCTTTCCTTCGAGGAGTTCTTCCCTGTCTTCCGCGGCCGCCTGGTGGACGGTGCGCCCGGGCTTGACCCGTCGAGGATCAGAAGGGTCGGCTTCATGATCGCCGACAGGCAGGAAGGCCCTTTCAGACTCGAGATACGGGAAGTGAAGGCATACAGTGAAGACGGCAAAAGGCGCAAAGGGCATAGCGCAAAGAAACCGTGAAACGTGAACAAGCCTGGAAGCTGACAAGCCGGCAAGAAACCGTCTTGCGCAAAACGTGACAGGTGGAAGCGCGATGGCCGACGAAATGTGGCAATGCCAGATGGCTAACTGCGGTTATATCTACAATCCTGCGAAGGGTGACAGGAAAGGGAAGATTCCACCGGGAACGAGATTCGAAGATCTGCCGGAAGACTGGAAGTGTCCTGTCTGCGGTGCCGGTAAACATATGTTTAAAAAGATAGAGTAGGGAGCCGAAATGCCGAACGCACCGGCGCAACTGAACTATTTTTTCATCTTTGAAAGCAACTCCGCCGGCGGCAGAAAAGAAGAGCACTCTTCGCTACGGATCTTGCGGTAAAAGTCGCATGCCTCGCACTGCGTAACTTCCTGGGCAAAGGTCCCTTGGACCTTGCCCCTGCATAAAGTCCCCGCCACCACCCAGCAGGCCCTGCCGGCGGCTAAGCCGTCATGCACTCCGTCGAGGTCCTTCTCCATTGTCACCGGACAACTCCCCAGATCGCTCTCATGTATCCCCCCCGGTTGTCTCCCGCACCCCTTGAACTCCCAGCAGTTGAGTTTTGAGAGGCTGTCTCCCATGACCGGCTGCACGACCGTCCGATTCTGTTGAAGACTGTTCTTGAAGTTCCTTATCAAATCCGCATGATGCATACTGTCCTGGTAGAACCGTTTGACGTAATTGAGGGCGCTGTCGGTGCTTTCCCCCCTCAGTGTTTCCTGGAAGTAAGCCTCGGCCCCCGTCTCTTCCATCGATATCGCCGATTCCAGTGCCTCTGTCAACGTTATGTCCCTTCGCCTGATCCTTTCCTCCAGTGCCCCTCCTATTGCAAGGGTCTCTTCAATGAGCGGGGTCATGTCTATCGCAAATTCAGGCGGCAGCGCATCAAAGGCCAGGAACCCTATATTGATGGTCATTATGACGGCATGGCGGGATTCCTCGCACATCAACCTTTCAAAAAGAGGTTTTGCCTCCGGGAACAATTCACTGAGTTCGAGGTAGATCTTCTCGGCGAGAATCTCAACATGAAGGGCCATGTCAAGAATCCTGTGTATGTCCATCTGTCCCCTGCTTGCGGCCCGGTCGCCTTCCATCGGTAGTCCCAATCCTTCGAGAGTTGAGCTATCTGCTGTGCCTGGTTCGATTATATCACAAGAAAACGAGATTAAGGCTAAGGTTGAGGTTAAGGCAAAAGTAAAGAAGGCAATGGGCAATAGGCGACAGGCGACTGGAAAACAGCCGGCAAGCTGACAAGCCTGCAAGTCCGAAGCGGACCTCCGCGAGGACCCGCTTCGACCGGAGATCCCTGCGTATCAGGCGGCCCGGCTGTGGTGGGCCCTTGTCCTCACCTGTTTCCTGTCCTCCACGACCCTGACGCCCAAGTGCTCAAGACGTCTCATAAACCGCTCCATCTCATCAAGCGGACAATACTCTGCGGGGAAAGTCTCGTTCAGTTCCTCAAAGGTGACGACACCTTTCTTCTTGCCGAGTTCCAGGAGGGCATTTTTTAGATCCTTTTCTTTCATTACAGCCACCTCCTTCCGGTTCACCCCTTCTCAGTTCCATTATACCGCCTGCCTTACTGTATTACCATGATTAAGATCATCTTGAGGGCTGACTCAGTGAGACATACACTGGGCGATGTTCGCTATCCCGCTAAAGGTCCCGTCGTTGTTGAGTATTACGGAATATGTGTCCGGTCCCACCGCTGCATTCCATGTCCCGACGATACCTATTCCGGCCCCCTGCCTTGTCAGAGTTAAGACCTCCTCTCCGAGCGGGTTGCTTATGGTCATCATCGTCGAAGACGTAAACGAAACGAACCAGACCTCGATCCCTTTTGAAAGACCGCAGCCCAGGAAATCCGTGTTTTCCACATCCAGTATGAGGACGCCCCTCTGCGAATCATAGACGTAATGCCCGCTCGATGTCTGTGTCCCCCGTACGTTGGACTGAAGGTCGGCGGCGACAATTTCCCAGCTGATATTGCCGAAATCGAGCCTCCATTTCACCCATCCCTTGACTTCTCCCGCCTGGATCTCGGGAATGATCAGGAAAAAGGCGGAGGTGGCAGAGTCATAGGTAACGTAAGGGGTACCTGTAATCTCCACCTGGTCGTTACCGACGGCAAAGGCGGCAGAGGACGCAAGGATGACGCTAACAGCAATTACAACGACTGTCAAGGCTTTCATTTTTCCCCCTTTCAAGCAATAAGACATGCCGTGCCAGGCGGCGAATTCTAACGTGCGGCGTTCCTGCTCATCTGCTTAAAGGAACGTGCGCTTTTCCCCTCACATAGAAGAAGGTCTTCTCCTTATCTGAAGCACTTCCTCCTTAATCTTCAGATATCACAACATCGCCCCGTTGTCAAACAGCGCTGAAAAATTCCCGCTGCAAGTCTCGGCCGGGAGTCGCTCCGGCCGGAAAGCCTGATATAATTTGACTAGAAAGGACTCTCATGAAGGCAGCGAATGCGGTGGTCAATCTCAATGCGCGCGGGCTGAAGCAGGCGATAAGGGTGATGGGAGCTTTCGGTCCCATCAGAAAGACGGGGTTCTTCAACGTCCTGCTCATGGAGGCGAAGGACGTCCCCGGTATGCTCGAAGACCTGAAGGAGATGATGACCAGGGACCCGGCCTCGCTTTCCTTTCTCGCCAGGATAGTCCCCGTTTCCCATGCCTTTACCTTTCAGACGCCTGAGGAGTTCGAGGGAAAGGCGCGTGAGATAGCCCTTGGGTGGGTCGACGGCCTGGCAGGCAGGTCGTTTCATGTGAGGATGAGGCGGCGCGGCTTCAAGGGAAAGATGTCCGGCCTCGATGAGGAGCATTTCCTGGACCGCCTCCTGCTTGAGGCCCTGGAAGAAAGGGGGACGCCCGGCAGGATTACCTTCGAAAACCCCGATGCGATCATTGCTGTGGAAACAGTCGGGCCGTGGGCGGGTCTTTCCCTTTGGATGCGTGAGGACCTGGAACGCTATCCTTTTGTGAAACTGGACTGACCAAAAAAAGTCGCAAAGAGCATAGCGGAAGAAGACCGTGAAACGTCAACTGCAGTGAAGAGTGAGTAGTAAGTAGTGAATAGTAAAAAAAGGCACTAGGCTATGGGCAATAGGCGACGGGAAACAGCCAACAAGCCCAAGAGACAGTGAATCGTGAAGGGTGAAGGGGAAGATGAAGACGCGGGATGACATATTGCTCTTTTTGACTTCTGTACTTGCGGTATCTTTCGTCCTGCTTCCCGGGTGCGCGGTAAAACCGGACAAAAAGGTCGTGAAGGAGACTATCGTCCGGTATTTTCAGGGGAAGCACTACGAGGTCGTCGAAATGGAAATAGCGGAGATTTCATCGATCCCGTTAAAGAGCAGGGTATACATGGGACCTGAAGGCTACACTGTAAGACTCAGGTCCCTGACCCTCGAGGCAACGGAGGACTCCGGCCCGCCCTTGAATTACAGGAAAGGACAGCTTCTCACCTTCGGGCATGCGCTCGTTCACATCAGGGCGGGAGAGAAGGGAAGGTGGTTCGTCTCCGGTATCTCGGGGATAACCGTGTTATAGGCAAGAAAGCAAGGTTGAGGCTGAGGTTGACAACTCCTGTGGGCGTGCTACGCTGTAATTAAGGGAGCAGAAAGCATAATGTTGGTAAAAGAAGGTGTATGATTATGCCGGACTATTCCGATTATGTATTTATCTACGCCAAGGAAGGCAACGAGTATGCATGCCCGTTAAAGAACATCAAGGGCCAGGTGGTGAAGACGGACAAACTCACGGAAGAAGAGAAGAAGAAGTGCCTTAACATGGCAGAGATAGTCGGTACGGAGCGGATATAAACGCCGGCAGTCGAGGGCAGACAAAGGAGAGGCTGGAACTGCATTCCGGCCTCTTTGCCATGTTACGGTGCGGAAGCAGGGCTAAAAAATGAACTGTGATGTCGCAGGAAAGCCCGGCATGGACACCGAAAAAGTCATGTAATGACGACATGATCTGATTTATCTTTCACATAAATGCAGACATGGAGTGTTACGATCTTCAAAAGATGGCCGGCAGGCCTCTTTACAGGGCTGTAAGGTGTCGCTACAAGACATTTTTCGCCGACCCCGCTGGCCCTTGTGGTTATTCCATTGCAGTTGTGGTGTAAAGAAGCAGAAAGGTTCGAACAGGGAGGAGACAGGATGGTGCTTGATCATGTGGGCGTGGTGAACAGGGACGAGGAAGGGGCTGTCCGCTTTTACAGGGACCTCCTCGGTCTCGATGTGATAAAGGAATCCTCGGTCTCGCCCGAACTTGCCTCGAAACTATTTTCCGTCCACGATGAGATCAAGATGCTGGTCTACGGCAAGGACGGTCTCAAGGTGGAGGTCTTCGTCCTTCCCGGCTTTGCCCCTCCTGCTCCGGCGGTGCCGCACTTCTGCATCCACGTGCCCGATCTTTCCGCCTTTCTTGAGAGAGCAAAGGCAGAGGGGGTAAAGACGATATCGGCCCAAAGGGGCGATCATACCGTCCATTTTGTCGAGGACTTCTCCGGAAACCGCATCGAAGTCAAACAGCAAGCTTCTTCTTCAGCCTCTCCACGACCGCATCGATAAACTCTTCCGTAAGGGCGTACTTCCCGGGCCTGGGGTCGGCGATGACCATCAGGTCCTTTGTCATGAAGCCGCCTTCGACGGTCTCTCTTACCGCAGCTTCCACGGTGGCGGCGAAATTTACGACGTCGGGCGTGCCGTCGATTTCCCCCCTTTTGGCGAGCGCACCCGTCCATGCGAAGATCGACGCGATCGAATTGGTCGAGGTCGGATTTCCCTTGAGGTGCTCGTAATAGTGGCGGACGACGGTGCCGTGGGCGGCCTCGAATTCATACTTCCCGTCGGGAGAGACGAGCACCGATGTCATGAGGCCAAGGCTGCCGAACCCGGTGGCGACCATGTCGGACATCACGTCGCCGTCGTAGTTCATGCAGGCCCATAGCATCCCTCCCTCCGACTTTATGACCTGTGCTATCGCGTCGTCGATGAGAAGGTACCTGTAGTTTATCCCGGCCTTCCGGAAGTCTTCCCCCACTCTCTCCACTTCCTCGGCGAAGACGTCCCTGAAAAAACCGTGATACTGTTTTGAGATCGTGTCCTTTGCCCCGAACCAGAGGTCGACCTTCTCCCCGAGGGCATAATTGATGCAGGCCCTCGCAAAGCTCCTTATGGACTTTTCCGTATTGTGCATACCCATGATGACGCCGGGGCCCTTGAAATCATGGATCTTCACCGATATCTTCTCCCCTCCGTCTTCGGGAGTGAAGACGATTTCGGCCCTGCCCGGCCTGTCGACCGCCAGTTCGGCGTTCTTGTAGATGTCACCGTAGGCGTGGCGGCCGATAATGACGGGCTTCTTCCAGTTCCGCACCGCCGGAGGGATGTTCTTCATGATAATGGGTTTTCTGAATACCGTCCCGTCGAGGATCGCGCGTATAGTGCCGTTAGGGCTCTTCCACTGCTCCTTCAGTTTATATTCCTTTACCCTCGCGGCATTCGGGGTGATCGTGGCGCACTTTACGCCTACGCCAGCCTCCTTGATCGCGTTTGCGGCCTCGACGGTGATGCCGTCGTCCGTCTCGTCCCTGTGGCTTATGCTCAGGTCGTAATAGCGGATATCGATCTCAAGGAAGGGATCGATCAGCTTTTCCCGGATAAAATGCCAGATGATGCGCGCCATCTCGTCGCCGTCCATCTCCACTATGGGCTTTGTCACCTTGATCTTCTCTGCCAAAACCGCCTCCCGTGAAAAGAAAGTTGTCAAGTGCGTAATTTTAACCCAAAAAAAAGCATTTTTGCCACGGATTAGCACGGATGTCGAACAAACGCCTGATGGACCATATACCCCTCCGTCTTCCGGTGCCTGTCTTCACTTCCGCATTCTGCATTCTGACTTCCGACTTCAGCCGCGGTTCATTTCAGCCCGTTTTTTGTGATAGGATACAACTGGATCACGATTTCCGTGAAAGGAGCGGACATGTCAGAACAATGGTACAAGGACCTGCCTGAAGACGCCTTCAAGACCGAGACGGACAAGGCCTACGAGAAGGCGCTGGCGGCGGTCAGGAAGGGGCTCGAGAATGGACTCGATTTTAATGCCGCCTGCGAGGCCATAGAAATCGGGGACGAGAAGCTGAAGGCCGGCTTCGTGGACGACATGCTTAAGGTCCTGATAGCCGAGGAGCACTTCGGCAAGGACGTCTCCCTGCCGGACCTCGCGAAGAAACTCGGGGTCCCCGTGGAGCGTATGGAAGCCGCCAGGAAGGAAATGCTGGAAGATGTGCAGGAGACTTCCATCAAGGCGTTCTACAAGGGGCTTCGCGCGGGAAACGCCTAGGCCGTGGACGAAGGCGTCCCCTGCATCGAAGGCTCGGTCGTCACCTTTCCCGGAAGTCCGGCCATGAAGTCATGCACCCTTTCGGCCGACTCGGTGATACAGGGGGTGGGTTTCGGGACCGGCTCTGTCGTGGGGTTCGATGAACAGGGGAACCTCTGGAGGTGCAACATCTCGCGAGACACCGTCATCGGCGGCATCCCCTGTAAGGCAAGGACCGAAATCGAGTTCTGGCCCTCGGGCGGACTTCTCATGTGCACGCTTTCGGCCGAGACGGAGATCCAGGGCGTTGCCGCAGCGGCTGGCAGCCTCGTGATGTTCCACGACGACGGTCACCTTTTCAAATGCGATATTGCAGAGGAGACTACCGTGGAGGGATTTCCCGTTGCCCGGGGCACCGACATCTGTTTTTTCCGGGACGGCGGTCTCTCTGCCTTCAACCTTTCCCGCGGCATGGTGATAGGCGGCATACACTGCATGGCCGGAACGAGGGTGTGGCGCCGGAGCGACGGCAGACTTGCGGGATGTACGGCGGACGGGGCGTCAGAGGTCGACGGCGTCCGTTATGAAAAAGGCGGGCTGGTGGTTTTCAGTGAAGACGGCATAGCCATAGATTATGCTGAAAAAAAGATGTGATGGGACGACCTCCTTCCGCGCGTTGAGGGTTTACGTTGAGGCCAACATCTTCTCGCGCACCCTTTGCTACGGCGACGGATGCCTCCGGGGCGGGGTTCTGGGCTCGGAACAGGTGATCAACGGTGTCCCCTGCCGCAAGGGTTCATGGCTCTGGCTCCATCCAAACGGAATGGTGTCGAGTATCGAGACGGTGCGGGATGCTGTCATCGAGGGGGTACCCTGCCGGTCGGGCATGCGCATCTTTTTCTACGAAAACGGCGGCCTGATGAAATGCAACATTCCTGCCCACGACATCATAAGGGGGGTCCCTCTGAGTTCCGACACCTTTCTGCTCTTTCATGAAAACGGGATGCTCTCGGCAGGCAGGCTGGCGAGGGACATCATCTGTCAGGGAGTTCCCTGCAGGGAGGGGAAATGGATAGGGTTTTACGATGACGGCTCCCTCAAGCGTTGCTTCCTTGCCGAAGACACTGTCAGAAACGGCGTTCCCCTCGCAGCCGGCTGCTGGGTATGTTTTCACAGGAACGGGGCGATCGACAGCTACAAGCTCCCTGCCGAAACGGTTGTGCATGGCGTGTCCTGCGGGGAAGGGGACGTCCTCCTGTTCGACGAAAAGGGCCGGCTGGCCGAAAGGGTCAGGCCGCACCCAACCGAACATCCGGGCTAGGAATAGCCGAAAAATCTCATCATATCCCCCGCGATAGCATCGAACCGGCGGTTCATCGGGTCCGTCCATTGCTGCCGCGGGGGGAGGGCCAGGACAGGGTTGGCATTGAATTTCTTCGCCGCCAGACTCCTGTCAACGATCTTTACACCTGAGAAGGACTCAAGCTCCCCGAGGGTCTGCTCCCTGCCGATGTCCTCGATCCGGAGCACAAGCTTCTGATCCAGGGGCACCACGGCCAGTCCGTCCAGCGCCTTCCTGTTCCTGTATGTCCAGATCCAGGCCACCCTCTCAAGCGGGGTCATTTCCGGCCACCTTTCGAACCAGGGATCGCTGCGCTGCGGTACCGACCCGAAGGCGGCACGTCCGTGCCACCCGCGGCTGAAGGCCGACCTCGCAAAGTCTTTCCCGTTCCTCACGGAAAGGATGAACCTGGCCCGGGGATTGAGCGTGTATACCGCATCGATAAAGTGGATGTAGAGGTTGGATGAATCTATGAAGCGCCCCTGTTCGATACCCTGATGGAGGTCCAGTACCGCCATCAGACGTTTTTCCGGTGTGTCGAAGGGGTCGGAGTGGGGATCGGCATTCAGAAAATATTTGTCCAGGATATAGTGCACCCTGTATTCATGGCTGCCCCCCAGAAGCCTCGCAAGCGTTTCCGTTCCCGACCTGCCGGTCCCGGTTATGATCAACATGGAATTCTCCAATCACGCATATGTGACTTTTTAACTCTAACCTGAACCGCCGGTTTTCGTAAAGTGGTCCCCGGACGTTGCGGGGCCCTGTCAGGGGTGATACCATGGAGAGTACGGAAAATCCTCCCGGAACTACCTGCCCGTCCGGCAGGCAGGGGCAGGTGGAGATTTTCTGGTAAATGCCGATTCAATTATTATAAGGCGAACAGACCAGTGGTAAAGTCCGATGGAGGTTCATACACGTGGTGGATGATAAGTCGTTGTACATATTGACTGTTAACAGCGGCTCGTCGAGTGTGAAACTTGCACTTTACCGCATGGGGCCTTCTGAAGACAGGCTGCTCTCGGCACACATGGACAGGATCGGTCTCAGGGACGGTTCGTTCCATATCTCCTACGGTTCCGGCAATACCCTTGTCGATGAGCGCGTGGACCTCCCCGACCACGATGCGGCCCTGAAGATCCTCTTCGAATGGCTGGGGGCGAGGGAAGAGGTAAGGGGACTGGAAGCTGTCGGACACCGGATCGTTCACGGAGGCACCAGTTACGCCGAGCCTCACCGGATCGGACCGGACCTCATATCGTCACTGAGGGAACTGGTCCCCCTGGCCCCCGACCATCTGCCCCATGAGATAAAGGCGATAGATGCCGTGGGCCGTTTTTTCCCGAGTCTTAAGCAGGTCGCCTGCTTCGATACCTCCTTCCACCGCACCATGCCGAGGGTCGCCCAGCTGATTCCCCTGCCCCGTCATATCGTGGACAGGGGGGTTCTCCGATATGGATTCCACGGCCTGTCATATGAATACATAATGAGGGCGTTGAGGGAAGAGGTGGGCGAAGAGGCCGCGAAGGGACGCGTCATCGTCGCCCACCTCGGCAACGGGGCGAGCATGGCTGCCGTAAAGGACGGAAGAGGAATCGATACGACCATGGGTTTTACGCCCGCCGGCGGACTCATGATGAGCAATCGCTGCGGTGACCTCGACCCCGGCGTTCTCATCTACCTGCTCAATGAACTGGGGTACGAACCTTCGGCGCTGAATGACCTCATAAACAGGCAGGCAGGTCTGGCCGGCCTTTCCGGCTCAAGCCCGGACATGAAGGACCTTCTTGAGAGGGAGAGCACTGACGGCAATGCAGCGGATGCAGTCGGCCTTTTCTGCTACCAGGCGAGAAAGTTCCTCGGGGCGCTTTCCGCGGTGCTGGGCGGGCTCGATACCCTGGTCTTCACAGCAGGCATCGGAGAGAATTCGCCGCAGGTGAGACGGAGGATCTGTGAAGACATGGGGTACCTCGGGATTGAACTGGACGAGGAGAGGAACGATGCGGGCGAAGCCGTCATATCCGGAAAGGGTGCGCCCGTAACGGTCAGGGTGATGAAGACAAATGAAGAACTCATGATCGCCCGCCATACCCGCGATGTCATCCGGAGAGCGAATGTCGAATGAATGGTCAGGGCATATGGACCCGAGAGAAGGCACATACCCTGACTGGAACCTATCGTAAGAATGAAACATCGTCGTGGACCCTAGGTCTGTAATTCCGGCTTGTCCGGAATCTTTCTTTGCTTTCAGAAGAATTCCCGACCTGCCTGCCTGCCGGCAGGCGCGCTTCGCTTGCGAGAATGACAAATCTGAAGTGACACCCTATTTTGAGATATGTTCTGGCAAGGCAGCACGGAAGGAGCATCGAAAAAGTCTTGTAATGACGACATGATTCTGTCCATCTTCCACATGAATGAGGACCCGGCGTCTAGTGATTATCGAAAGATGGCTGGCAGACCCCTCTCAAGGGCTGTAAGGTGTCGCTACAAGACATCTTTCGCTGCGCCTTCCGCGCTTTTCAGAGAATCTCATGAAACGGTACGGTATATTTGCCGGACGCAGGGGTGTCTTTCGCCCTGTCCTACTCAAGTGTGAATACAACGCGGCTTTCCGTTATGTCGTCCTTTTTTTCAGGGGCGAGGGAGCCTGGTTCCACGAGGAAGACCCTCTCCGCCTCGATCCTGGAGTTCAGGATGTAGCTCCTTGCCGCCTGTGCACGGTCGTGGGCCAGCCGTCGCAGGTCGTCGTCCGTTATGATGATATGGGCGAGGATTAGTTTTTCCATCTCCGCCGGAGGCAGTTTCTTGACGATGCCCAGAAAGTTCGTAGGCCTCGGGAATTTCTCTTTCCTGTAGACCTCCCATAGAATCCTGTCCCGTTCGTCGGACTTTATCTCCACCTGCTCAAGAGGAACCGGCTTCTTCCCCCCGGCTTTCATGTCCAGAAGGGCCTGCTCCTTCAGTTTTCTCTGAAAGCTCATTTCCCTGAGTGAATTCCTGTCCTTTTGGGGGTCGACGTAGCCCGTGATATCAAGCTTAAGATACGGCCTTTCGTGGAGTGCGGTGATAAGTGTGCCCAGCTTCTTCAGGCTTGCCGGACTAAGAGAGGTGCTCCCGTAGTCGAATTCGAGGTAACCCAGATTTTCGCCTCCTCCTCCGCCGAAAAGGGATGCGATCAGTCTGAAGGGCGAGGTGACGATCCTCGTGATGAACTTTCCGATCGCCTTCATGATCACGCTTCCCAGGCTGAACTTCGGGTCGTCTAGCCTGCCGGAAACGGGCACGTTCAGGTTGATCTCACCCTTCCTGTCCTTGAGCAGGGAGATGGCGAATTTTACCGGGAGCCTGACGGCATCGGGGCTTTCCACCTTCCTGCCCAGGGTCAGCTGGTCCAGGGAGACGAGGTTTTCGGCAGTCAGCATCTTCCCCGCTATGCGGTACTTAAGCTTAAGGGCCAGCTTGCCTTTTGCTATGGAATACCCTATGTATTTGTTGGAGAAAGGTGTAAGGGGACTCAGGTCCATGTCCTTGAAGTCCAGGCTCAGGTCCACAAAAAGGTTTTCCCCGAAAGGGTTCACCTTGCCGGTGATCTCCAGGGGGGCGTAGCCGTTCCACTTGCCGAAAAGGTCCACGTCGGCGGGCGAAGTCCTGGCCGAGGAGAGTTCTGACACCCTCCCTGTTACTCCTGTCAGTTTTGCCGAGTAGACCGGCTTGATATGCCGGTCGGTGAAGTCTATTGTGCCGCCTTCGAGCGTGGAGGTCCCTATGACGATCTGTCTGCCGGGCTGCTCCGGTGCAGGCCGTTTCGCACCTTCTCCTTTCTCCGGGCGTGGAGACGGCAACTCTTTTTCCCTGCCCAATATTTCCATTATGTTGAGAGTGCCCCCGGGCTGTACGATGACCCTGGCGTAAAACTGTGACAGTGAGATCCCCTTCACCGATATCTTCCGGAAACCGGCGCCGGTATTGATCCCTTCGAGCCGGAGAGATCCCCACTTCAGAAATTCCTGGCCGGTCTTGCTGTCCACGGAGGAGAAGCCGGAGATGCCGCCATCTCCCTTCCAGGAAATATCGTACTTCCCCTGCCTCCCGGTCCTGATCGAGATATTCCCCGATGCCGAAGCCTTTCCGGCAGTTATGCCGATCTTTATCCTGTTGCCGATGTATGGTTGAAACGGCAGAAGGTCCAGTTTTTTCAGGTCCATCTTCAGCTCTGCCGTCAGCGGGTTCAGCGAGGCGGAACCGGTCATGTCCATCCTTCCTTTACCGATGTAGCCCGAAAGCGACAAACTGGCCTTCCTGTCCTTTTCCGTCGAGATGCCTGCGGCCGTGATCGCGATGTTATCAGCGGTGAGCCTGACAGGCTGCGGCTTGCCTGGACCCGCTTCGCCGGCATGCTTCATGACGTCGGAGAACTCAACCCTGCCGCCTGTCAGGCTGAACTTTCCTATATCTACGTAAAAGGCGGGCTTTTTCTTCCCGGGCGGGGCAGGGGCCTTTTCCATCCCCTTGGCCGGGACGAGAGACAGAAGGTTCAAGGTCCCCTTGCTGTCTCTTTTTATCGAGAGAAAGGGAGACTGGACCGTTATGTCAGCTATACTGACTCTTTTCGAAAAGAGCCCGGCATCCCCGATATCAATGGCTGCCCGCGGCAGTTTCACCATAGGCTTCCCTTCCTTGTCCAGCAACAGGATATCCAGTAATTCGAGAGAGCCCTTCAGTGAGAGCGACGGCGGCCTGTTCCTGTACTGAATATAGGAGAGACGGAGTTTGGCGTTTGCACTTCCCGACTTTAAGGCGACCCCGGGCTGCAGGGGAAGATAGGAGAAGTAGTAGGGGATATTGAAACCGGTGACGTCTACGTCCAGAAGTGTCTCGCGTGACTCCGAAAAAGGTATTGTCTTCCCGGTGAAGCGGAAGGGCGAGCCGTCTATCTTCCCCGAAAATTCCGGCCGTACGAAAGTGTCGGCGTAGTCGGGACGGTCGGAGAGAAAGGGAACGACTAGGGTGATATCGGTCATCTCATGTTTCTTTCCCATCGGAAGGTCTTCAAAATCCAGGGTCCCCCCCGAGATCCTGATAGCGCTGACGGA
>Ga0307436_1000118_pt1 | contig 32420 bp, 35 predicted proteins | sample SalMarWE160440MG_FD_202513 | JGI IMG/M metagenome (GOLD analysis project Ga0307436, IMG submission 202513) | Salt marsh sediment microbial communities from the Plum Island Ecosystem LTER, Massachusetts, United States - WE1604-40 | ecosystem: Environmental > Aquatic > Marine > Intertidal zone >...
AAGAGCATGCCCGGATACGTTGCGCTCTTCAAGAAAACCTTCCCCGGTCAGCCGGATCCTGTGACCTTTGACAACGCGGCAGAGGCGATTGAGGCCTTTGAAGCGACGCTTCTCACTCCGGACTCTCCATTCGACCGGTACTTGAAAGGCGACGATAACGCGCTTACTGCGGCGCAAAAGGACGGCCTGAAACTCTTTATGGGTAAGGGGTGCGCCGGCTGCCACGGCGGGATCAATATGGGCGGAGCGGCATACTTCCCATTCGGCCTTGTCAAGAGGCCCCCGGCGGAGATCATGGCCGGCGATACCGGACGCTACAAGATAACACACTCAAAATCGGATGAGTACGTCTTTAAGGCTCCTTCATTGCGAGATGTAGATCTCACGCCGCCCTATTTCCATTCCGGCAAGGTGTGGGACCTCAAAGAGGCAATAAAGATAATGGGGACTGCGCAACTGGGAGCCGCGCTGACCGCCGGGCAAGTTGATGTGATTGAGGGCTTTCTGAAGACGACCACGGGCGTCCAGCCGAAGGTTGATTATCCGATCCTGCCGGCACCGACAGAACAGACGCCAAGGCCGAAGCTGGATTAGAATGCTGAGATGGGTGCAGGCCGGGATGGCCTGCACCCTCAAATATGCATCCGATGACAAAGGAGAATCTCACTCCGTTTGACAATCCCGCTCTTTGCGCTATGCTGTAAAGAGTACAGCCGAGATTGTTGTATTTCGAGGTTTTCCGGAGAGACCTTTGAGTGAAAGGAGAATCAAGATGAGAATGCTTATGCAGGTGAAAATTCCCCACAAGGAGTTCAACGAGGCGGTGAAAGACGGGAGCGTGGGAGGAAAAATCAAGCGCATTCTCGACGAGACAAAGCCGGAGGCGGTCTACTTTACAGAGTACGACGGCCGGCGCGGAGCCATCATGATAGTAGACATTGCAGATCCTTCAAAAGTCCCGGGGCTTACGGAGCCATGGTTCCTGTCTTTCAACGCGGATGTGCAATTTCATATCGTCATGTCGCCTGAAGATCTCGGGCAGGCAGGACTCGACGCCATAGGAAAGAAGTGGGCATAGGGCTAATAGAAAGGCCAGGGGGTCAGCCCGTTGACATGGGACAGCTGAGCGATAACAAGAGGCTGAAAGCCGCAGTCGATTTCCATTTATAACTGTCCCTTCATTCCACCTGCTGGAGATTGCCGAAGGTAGCCACAATGACTTCCGGCAGAGCCGGATGTATGTGCATGGCCTTGCCGATCGACCATATATCCAGGTCGTTCGCCATGGCATTAATCACTTCCTGGATCAGAGTGGAGGCATGGGGTCCGATAATGTGAAAGCCCTGGATCTTGCCGTCTCTCCTTACTATGGCCTTCGCGAAGCTCTCTTCCTCCATCATGGCTTCGCCCCGGGCGACCTCGGAGTATTTTGCCTTCCCGATAAGTAATTCGCCGGGATCAAACTGCTGCCTCGCCTGCTCTTCAGTCAGGCCTACCGAGGCGATCTCGGGATAGGAGAAGACAGCGTGTGGCGCGGATCGGTAGTCCATCGGAATCCTCTTGTCGTGACCCACATTGTCCCACAGGAGCGACGCCTCCCGGTTTGCCACGTGGCGGAACATCTTCCTGCCGATGGCATCACCGAAGGCCCAGATGTTCTTTCTGCTCGTCTCGAAGTATTCATTCACCTTGATGTAGCCGCGTTCGTCCGTTTTAACGCCGCCGTTTTCCACCTTCAGAAGGTCGGCATTCGATGCCCTCCCCGCTGCGATCATGATTTTTTCCGACTGCAAGCGGGCCGTCTTGCCTGAAGACAAATCCTTGGCCACGACTGCGTACCCCGAAGAATCTTTTTTCACTTCCACAGCCTCCGTCCCGGTGCGAATGTCCATCCATCTTTCCATCTCTTTTTTCAAGAGGTCGGATATCTCCGGCTCTTCGTCCGGCACAAGACGCGCGTTGCTCTGAAGGAGCACTACCTTTACGCCCATGGCAGAGAAAAAATGCGCGTATTCTGCGCCTATGTATCCGCCGCCGATAATAATGAGGCTCTCCGGCTTCTCCCGGAGCTGAAGAACACTCTCGTTCGTAAGATATTCCGCCTTCTCTATGCCTTTGACGGAGGGAATGCGGGGGCGTGCTCCCGCGGCGATGAAGACCTTCCTGCCCTTGATCTGCTCCCTGTTGATCTCTATGACTGAGTCCTTCACGAAATATCCAGCGCCCTCGTAGAAGTCCAGGTTCTCGGTATGCCCGATCCCCTCGCGGATATGGCTTTCGCCTTTCCTCACCGTATTTCTCATCCTCTCCATGATCGAGAGAAAATCTATTTCTCTTACCTCAGCAGAGACACCAAGTTTTCCGGCCTCCCTTATTTCGGCAACCCTGTCGCCCGGGTAGATGAGCATCTTGGAAGGGATGCATCCCAGGTTCAGACAGGTCCCCCCCAGCGGGCCCTTGTCCACAAGGGCGACCGAAAGGTCGTGGGCCAGCGCCTTCTCGACAATAAGCAGCCCGGCCCCCGAGCCGACAACAATCACATCGTACTCTTTCATAAGACAGCCTCCGGAACGAAAGATACTTTTTTCTTTAATTATGTCAGGAAAAGGACGAAATCGTAAGGTGATACAGTTGAAAGTTCCCTCATCTTTCAGAATCAGGGGTGTCGTGATAAAGTTTATCATATGAAGATCACGGAGACAGAAGCAAAGAATATCCTCTCCAAATCGCAGGTATACGATTATGCCCTGAACCCTTATGTCGGCTGCGGTCACGGCTGCGTTTACTGCTATGCGAAATTCATGAAGAGGTTTACCGGCCACAAGGAGAGATGGGGGGAGTTTGTCGATGTAAAGATAAACGCCCCGGAGCTTCTGGCCCGCGAGGTGAAGAGAAAAAAGGTCGGGAGGGTCTGGATAAGCGGAGTGTGCGACCCTTATCAGCCACTTGAAAAGAAATATATGATCACGAAGAGATGTCTTGAGGTCCTCGTGGAAAACGGCTGGCCGTTCACGGTCCAGACCAAGTCCCCTCTTGTCCTGAGGGACATGGAAACAATAAAGAGATCGGAAGATGCAGAGGTTAGGTTCACCATAACCACGGCTGATGAGAAGATAAGAAGGATCTTTGAACCCGGTGCGCCGCCGTCGCAGAAGAGGATTGAGGCGCTGAAGAAGCTTCACTCGGAAGGGGTCCGGACCTTTGTCATGATCGCGCCGATACTGCCCGGGGCCGAGGGGCTGGTGACCGCGCTTAAGGGCAAGGTGGAACATGTGCTCATTGACAGGCTGAACTATCATTACGCGGACCGGACATACAGGAAATACGGTATGGAGTGGGCTATGAAGGACAGCTTCTTTTCTCAAAAGGGAGAAGAACTCAGGAAGGCATTCGAAAAGGAAGGGACCCCTTGCCAGGTACTGTTCTGATTCACAATGTCCACGATCCATAATTCCAAAAGCGGCAGTTCATTCACCACAGAGGCACAGAGACACCGGGAAAACGACCGGATGCAGGAAATTTCTTGTCTCCACTGAGGTGAGGAGTTTATTCCAGCCTTTCTCCCTGCTGTCCAACTCCGTGTCTCAGCGTCTCCGTGGTGAATCTTTCAGGCTAATAGATAAACGTGGCGGGGTCTCTCAGCACGTGGCACCGGTCGCAGAGGCCCTTCGCCTCTTTCTTCCCTATCGACCACGTGTGGGCCTTGTGGCAGTCAAGACAGTTAAGCCTTGCCCGCGTCATATGAAGTCTGTGCTGGCCGACCTTCAGTTCGGTGCCGTGGCAGTTCTTCAGGCAGTCCTCGCTGGTCGGCATTATCTGGCCGTGGGGATGATGACAGTCGAAGCATCTCAGTTTCGACATCGGCCCCGCAGAAGGATAATGTTTGTGACAGCCGAGACACCTGTCGTTGGATATCATCTTGGGCGCCGCCTCGGTGTAACTGTGGCATTTGAGGCAGGAGAGCTCGGCCATGCCCCCTATGCCGTGTATGACCTTGTCGGCATGACATTCTGCGCAGGCCTGCTCATTGGGCGCAAAGGTGTGGAGCCTGCTGCTGTGGCACTTGCTGCAGCTTATCTTGAGCATGAACACGTGGCGCGCGTGCCCGTAAGACTTGCTCAGCGTGACAGATCCCTGCTCGACATCCGACAGGTGGCATTCCTTGCACGCACGCCAGGGAGAGATCCTCCCGTGTTTCTCATGTGCCGACTTCCCCCCCTTGACCACGTAGGCGACGAGCATCCTGTTCTGTTCGAGAATACTCATTTCGTGACACCTCTGACAGGGGAAGTCCCTGTGCTTGCTCACCCGCCATGACCGGTAGGCCTCCCGCATCATGTGGCAGGATTTGCAAAAATCAGGGTCATAACGCGTATACCTGTAATATCTGTAGCCCAGGATCGCGCCGACGGCGGTAATGATGAGAAGCAGGAGTACGATCGACTTCTGATTTTCCTCAAGCAGGCCGTGCAGAAAAGAGGACAGTCTCTTCTTACTCATTTCTCAGAAGTTTGGCCCGGGCCTCTGCCACCAGGGTCCCGTCTCTCTTTAGCATCCTGGCCGAAGTCTCCACCACTCTTCCCTCCGGTCTGCTTAACTCCGCCATCACGGTAGCATACTCCCAGGTCAGGAGAGGACTCTTGAACCTTACCGTCAGCTCGGCGGTGACGGCCTGAATTCCCGTCGAGAGAGCCGCCTTGACCATTGCCTCGTCCAGAACGGTGGCAATGATGCCGCCGTGCACAATATCCTTAAACCCCTGATGTTCCTTATGCGGCAGAAAATCCGCAGCCGTACGGCCGTTTTCATTCCTGAAATCCAGCTGCAGCCCGCGGGGATTTCGTTTTCCGCAGGCGAAGCAGTGGCCGTCGTCATCCAGTTGCAGCCGTTTCATTTGCTGCTTAGAAACTCAAAAAATTTGTAGAGGAAGAATGAAAAGATGAAGCCCATAAAGGCACCGAAGGCAGTCATGATGGCCAGAACAAAGCCGTACGTGATATATACGATGAAGCTCGATGAGGAAACACCCAGCGCGAGAAAGGTGTTCAGGTCCTTTGCAATCGCGTCGCGCCAGGTACCGTTCAAGACATCCGCGTAAAAAGTGTCCATAAGCAATGTCATCGAAAGGCTTAAGATGCCGCCGATGATAGCCCCGAAGAGCAGGTATCTCTTGGCTCTCCCTATGTCTTCCATGAAAGGTTATTTGTTCATCATATCGAGAAAATCTTTGTTGGTCTTGGTGCCGGTGAGTTTTCCGAGGAGAAATTCCATGCTCTCTACCGTGCTCAGGGGATTGAGGACCTTCCTCAGTATCCACATCCTGTTCAACACGTCCCTGTCGACGAGGAGTTCTTCCTTCCGCGTCCCCGATCCGTTTATGTCTATCGTGGGGAATATCCTCTTGTCCACAAGCTTTCTGTCGAGGTGGAGTTCCATGTTGCCGGTCCCCTTGAATTCCTCGAAGATGACATCGTCCATCCTGCTTCCCGTATCCACGAGGGCCGTCGCCAGTATCGTAAGACTTCCGCCGTTTTCGATGTTCCTGGCGGCGCCGAAAAACCTCTTGGGCTTCTGGAGGGCGTTGGAGTCGAGTCCGCCGGAGAGGACCTTTCCGCTGGCGGGCATGATCGCATTGTAGGCCCTCGCAAGCCGGGTGATGCTGTCAAGGAGTATCACCACATTCTTCTTGCTCTCCACCAGCCGCTTCGCCCGCTCGATCACCATCTCCGACACCTGGCAATGCCTCTGCGGGGGCTCGTCAAAGGTTGAACTGATAATCTCTGCCGTGTTGACCTGGCGCTTCCAGTCGGTAACCTCTTCGGGACGCTCGTCGATGAGGAGGATGATGAGATGTATATCCCGGTGGTTTTTCCTCATCGACTTGGCGATAGACTGGAGCAGCATCGTCTTGCCTGTCCGCGGGGCCGCCACGATCATGCCCCTCTGCCCCATACCTATGGGGGTGATGAGTTCCATTACCCTCGTGGAATAGTCCGTAGTGTCATACTCGAGCTTGATTCTTTCAGTGGGGTAATAGGGTATAAGGTTATCAAAAAGGGGTCTCTTTACGTTTCCTTCGGGCGATCCGTGGTTGATCGCCTCGACCTTGAGAAGGGCGAAATAGCGCTCCGATTCCTTCGGAGGTCTTATCTGCCCGGAAACGAGGTCGCCGGTCCTCAGATTGAACCTCCTGATCTGCGAAGGGGATACATATATATCGTCCGGTCCCGGGAGATAACTGTAATCCGGCGACCTCAGAAATCCAAACCCGTCGGGGAGTATTTCGAGGACACCTGCGGAAAATACGTTGCCAGTTTTCTCCGCCTGCGCCTGCAGGATCGCAAAGATGAGGTCCTGTTTCCTCAGGCCGGCCGCACCTTCAACCTTCAGCTCCTTCGCCACATCGGTCAGCTCGTCTATAGTCTTTTCCTTCAGTTCGGAAATCGAGATGTTTCCCATAATATACTCCTCGCTAGGGTTGTTACTTTTTAGGGTTCACTATTCCCGGTAGATGTAAATATCCATGAGGGATTTTCAATCAGGAGAATTGTTCCTAGTTAGTAACATACTAAAAGAGAAATATCTTTGTCAAGCATACTTTCGCCCCCAAACTTTACAAAGTTTCCCTCCTAATGGTAGATTTCAATATGAAATACGGACAGCGTGCGGTCAAAGGCGCCAAGATCGAGATGTGGGAAAACCCGTCTCCCGAGCGGAACTACGAGATACATATTACATTTCCGGAATTCACCTGTCTCTGTCCGCGTTCGGGATATCCCGATTTCGCCTCGATCATCATACGCTACATCCCCGACAGGAAGATCGTCGAACTCAAGGCCTTAAAGCTGTACCTCAATTCCTTCAGGGATACCTCCATCTCTCATGAAGAGGCAACGAACAGGATATATGCTGAACTCAGCCGCAAACTGAAACCACGATTCCTCGAGGTGGTCGGCGACTTCAACCCCCGGGGGAACGTCAAAACGGTAATACGGGTTTCGTCGGAAAAAGGGAAGACCGTTAAGCCGTAGAGTCCGTCGTTACAGCGTCGTCTTCGCCCTTCCGATAAAGCGCTTCATTTTTTCGTGGTCCTTTTTCCCCTTCCGGAGCTCGACGCCGCTGCTCACGTCGACAGCGTACGGGCCCACACGGCCGACTGCAGCCGCCACATTATCGGGAGTAAGGCCGCCCGCAAGGATGACCCTGCCGAACTGTTTTGCCTCAAGGGCCACGTCCCAGTTGAAGATCCTGCCGGTCCCCCCGAGGGCGTCCGGGGCATAGGTGTCCAGGAGAAACGCGGACACCAGGTTTCTGAACTCTTCAAGGGGCGCAAGGCTTTCGAGCGACTTCACCCTGATCGCTTTCACCACACGCCGTGAGAACATGCACATTTCCGGGGTCTCCTCACCATGGAGCTGAATGACGTCGATGCCGGTAGAAGACAATACCGATTCAATATTTTCCCGTCTTTCGTTTACAAATACGCCGACGGATGCGACGAACGAGGGAAGGGACCTGATTATGGCCGCCGCTGTTTCGGGGGGGACAAAACGCGGACTGTCCTCAAAGAACACGAACCCCAGTGCATCGGCCCCGAAGTCGACGGCAGCCTCGGCATCTTCGAGGTTCGTAATACCGCAGATCTTTACTTTGACCATACAATATACCAGCGGAAATTCCGCTGGTATATTGTAATATTTAACCTAGACGACAGGCAATCTGTCCAGGGCTTCCTTTATCTTTTCCTCGGGATACTCGTAGTCAACCAGTTTCCCGGACAGGTAATTCTCGTAAGCCGCAAGATCCAGGTAGCCGTTGCCGCTGAGGTTGAAGAATATCGTCTTCTCCTTTCCCTCCTCCTTCGCCTTCAGGGCCTCGTCGATAGCACCCCTGATAGCATGCGAACTCTCCGGCGCCGGGATGATCCCCTCGGTCTTCGCGAACTGGATGGCCGCCTCGAAAACGGCTGTCTGCTTGTGGGCAATGGCCTCGATGAGCTTGTCGTGATAGAGCTGGCAGATCAGGGGGGAGTCGGCATGGTATCTCAACCCGCCGGCATGTATCCCGGGGGGTACAAAGTCATGACCGAGGGTGTACATCATCAACAGGGGGGTAAGGCCGGCGGTGTCGCCGAAGTCGTATCTGAATTCGCCTTTTGTCAGGGTCGGGCATGATGTCGGTTCGACGGCGACGATCCTGAGATCTTTCCCGTTGATCTTGTCCTGAAGGAAAGGGAAACTCACTCCTCCCAGATTGCTGCCTCCTCCGCAGCAACCGACGATGACATCCGGGTAATCCCCGGCGATCTCGAATTGTTTCTTCGCCTCCAGTCCGATGACGGTCTGGTGCAGGAGGACGTGGTTCAGGACCGAACCCAGGGCGTAGTTTGTATCGCTGTTAGTGGCCGCGACCTCGACCGCCTCCGAGATCGCTATTCCGAGGCTTCCCTCATTGTCCGGGTCGGCTTCAAGTATCTTTCTGCCGGAATTGGTCAGGTTGGAAGGACTGGCATGGACAGTCCCGCCCCATGTCTCCATCATGATCCTGCGGTAGGGCTTCTGGCTGTAACTGACCTTTACCATGAATACCGTTACATCGATGCCAAAAAGACTGCCCGCAAGGGAGAGCGCCGAACCCCACTGTCCCGCCCCGGTCTCGGTAGCTATTTTCCTTACTCCCGCAGCCTTGTTGTAATACGCCTGCGGTATGGCCGTGTTGGGCTTGTGGCTTCCGGCCGGACTGACACCCTCATATTTATAGTAGATCCTTGCGGGCGTCCCGAGTGCAGCTTCGAGTCTGTGCGCACGGTAAAGGGGAGATGGTCTCCAGAGGCTGTAAACCTGCAGGACTTCTTCAGGTATGTCGATCCACCTCTCGGTCGTGACTTCCTGTTCGATGAGGGCCATCGGAAAAATTGCACTCAGATCGTCGGGCCCCACCGGTTGTTTCGTTCCGGGGTGAAGCGGCGGCTTCGGAAGATTGGGCATATCCGCCATTATGTTGTACCACTGTTTCGGGATGTCCCTGTCGGAGAGTACGATCTTTGTCTCTTGCATGGTTTCCTCCAGAATGTTATTGTGCGCCGGGCTCCTTCAGCTCCGTTAACGCTGCGGCCCGGAGCGGATCTTCGCCCGCCACTTAAGATAGCACAAACCCCGGGTTGAGGGGAATGAACCCCCTCCGACACTACTCGCAGGGACAGAGCTCTTCGGCCTCCCTTTTCAATACCCGGGCGGTTTCGTGATCGAGACCGCTTCTCCTGGCCAGCACCCGCTCGTCCATGCCGGCGACGTCCTGGGCCAGGATGATATCGTGACTGAAAAGGGCCTCCAGAGTCCTTTTACGCGCAGAGTGAAGTATCGTCGCCGGGTAGAGCCTTCTGTCCTCTATTATTCTCTCAAGGCTCTCCTTTTCCGGATACTTCCAGCTCATCACCCTGAGCCCGACGCATTCGGCATATTTGATCGCGTCCGTCGTGCACCTGGTATTCGTAACGAGCATTCCATAATGAACACCTGCGGGATGACCCGGCTTCAGGTCGCAGGCCTTCCTGATATCGACAAACCTCGAATGCACGTAAAGCGCGGTTTTTACGTCCGTCGCCGTCCCGCCGTCGCTGTGGTACTTGCATTCGATGACGAAGTGCTCCCCCTTCCTGATTGCCAGGACATCCACTTCGTGCTTAACGCAGTAACCGTCCATGATCTGGTCTACCTCTGTCGAATACCCGTGCGCCCTGAGAATGCGCGCCATGTATTTTTCGAACCTGTAGCCGGCAGGGCCGAGGGCATAGAGCGCATTCTTCAGGGAATATCTCATTCCCGAGACACGGTTGTAACGCCTCAAAAGTCTCTTGGCCATCCTGAAGACCGCCTTTGTGCTCGCCTCCTGCGGGATCTTCTTCTCGACTTTCCTTGCAATATCCAGCGCGACTTCTTCCGGCGCACCGGACCGCATCAGCGAATCGGCAAGTTTGCGCATATCGAACTTCTGGGGCAGACCGGATGCCTTGACAATATCGACAGCCATCAGCAGGAATTTTACACTATTTTCCGTTTTTCTGGAAATGCCGCCGGGCACGTTGTGCTATAATTTTGCTATAAATGCAGGGGGAGGGACCATGAAATTACATCCGGATGTCTTGAATCTGATAGGGAATACCCCTCTGGTGAGAATCAATCATCTGACCGCCGGGGACGATGCAGAGGTCTGGGCCAAACTCGAGGGAAACAATCCCGGCGGGTCCGTGAAAGACAGGATCGCGCTTTCCATGATTGAGGCCGCCGAGAAGGACGGTAAATTAAGGCCGGGAGGCACTATTATAGAGCCGACGAGCGGCAACACCGGTATCGGTCTGGCGATGGTGTCCGCCGTAAAGGGGTATAACCTCATCCTCACCATGCCCGACACCATGTCGATGGAGAGGAGACAGCTCCTCCAGGCATACGGCGCGGAACTCGTCCTGACGGAGGGCAGGAAGGGCATGGCCGGCGCAGTCGAAAGAGCGGCTGAAATATCGAGGGCGAACCCGGACTACTTTATGCCCCAGCAGTTCGAAAACGCCTCCAACCCGGGGGTGCACAGGAGGACCACCGCTGTCGAAATCCTGAATGACCTTGCGGCCCCTCCCGACGGTTTCGTGGCAGGCGTGGGAACAGGCGGTACGATAACGGGGGTAGGTGAAGCACTGAGGGAGCAGAATCCGTCGATATGGATAGCCGCAGTTGAACCCGCGGCTTCGCCGGTCCTGTCGGGCGGCAAGGCGGGGCCCCATAAGATAGCGGGCATAGGGGCGGGGTTTGTCCCGGGGGTTCTCAATACAAAGATCTTCAATGAAATAATAACGGTCACCGATGATGACGCAGCCGGAACGGCGAGGGAAATGGCAAAAAAAGAGGGGATACTCCCCGGCATCTCTTCCGGCGCCGCAATGTGGGCGGCATTGAAAGTCGCAGGGAAACTGGGAAAGGGCAGGAAGGTGGTCGTCGTTCTGCCGGACCGGGGAGAGCGTTATCTGAGTACCGGGCTGTTCGCCTCCGAATCTCCGTGAACAATTTCTGCGTGCCCGTCGGCAATTTACGTGGGAAATGAGAAAGGAATTCATGTGAGGAAACTCAAGGTCTTTCTCTTTTTATGCGTCACGGGCGCGCTTCTTTCATGTGCGCCTAAACTTTCCAAAGAACAGGCCGCGACAATTGTAAGCCGGTACTTCGGCTATCCCAAGCCCCTGACGGGTATCGTAACGGCAGGTCCGGCAGGAAGTCCGGCGATCAAACAATTCATGAAGGGAATACGCAAATTGGAAGCGGACGGCTTTGCAACAGTTCAGCCGTCCAAAAGCCCGAAGGACAAGGCCTATACCCCAACCGATAAGAGCAGGGCTTATATGGTGGGAATCTACATCAAAGACTCCTACCCCTTATATGAAGGAGCGGTCTGCAGGGAGGTTCTCAAGTCGATAGAGGGCATACAGTTCTCCGGGGGACATGATGCGGCCACAGTGACTTTTACAGCCGGACTTGAACCTATCGAGCCTGTCTATTCTCTTTTGTGCATCAACAAGTTCTGCGACTGCTTCGGGAAAGATTTCAAAAAAACCGATACCCTGAAGCTCAGGCTCCATAGATATGAGAAAGGCTGGCGGATAGGCGGCTGAACAACATCATTGAGCCTATTTGAAAAACTCTTCCCTGAAAGGCTAAAATAACCCGAAGTGCGTCGGGCGATTTCAGTTTCACAATCACTTCACGCTTCATTCAAGCATATCGGAAAGTGCATATTTTTTTTCGGGAACGGTATCCTGCTGTATGAATGTGAAAGATAGAGAAAAGACACGGGAAGAGCTTTTAAATGAAATGGAGAAGTTGCGCGGACGTGTGGCGGAACTGGAGGCGATCACAAAGGACCTGACCCGTGCCGACAAAGTCATGAGGATGGCGGTGGTTTCAGCCACCGAAGAACAGGCCCGGACCGAGGCGATCATTGCTGCCCTGGGTGACGGTGTAAGCATACAGGACAGGAACTTCAGGGTCCTTTTTCAGAATGAAGCTCATAAGAACATGGTTGGTGAACACACCGGCGAGTTCTGCTATAGGGCATACAGGGGCAGGGACAGTGTCTGTGACGGATGCCACCTCGTACTTTCCTTCAGGGACGGCAAGGTCTACAAAAAGGAACAGAGCAGGACGACAAAGGAAGGTACCCGCTATTATGAAATCGCCTCCTCCCCCCTGAGAGATTCACAGGGCAATATTGTGGCCGGCATTGAGGCCGTCAGGGAAATAACGGACCGCAAGCTGGCGGAGCAGGACCGGGAGAGGCTTATCCCCGAACTCCGGGAAGCGCTGGAGAAGATAAAGACTCTGAAGGGCTTGCTGCCCATATGCGCGTGGTGCAAGAAGATACGTGATGACAAGGGGTACTGGAAAAAGGTCGAGGATTACCTCGGGGAGCACACTGACGCCCTGCTTACGCACGGTATATGCCCGGAATGTTATAAGAAGGCAAAACTTGGAAAATCCGGCGGACAACGGGAAGACCGGGAATAGCGTCTGCATACCCAATTAGAATGCCGTCTTACCTTTCGGGACCTGCGGGTCCTCCCTGCAGTCATATCTCCTGCATCTCAACGGCCTCTCGGACCGGACAGTGCACCGCAGTGTACCGCGTTCAAGATGCGGGCAGTATCCGTCAGGGTCCCTCGCAATAAAGAAGGGACGGGACGGGTTATGCTTCAGATGCCCCTTTCCTGCTTCTTCTTTAGTGAGGGCGAACTGAAAAGTACAGCAGACCGCCCTGCACCATTTAAGGTTTGACTCACAGTCCACGCTCGCATCAGGCACACCTTCGTCTTCCTGGCCGTAGACGGCACAAATCCCCATTTCCATCATCTTTTGCATGAGTGACAGGATTTTCTTTTTCTCTTCGCCGGAAATATAGGGATGTTCAGGACAGTTTGATTCAGTGTCGATCGGGTCTTCATTCATAATATCCACTTCATTTTACCCTGTTCGATGTTTTTTTGTGCATGACCTGTTCGGTATCAATCGGATCAATCCTTAAAAGCGAGGTTGAGCCACAAAAAGCACATAAAACACAAGAAAGTCAAGAACTACTGCTTGTGGAATACTTCACCAATTGTCGGGCAATTTCCTTTTTCGACATCCTGTTTCTTCTTGAGATTTTTGTGCCTTCTGTGGCCGTCTCAGGCCCCGCAGGAAATCCATTCCCAAAAGACCGTCACGTCTTTCGCGAAGACCCTTCTCCTCTACTGATGTCATTCAAATACCGCCCCTATTGCCGACACATATGCGGCAGCGGATTTTCCGTCGCTCCATTCCAGCTTTATGTTGAATGCTTTTTCGCTCAACGCAATCAGGTTTACGCCGAGCGATTCCAGACTATATATTCTTTTCGAAGGATGACTGCATGCATCGTTGCCGTTTTCGAGCGCGCAGTGCCGACACGCCTTGCACGGTCCGCAGCCCGCAACGGTTTTTCCCTCCGACCGGTATTTTAAGAGCTCCCCGACAAGAAGGTCCCTTGCTTTCGCGAAAGCCGCGCAATAACCCTCCTCGACAGTTGCCGCCCTGAAGTATTCGATGGCCACGCGGTAGCAGATAATCCTCGCACTGCGTGCATTGGCAGCATACTCACGCAAATCCGGACTGTGCGGAGGACATGCAAGGTTCTTCCCGTACATCTCGCAGCCGGCACAACAGGCCCTGGCCCTCTCGTCATAGTCTATCTCATCGAGGAGAAGCTTACTTTCGTAGCGCTCAATATTCGCAACGCTCACCGACAGATCGCTCCTGTTTTATTGGCGCAGGCATTATACCGCTCATCATTGCCCGCATGGATCAGAAATGCACCCCCGACTGAAAGGCGTCGAGAAAGGCCCTGTCGCCGGACAGGGGAAGATGCCGCACGCTACCGGCAAAAACACAGGCATCCCTGAAAGCGTTCCGGGAAGCCGCCATCATGACCGCCCCCGTTGCTGCCGCATTGCCCACCTGTCGCACCCTGTCTCCGCAGTCACGCGGTACAAGACCCACAGACAGTAAGTCCGAAGGTTCAATCATCCCGGCGAAGGTGCCGGCCAGGTAAAACGCCGTCAGATCTCCAGGCATTACGTTTGTACTATCCAACAGTGTGCCCACGGCGCTCCGTGAGGCAGCCTTTGCAAGCAGGAACTGCTGCACGTCATTTTCGTTTACGGTGACGTCGGGCGCAAGTATGACCTCATTCCCCCCGTCGCCGCGCCTTACCCGGCCGGGAAGGAACAGGGGAACCTGTATTACACCGAAGGTATCCAGTGCCCCGGCTCGGAGCAGTCCGCCGATGAGACTGAATAGGCCCGACCCCGTTATGCCCCTGGCGGTGCCGCCACCAATCACGGAGATACTGAAATCTCCTTTGTCGAAAAACACCCTGTCGATCGCACCTGCCACACCGCGCATGCCGCAGGTAATGCCCATGCCTTCAAAGGCGGGACCGGCCGCAGTGGAGCAGGCTACCATCTCTTTGTCCGTAACAACGACAACCTCTGCATTGGTCCCTATGTCGAGAAGTGCATAGGGCGGTTCCGGAGAAAACATTTTCAGTGAAAGCAGTGCCGCCACGGTGTCGCTGCCGACGAATCCGCCGATGATTGACGGCAGGTGGAGCAGGGCACCCTGAAGGAATCCATCGTTAGAAGGAAAAGCGATATGAACGGGACCATTGATGCCGGAATCACCGGGATATCGTCCAAGAAGGTCCGGATCGGTGCCGAGCAGCAGCACTTCCATGGCCGTATTCATCACGGCTATGACATCGGTGACCGGTTGTTCGAACCGCATGTCTTCCGCAAGACCTTCGATGTCGGCGCGTGCGGCCCTGCAGAGTGTTTCACGCCCCTTATCTCCGTTATGAGACGCATAAGTTAAGCGGCTCATTATATCAGCGCCGAATACCGCCTGGCTGTTTTCTCTGTTGGAGGAGGCAACCACCCGGCCGGAGACCGGCTCGACAAGGTGTCCCACGATATTGGTTGTACCAAGGTCAACTGCCAGCACCGCACCGCCTCCGGCTTTTCTCCACGGGGCCACGGGAAAAGAAACCTGCTCCAGCTGCAGCTTAAAATTCGTGCCCGCCGGAGACGGCGGACACTCCACTATCTCCCCCCCCGACGGGATAACGCCGCAGGCGAGACGCATTCCGTCCGCCAGTTCACCCGCGGAGAGGTGCAGTCTGTCCAGTGAAGAAGGGACCGGGACGCTGCCGGATATCCGGACCTTGCATTTTCCGCAGGTGCCGAGTCCTCCGCACTCGGAGTTCACTGCTATACCCGCCTTTGCCAGGACGTCCAGAAGACTCTTCCCCCTTTCCGCCTCCAGCTTGAGTCCCTGTGGCCGTATGCTAATGGAGACCCTGCCGCTCATGCGAGCTTGAAGATCGGATGGGACATGTCCGGGCACGTCCCCTTTTCCAGGCACAGCTGCCCCATGGCCGCATCGACCATCGCCACGGCCGGGAACACGGAATCTGCGAGGGCCATCGGACCATAGATGACAAAAGTGCCTCCCCATGCAATTGTGAGTGCATTGACAACCGCCGTCGCCGGTCTGCGGAACTCTTTCCCGATCTTATTCTGCAGGCCGCCCCAGGTAGTGATGGCATTGTGAGCGGCGGCACCGGGGAGATAGCCTAGCTGGCGTGCCTTTTCCATTACCTCCTTTGCCACTCCCATGGAAGGCAGGTCGATGATGCCGGGATCAATCAGAAAATCGGTGACACCCCTGTCCTTGAGGCGGTCAATAAGCCCGTCCTTCCGTGTCATCATGCGTATCTTTCCATCCACTGACAGATCGATGCTCTCCACGAGCAGAACCACCGCCGCCCTGATGCCGCACTCTCCGATGGCTTCGAACTCCGCAGGCGTGCTTTCAAGGGAAATGCTGTTGTAAATAACACGGGAGGAAACTCCTTTTTCGGCAAGATAACGGATTCCGGCGATCTTCACTTCGCCGCTTGTGCCGTCGACCATGAGGGGTCCGGGGAAGATCTCCGTTATGAAATCAAGATAATTTCGCATGGCCTCCGGGGTCGAGGCTATCACGTCTATACAACATGGATTCCCGGTAATTTCCGACCACCGTGACTGAAAGTCAATGAGTTGTTCAGCCTCCGCGCGGTCGAAGCGGCCGGCAAGGGGGTCCGTCACCAGTTTCTGGCGGTCGAAAAAAATGCTCCCGACAAGGAGCGAGGGAACAGCGCCCGCCTCTCCCCCCATGGGAATACCACAAACTGTCTTTGTTTCCACGTCTATACCTCCATTCTTTCAATAATTACGCAGCCGGCCTGCTTTAACACCTCCTCGTTCGCCGCCCCTGAGAGTACATCCTTCAGGAACTGCATGGTGAGCCCCATGAATACAAGGGTTATCCCTACATCACACGCGCCTCCCTCATAATACCCTTCGCTCCTGAGTGAAACGCCAAAAGGGGTCAGCGTGGAAGATGCGAAGACCCGTCCTCCCGTGAACTCTGCAAAGGCCTTGGCATGCCCCAGGGCATCGGGGGGAAGGCGCCTGGAGCAGGCCTCCAAAACAAACCGCAGCAACGCATAAGGCTGAACTCCGCACTCGCTCAATTTCCACTTTTCAGAATATGTGGAAAATTCCATTACAGAAGCTCATTCATGAGTCCATCCGGGATGCCGGACAGAACGCTCACCGGATAAACTGGAGCGTGATGCACACTTTTTTCAATTAAGCCGATAAGACTATCTTTGTCATCCCCGTCTATCGCATCCTCTTTATTAAGAAGAATGATGTCGGCCTCCCTTATCTGCCCTTCCATGAGGGGGCGGGCGGCCTTCATCAGAAGCGGCAGGCGGACTCCGTCGAGCACCAGTATTTTCCAGAGGGGGAAGCCACCGTGCCTGTGCAGGGATTCGAAGAGGCGCGGTGCATCCGCCATGCCCGAAGGTTCCACAAAGACCCGCGAAAACTCCCTGCTGCCCACCAGGGCGCCGAGCGTCTCGATAAAATCGCCCACCACGGAGCAACAAATACATCCCGCAAAAATCTCCCTTACGGGCAGCCCGGCCGCAGTCAACAGTTTTCCGTCCACCGGCACCTTTCCCGCCTCGTTGACCACAATGGCAGCCCGTTTTCCCGAGGCCGTAATACGCTTCGCCAGGTGGAGCATCAGGGTCGTTTTCCCGGACCCCAGGAACCCGTATATGACGACTACCCGTGTCTGTTCTTCAGGCATTCGCAGCAGGCCCGGGGTACGATTCCCTTATGAAGGTGACGGTAAGGTCGTCATTATAGACAGTATCCTTCGCCGCCTGCACCATGGCGAGAATGTTGGCCTCAGGGGTCTTGGGATTCAGGTCGCATCCGGAACCCAGAATGAAACCCGAACCCTTGGCCGCTTCCTCTATAACGCTCCTGCTCTTCCAGTAAACCGCCTCCGGCGTGCCGTACAGCATATAATCGATGGGGTGGACGTTGCCGGAGATGCAGATCCTGCTGCCCACCTTTTCCTTGCACTCCTTCATGCTGATGGGATGGTCCAGCTGGAGGGCCAAAGCCCCGCAATCGGACATCTGTTCCCATATCAGGGAAGTATCTGCGCAGGTATGGTTGACGCCTACGACGCCCTTGGACCAGCAAAACGTAAAGAGCTCTTTCAGATAAGGGGCGGTAAATTCCTCATACTGCTCGGGAGAAAGGATGGTGCATGAAGAGAAAGGCTCCAGGGCCACGATGGCGTGTGATCCGGCCTTTATCAGCTCATCCCAGTAAGCCAGAGACAGGTCGGTGCAGATACGGAGAAGCGAGTGCACCCACTTCGGGTCCTCGAACGTGGCAATGAGGAGTTGTTCGGGACCGTACAACTGACTGGCCGTCGTAAAAGGGCCGCCTGTGACGGGAACGACTACCTTCGTATTGTCCACCTTTTCCCTGAGCATCTTTATCTCCTCACAGACGTACGGCATTCTCCCGCTTTTGACGGGGTCCGCCTTCTTGAGCTTCTTAATGTCGCTCTTGTCCTTGATGAAGTAGTCGACAACTACTGCCGTGTGTTCGTAGACCCGGACCGTGGAACCCAGGCTCTCGGCTTCCACAAACAGGTCCGTCCCTGCCACAACAGCATCGTCGTCGAACCGCTCGATCCCTGCCATCTTCCCTTTCACCATCTTTTCCGGGTTATAAAGACATTCTTCCGTATTTAATCCCGCCACCCGGAGCGACCTCGTGATGGAAAGTGGTGTAACGGGAACGCGATCCGGCTTTTCGAGCTTGATCGCTGCGACAATTCTTTCCAGTGAATTCATATCAAACCTCCTTTTCAGAGATATCTTATGCCTATATACCGATAAGCTGTTTCGCCGTACGGACCGCAGTGGGCGCATCGAAGCCGCCATAGGCATCGGCACCTATTTCAGCCGCGACCTTGGCGCTAGTCGGAGGTCCGCCGATCAGGGTCTTGGCCCTGATGCCTGATGATTTCGCGAGGGTGCAGACCTCCTGCATCTTGTCGAGACAGATGCTCATGATGAGGGACATGCCGATGATGTCGGCGTCCACTTCCCTGGCCTTGTCGATAAATGCCTGCGGCTCGACATCCACGCCGAGGTCATACACTTTGAAGCCGCCGGCCCGCATCATCATTCCGACCAGGTTCTTCCCGATATCGTGGAGATCACCTTTCGGGGTGCCCAGTACTATCTTGCCCTTGTAAGTCCCTTCCTCGCCGCCCATCTTCTGTTCCACCAGGGCCTGTCCTGCGGCAAGGGCCTTTGCAGCCATCAGGACGTGGCTGATAAACCTTTCCTTCCTGATCCACATGTCCCCCATCTCGGTAAGTCCCGCCGCCAGGCCTTTCACGACGATCTCCAGGGGATCCAGACCCGCATCGAGCGCTTCCCGTGTGGCGGCCTCCGTGTTGGCAACCGACATCGAAACGATAGACTGACGAATCTTGTCCAACAATTCCTCTTTTGCCATGTTTCTCCTCCTTTCCGGGGCTCTTCTGGTATAAAAAAATGTTATCACATGTTAGAATATGTTGTCAAACATTAAAATATGGTAGAATATGTTAAATAATGCTGTTTGCTCGGTCTTTTGGATTAAAAAGTAAAAGCTGTTAATATAACGCGAGGTAGGATGGGTATGGAATTTCTCACTGTAGAAGAAGTGGCAAAGATCCTCAAGATGCATACCAATACGGTGTACAAAATGTGCCGCGAGGGAGGACTGCCTGCAGTCAAGATCGGAAAGGAATGGAGAATCGGGGCCTCCCGCTTCGCTCAATTCCTTGAGGGCGGGACCGGCGCCGGGAGCACTAATTCCGGGGATGGAATCCTTCAGGACATATTCAGAGGCGGACACGTGCTGGGCGTTTTCACGGAGAAAGAAGATATCCCCGCCTTCGAGTTGTCTTTTTTTTCGGCGGCACCCAAAAAGAACTACCTGCTCTTCAAGGCCTGCTGGTGGCAGCATCCTGACGATATCCGAGGATATTTCAGCCGCGGAGGCCTGCCGGTGGAAGAACTGGAGGCCTCCGGCTCGCTGGTGATCACGGATTTGAGCAAGGCTTTTTGTTCATCGGGCGCTGTCAGCGCCGCTGAAAAATGGTTGGACGCCGCAAAAGAAGCCCTTTCTCGGGGGTACAGAGGGCTCATAGGTTCAGGATCTCCGCACTTCGAGTGCTGCGGCAGCCACCCCGCCCTCATGGAATTCGAAGACGCGCTTGATAAGGGCTTGCAGGGTCTGCCTGTAACGGGTGTCTGCTCGTATCACATGGATTGCAGCGTGGCTGACAGCTTTGCCCGGCTCGCAGACCTCGTTTCACGCCATGACCGTCTGTTCATCAGGACCCCGGGCAGATGGGTCGCAGCTCGTGACGTCCGGACGACATCCTTCTGACTGAAAAGCGCAATGTGCGCTTTCCCACCTTTTACAGCACGATACTCCCGCCTTACATTCTGAACATTTTCCCTCTATAATCTGATAAGACATGAAGACCGCCTTCATTTACTCCGACAACTTCGCAAAGTACGACTATGGGGCGGGGCATCCGCTCAAGCCTTTCAGGCTGAAGCTCACTCGCGACCTGATGGAGGCGTACGGTCTCCTCTCTCTGCCGGACGTACGTGTTGTCGAGGCCAAGCCGGCGGAGGAAGAAGATCTCCTCCTCTATCACACAAGGGACTACATCGATGTGCTGAAGTCCGTAAACGGCGGACTGGAAATACCGGATGAGGAGCGTTACGGCCTGGGCCTCGGAGACAACCCGGTATTCCTAGGTGTCTTCGAATGGTCGAGGCTAGTGACCGGCGCATCGCTTCAGGCCGCGGAGCTTGTCGACAGCGGCGAGGTCCGGATCGCCTTCAACATCTCCGGGGGACTCCACCATGCGCTGGCTTCCAGGGCTTCAGGGTTCTGCTACATCAATGACCCTGTGATCGTCATCTCCTCTCTCTTGAGAAAGGGCAGAAGGGTGGTCTATATCGATATAGACGCGCACCACGGCGACGGTGTGCAGGCGGCTTTCTGCCGTACGGACAAGGTGCTTACTATATCGTTCCACGAATCCGGCCGTTACCTCTTCCCCGGCTCCGGGTTCGAAAGCGAGACGGGCGAAGGAGAAGGGGAAGGATATGCCGTAAATGTCCCCATGCCCCCTTCCTCCGACGACGATCTTTTCGTTCATGCCTTCAACGAGGTCGTTCCCCCGCTGATGGAGAAGTTCAGGCCGGACATCGTCGTCGGCCAGCTCGGCGTAGACTCGTTCATCACGGACCCGCTCACTCACCTGAACTATACGACAAACGGTTTTTGCGAGGTCGTGAGGAAGATGAAAGAGCTCTCCCCCGGGTGGATCGCCCTCGGGGGAGGAGGATACGAGATAACGAACGTGGCCAGGGCCTGGACCCTTGCCTGGGCGCTCATGAACAGTATCGATCTGTCCGATGATCTGCCTGAGGCGTTCCTCGAAAAGTATCCACTCGATGGTTTCAGGAGAGGGAGGCTCCGGGACGAGAAGCACCGAGAAGAAGGGGCGAGGAGAGAGATGATGAGGGACGAGGTCGACACAGCCCTGGCCGGGATCAAAGAAAAGGTGTTTCCGCTGGTCAAGCCTGCGACTTAAATAGAATCTGTCCGTGAATTAACCATTCGCTGAAAGTGCTGTCATTCTGCCTTTGTGATCTCTCAGGCTTGCAGGCTTGACGCTTGCAGCCCGTTTTCTCAGTGACGCGCAAGTCCTGTACGTCTTGCCACTTCCTCCACTGCATGTGCAACGGATGAAACTACGCTCCTGTCGAATATACTCGGCACTATGTAATCCTCGTGCAGTTCATCGTCCTTGACTGTATGGGCGATGGCCTCGGCTGCGGCGAACTTGATCTCCTCGTTCACGCCTTTGGCCCGCGCATCCAGGAGACCCCTGAATATGCCGGGAAAGCCGAGCATATTGTTGATCTGGTTCGGGTAGTCCGACCTGCCGGTGGCCAGGACCCTGACCAGCGGAAGCGCATCCTCCGGACAGATCTCCGGGTCGGGATTGGCGAGGGCAAATACTGCCGGCTGGCCCGACATGAGCATGATGTCGTCAGGGGTTATGATTTCGGGAACGGAAAGTCCTATAAAGACATCGGCGCCCTTCATCGCGTCCGATATGGTGCCTCTTATCCTCCTCGGGTTCGTCCTGCCCGCCAGCATCTTCTTGTAAGGGTTCATATGGCGTCTCCTGCCGTCGTAGATAACGCCCTGGCTGTCGCAGACAACAATGTCCTCCACCCCGTAAGCGGAGAGCATCAGGGCGTTCGCCGTACCGGCAGCGCCGGCTCCCGATATTACAATGCGGAATTTCCTCACATCACTTTTCATGAGCCTCGCAACATTGATGAGGGCGGCAAGTACGACTATCGCCGTCCCGTGCTGGTCGTCGTGTATCACCGGAATGTTAAGCCGTTGCCTGAGCTCCGCCTCGATCCCGAAACATCGCGGCGCAGATATGTCTTCGAGGTTTATTCCGCCGAAGGGGACGGATATGTTTTCAACGGTGCGTATGATCTCATCGGGCTCAGTGGTCGCCAGGGCGATCGGGAAGGCGTTGATATCTGCAAACTCCTTGAATATCATGGCCTTGCCTTCCATCACCGGCATGGCTGCCTCGGGGCCGATGTCCCCCAGACCGAGCACTGCCGTCCCGTCGGTAATCACCGCCACGGAGTTGGCTTTTATGGTATACCGGTAGGCGTGCTCCCTGTTTTCATGTATGTCCATACAGACCCTGGCCACTCCGGGCGTGTATACCTTCGAGAGGTCGTTGCGGTCCCTGAGGGGGATCTTGTTGTGTATCTCGATCTTCCCGCCCTCGTGGACCGAAAAGGTACGGTCCATGACCCTGAGGACCCGCACGCCCTCCAGCTCTCTTACGGCCTTCACTATCTCCTTTTCGTGCGCTTCATCCCTGGCGTTGACCGTGACGACCCTTACGACCTTCCCGGGTTCGGCACGTATGATGTCGACTGCGCCGAGGTCGCCTCCCGCCTTTCCGATCGCCATTGCAACCTGGGCGAACATGCCTACCCGGTTTTCCATCTCTATTCTTATGGTTATGCTGTAACTGGGACCCGGCACATGCAGCATCAAGGTCTCCTTTAAACCGTCGTTATTTTCATTATCTCACAGGAACAGCGGGTTGAACAGGAAGGAACTATTCTGACCTGGTGAAAACTCCATCCTTGAATAGAAACAAAGCCACAAGAAGCACAAAAGTCACGAGATGTTACCTTTTCAGTTGAAAAATACTCCAAATGCACGGAAGGGGTGCTGAAAAATGTCTTGTAGCGACACCTCGCAGTCCTATGGAATGGCCAGCCAGCCTCTTCCTAAAGTCACTGAACGCCAAGTCCGCATTTATGTGGAGATAAATAGAATCATGTCGTCATTACAAGACTTTTTCGGTGTCCCTTCTGTGCTGTTTTGCAAACACTCCGCATTTCTCAGCCCATGAAAGAACAGCAGTAGTCGGTAAGTGTCTTGACTTTCATTGTGAACTTCGAATTCCCCTCCGCCTCGAAGGATTCGCCCGCCTTTATCTCCTTCCAGTCGCTCTCTCCCGGAAGGAGCACCGACAACTCTCCGCTCATGATCTCCATGAGTTCCCTGTCGGTGGTGCTGAACTCATATTCGCCCGGCTGCATGATGCCCAGCGTTTTCTTCGATCCATCCTGGAAGAGGACCGTCCTGCTCGTCACATTGCCGTCAAAATAAACATTGGCCTTCTTGACGACCGTCACATTCTTAAATTCATCCGCCATTATTCCGCCTCCTTTACTTTAATCAGATCCGACCTTATCGTTGTATTTTACTAATTCTGACAGAGGAGGGCGGGTGTGCAGAAAAAGATCCATATTTTGCGCGGCTCCGCAATTTACACAGGGGTTGCCGAAAACCTCATGCACAAAATAATCTGACGTTATGTCTGCGGTTTCCGTGATCAGGATAAATCCTGCCGCCATATATGGGCTTTTTATGCATGCCCGCCCTCCTCCTGTGCGACGTTAGATCAATTATCAGTCCTCTTTGGCTGCCGACTCACAGGCCCTGCCTTTCAGGCTGAAGAAAAACTTCAGGGCCTTCTTAACCTTCTCCGAAAAGATCTTTCCCGAAAAGAAATTTCCCACGACCTTTTTGTTGATCTCCCCTAGCGTGGGGTATGGATGGACTGCGGACGCAAGCGTGGAAAGCCTTGTCCCGCCTTCCATCATCGCAATCCACTCGCCTATGAGTTCCCCTGCATGAGGACCGAGGATCTGGACCCCAAGGGGCTTCTCTTTTCTGTCGAGCAGGAGTTTTATCTTTCCAACCTCCTCGCCTTCGGCAAGGCTCCTGTCGTTGGACCGGAATTCCTCAGTCCAGACCGAATATTCAATGCCGGCAGCCTTAGCAGCCTGCTCGTTCATGCCGATGCTTGCGAGTTCGGGGTCTGTAAATGTACACCAGGGAAAATGGTTATAGTCGGTCTTTTTCGGCAGACGCAGAATCGCGTTGCTCAGTACCACACTCCCTTCGTACCCGGCCGCATGGGTAAAAAGATATTTCCCGGTGACGTCGCCGGCCCCGTATATGTGCTTAAGGTTGGTCCTCAGGCGGTTGTCGACCTTCAGACCGTGTCTGTCGCAGTCCACAGAGATGGCCTTCAATCCGAAATTTTCAATGTTGGGCTTCCTCCCGGTCGCCACCAGGATGGCCTCGGCCTTCAGACTGACAACCCTGCCTTCGCCGTTTCTGATGACTACTTCTTTCAGACTGCCGAGGTCCCGCGTACTGAGAGTGGTTGAATCGAGGTAAAACGACATCCCTTCTCCTGCGAGGACATTCATGATCCGGTCGGCCATGTCCCTGTCCTCCTTGTTGAGGATCTGGTCCCCGCGCTCGATGAGTATGACCTTGGTGCCCAGCCTGCTGAATGCCTGCGCCATCTCGATCGCTATCGGACCGGCGCCGATCGTGATCATGGATTGCGGCAGACTATCGAGAGAAAATATCTCCCTGTTGGTAATATAGGGGGTCTCGTCGAGACCCTCTATCGGCGGCACGGAAGGAGAAGAGCCGGAGGAGATGACCCAGCTTTTTGCGGAATAGGTCTTGCCGTTCACCCTGACGGAATGCTCATCGACGAAACAGCCGTCGCCGAATTCCACCTTAACCCCCAGCCCGCAGAAACGCTCCTTTGAATCATGCTTCTGTATCAGGCCGATAACATACTCTATTCTCTTCGCCACCTCCCTGTAATCGACAGGCTTCGGCGCGACGCGGGGAAGGCCGAACTTCTCCGCATTCTTCATCATGTGGTAGACGCGTGCGGTCCTGATAAGGGTCTTGCTGGGGACGCAGCCGAAGTGCAGGCAGTCGCCGCCGAGTTCTTTCCATTTTTCGATGAGCAGAGTCCTGGCGCCGAACCGCGCGGCACCGGCCGCAACGGTAAGGCCGGCCGCCCCGCCGCCCAGAATCCCTATATCAAAATCATAGTCTGCCATTCCGCCTCCTCAGCTGAAATAATATCATGCCTTCCCGCTTTTTTTCGATCTCAGCAGGGTGAGCGTTTTCCTGGCCGCGATGGGAAATATCCCGAGGAGCGCAAAAGAAATGATCAGCCCGGGGGAAAAGATTCCCGAAAGGGACTGGATCTTCCCCAGCTCCTTGCCGGCATTGACATACACGATAGTGCCCGGGATCATTCCGAGCTGCGATACCCAGTAAAAGGTGCGCAGGGGCATCCTCGTGAGGCCCATCACAAGGTTTATAAGCCAGAAGGGAAAAACAGGGACAAGCCTGAGAGTAAAGAGATAAAAGGCGCCCTCTTTCTCGATGCCCCCGTTCACCCGTTTCAGTTTCTCCCCGAATCTGTGCTGCACCCAGTCCCTCAGGACAAACCGGGCTACAAAACAGGCGAGGGTGGCTCCGATGCTGCTTGCAAAAGACACGATAACCGTTCCCGCCCACAGGCCGAACAGAGCTCCCCCGGCGAGGGTGAGCACCGCGGCGCCGGGCAGTGAAAGTGACGTGACCAGGATATAGACAGCCATGAAGGCGGCGATTACTGAAAAACGGTGGGCGGAGTAAAGGGCTTCAAACCTTTCCCTGGACGCCTTGATATAGGCGATGCTGAAATAATCTCCCAGGTTGAGGAATTTAAAAAGGAGGATCCCCCCGATGATGAGGAGAATTATTAACAGCCTGTTAACGTTTCTCTTGGTCATAGACCTTTGGTCCGTTGGAAGGTACAAGCGGCACAAAAAAAATGAAAGTCCGTGACACTTTCCGCTCCCGGCTATGCGGGGCAGGTCATCCGTTCGTCAACAACTGCCGGCCAAAAAAAGCGCCTCCCCAGAGGCCGCTGTTTTCGTCATTCACGAGAAACACCGGCACCTTGTTCAGCAGGTGTGCGAGCGTATCGGAACTCCTGAACTCCAACTCGAAATCCTTACCGGTAACGAGTTCAGGTATCCTGGCCGCCACCCCGCCCGCGATGTAGAGTCCGCCAAGTGCCAGGGTCTCCAGGACGAAGTTGCGGCAGGCGCGGCCATAAAACCTCGACATCCATCCGAGCGTCTCCGGATGCTCGACTATTCTCTCCGCAACATCCTCGGGCTTCAACCGCTCTCCGTTCAGGAACTGATGGATGTAACTCAATCCCTTCCCTGAAACTACGATGTTGCCCGTTATGTATTTGTCTCCCCTCTCCCTCAGTAAGAACTCCTGGAACTGGCACTCCTGCGGAGAGACAAAGGGGAAATTCGCATGTCCACCCTCGGAGGGCAATGCGATATAACCCCCTTTCCCGTCATGAATAAGAACGGCCTGTCCAAGGCCGGTGCCTGCCCCTATCGCCCCGATCGGGGCCCCCGGAACGGCTTCTCCGGGTAGTATCCCCTCCGCGGCCTCGCCGACAGGGGTGTGGCAGGCATAGGCCTGGGCGACAAAGTCGTTTATCAGTGCCGACTTCCTGAAGCCGTGCTCTTCGCGCGCGTTGGAGAGGTCTATCCCCCAGGATATGAACGGCGGGGAACTTTTTACGCCGCCCTCTATCGGCCCGGCGATGGCTATAATCACCATGTCAGCCTCTTCCGGCCTGAGAGAAGACCCGCCCTCCCTCAGCTTCTCCAGCAGTCCGCCAAAGGACCCGGCCTCCGTCGTTTTCAGCCATTTGACCCCGACCAGCCTGAGGTCTCCGGCGGGGCCGGTTGTAAAATGGGCAAAACGGCTGTGGGTACCACCGATGTCGGCGCTGAGAATGTTTTTCCCGTCGGACATACTGTTAATGATATCATGTTATCGCTGCGTTTAAAACCGGAAACCAGCATAGTTCCGGGGATAAATTGCAGGTTATGCTAAGTCCGAATAAAATCTGTCTCAAAATTGAAATATCATCATAGGCCCCAAGTCTGTCATTCCGGCAGGCATGCGCTTCGCTTGCGGGAATGACAGTTTTGAACCGAGAACTGATTTTGAACAGGTTCTAATGAAATTGTGAAATAAAGTCCGCTCTGTCAGCCCTGCTATAATCTACCATGAGTATTTCGAAGAGGAGGCTCGGGAATACAGGCGTTGACGTCACCATCCTCGGCCTTGGAGGCGAAGGGATTCTTAGAACGTATGGTTATGACAAACAGGCATACGAACTGATCAACAAGGCCATAGACCTCGGCATTACCTATTTCGAATCAGCCAGGGCGTATTCAGGAAGCGAGTCTTATTACGGCAAGGCTCTCAGGGAGAGGAGAAAAGACATCTTCCTTGCGAGCAAATCACACGCAAGAGACAGGCAGGGGACCCTTCAACACCTGCACGAGACGCTGGAGAACATGAAGACAGACCATCTGGATCTCTGGCAGGTGCATGATGTGAGGACCAAGGAGGATGTTGAGGAGATATTCGGTCCCGGGGGAGCGCTGGAAGCATTCCGGGAGGCAAGGAAAAAAGGTTTTGTGAGATTCCTCGGTATCACGGGACACCACGATCCGGCCGTTCTCCTCGGGTGCATCGAACGGTTTCATTTCGATACCGTGCTCGTTCCGGTAAATCCAGCTGAGCCGGCCTACAGGAGTTTCATGGAGAAAGTGATACCGGTTGCCGGGGAGAAGGGAATGGGTATCATCGGGATGAAGGTTTACCTCCGGGGCCTCGCGACAAAGTTGCCAGGGTTTGCGTCCCTTGAGCCTTTTTACAGGTATGCACTTAGCCAGCCCATAACCACCGCGGTCATCGGTTGCGACGACACTGAACAACTGCAGGAGAATGTCAGGCTTGCCACATCCTTCAAGACCATGTCTGCCGAAGAACAGAGAGAATTGGCAGATACGGTTTTCCCCTATGCCCGGAAACTCATGTACTACAAGCCATGAATGGATTTTATTTTCCCGTGAAATTCTCTAATGCCTTTTTTGCTTTTCCGGCGGCTTCTCCACCGGCGGTGCCCGTTTTTTTCTTCAGGCTTTCTTCCACTGCTTTACCGACTTCTTCGGCACTCTTGCCGAGATATTGCCGTACACCCGTATCCGACACGGCCGAGATCACTCTGTTCGCTACCGGCCTGAGAATCTGAGCGGCAAGTTCGGAAGGTGTCGAGCCCCCCTGACCCCCTACATTTGTGAGTTGAATTCTCGGAAGTTCAGTCGTGAAAGACTTATCCGGCAGCGCTGCCACTCCGGCATCTACCCGGCCCCTCTCGATGACGAGGTCCTTTATGATGAAGGTTCTCTTTTCGCCGGGCCTTTTACCATCTGAAGGTTCACCACTTTTTCGCAGGGATTCCAGATTTTTTCTGATTTCATCGATATTAGCCTGGCCGGACTTATTTATCTCGTAGGTGATGTGCGGGTCGGAGACCAGGATCTTTCTGATGACGACAGGGTTCTCCGTCAACGAACCCGTATCGATGGCGATTGTGATATTCTGCATCTCAAACGCGTGTGCACCGGAAAACCCCGAAGGGTTGCCGATACTGAAGCCGCCAATGGAACCTTCTCCCTTTTTTAGACTGATGTTTACCGAACCAACTTTTACCTCTGTCCCCGCAGCCCGCGATCCGTATCTCTCAATCGCACCCTTGACAATACTGTCGAGGTTCGAAACAAAAAACACAAATGCCGCTACGACGACAATTACGAAAATCCCCAGACCTATGAGTATCTTCAAGCCTCTTTTCATAACCCACCTCAAATATGTCTTGTCCCTTATAAATAAATTTTAGCAGTTCCAGTCAGGAGAGGCTATCGAAATGCACAAGCCGGGCTTCTTAATCACGTTAACCGTTGTTGAGCACTCGGTGTTTGCTTCGCCGCCGGTAACAATAAAGGGGACAGGCTACTTTTTCTATGTATCCCTTTTCAGTTTGGTTTTTCATGAAAAGCAGCCTGTCCCCTTTTTCTTTTAACCCGGCATGTCAAGAAAAATGGGATGTGTCCCTATTTATCAATCAATTTATCATTCAGGCAGCAAGTTCGTGTGCCAGACGGTGATATTTTTCGTGAACTCCTTCCCCGACCTCTTCCTTCTCGACCTTGTCAAAGGCCTCGGCAAGCCCTCTCTGGTCGGCGTCGGAAAACAGGCGGTCGGCCATGGGATAAAGAACGTTATCTTCCTTGGCTATATGTGCTTTGAGACGGCCGGCATATGCCGCCAGATTGTCTCTTACCGCAGCAACCGCAGACTCCTCCCCGGCTACCGCCTTTGGCAGCGCCCCGGCCATGGCGGTAACATTTTTCCTGTTCTCCTCGTGTTCTCTAAGCATAACGAAGATCGGCCCGCTGTCGGCCGGCATCCCCTTTTCCTGCATTTTCACAAAGAGTATATTTTCTTCTTTCGCATGGTGGCAGCGGTCGGCGAAATTGCGAAGAAAATCGATAATCTTGTCCACCTTTTCGCCGTCAACCTTGCCGGTCCTGCCGATTTCCCCCACTTGGCGCTCCGCGGCGCCGATGACAACCAGAATTATCTGATGTTCCTGTTTCAGCAGTTGGGTCGGCGTCATATGATCGTCCTCCATTTTTCTAAAGCGGATTAACCCGCTTTGTTGAATTTACTGTACAGTTGCATAACAGACTGCGCCACAGCGGGGGAAGTAGCCCGAAGAGCCTTTGGCAGCCAGCCCTTACAGCACCGAAACAAAAGGTCGGCACGGTCCCGTCAATATTTCATTACCGTTGCGGAGAAGCTTCCCCCAACGTCAGGAAATCGACTACGTACATGGAAGCACCTGTTGCAAAGCCCAGCGCCGACACCCAGAATGCGGCAAACCACAATTTCATAAAGCCCTGTACGGTAAGATAATCGTAGCCCAGTACCCTCTGGAAGTACACCTGTACCACACCCGCAACAGTAAGGGAAAGAACCATCATGATCATAAAGAAATTCATCGTCCAAAAGGCCTTGAAACCAAGCTTCTGGCTGAAGTTCTTCAGCCCCTTTATCTGCGGCATCGCGAAATATATCATGGTCAGGTTCAGCATGACATAGGCGCCGTAAAAAGCAAAATGTCCGTGCGATGCCGTTATCTGCGTCCCGTGCGTCCACCGGTTTATCTGGGGAAGCGTCTGTGCAAATCCCCATACCCCGGCGCCGATGAAATGCATGAACGCACAGCCTACAGCCCAGTAGAGTGCCAGCCTGTTTGTTATTACGGTTTTGCTTTCCCGTACATCTCGCAAGGTATCTATGACCATAAACAGTATCGGAAGGGGCTCAAATGCGCTGAATACGGCACCTATCCACAGCCAATATGTGGGTGTACCGATCCAGTAGTAGTGATGACCGACCCCCGCTATTCCCGTAAACAGTACAAGGCCCACCTCCACGTAGAGCCACTTTTCAACGATGTCTCGGTCAACACCGGTGAGCTTGAGGAGGATAAACGCCATTATGGCCCCCGTCACCAGCTCCCACGCTCCCTCAACCCATAGGTGGATGACCCACCACCAGAAATAAAATTGGGTCGTCAGGTTCTTCATGAATACCACCCCGAAAAGGAACATCACGGCTACCATTACGAGGCCGCCCAGGAGTACTCCCTGTATTACAGTCCACTTTCTCGTCTTAATCATCGTCATGAAAACGTTGAAGAGAAATATTAAAGCAACAGCAACTATGCCCAATTTAAGGATCGTCGGCTGCTCAAGAAACGGCATGCCCCAGGACCAGCCTGCGACATATCCGACAATGGCAGTGATACCTATAGCCGTAAAGAGATAAAGCTGGAGATTCGCAAGCCACGGGCTGTATATCTCTGTGCCTGCCTCTTCAGGAACCAGGTAATATGTCCCGCCCATAAAGCCCATCAACAGCCAAACCACCAAAAGGTTTATGTGTATGGCCCTTGACGTATTGAACGGCAGGATATGAATCAGAGGGTCAATATTCCATACATATTTTGCACCGGTTATTAAGCCAAATACGATCTGCAGAGCGAAAAGAAGGGTGGCAAGGAGAAAATATTTGTACGCAATCTTCTGGGATTCATATTTCATTTTCAGAAAACCTCCTTATTTCAGCTCAGCCAGATAGTTGACCAGATCCTCTATATCCTTGTGGGAGAGATCCTTAAAGCTCGGCATTATGGAATTCGGATTGTGAGACCTGGGATCTTCAAGTTGCTCTTCTATCCATTGCTTACTCCTTCTGCTCCCCACATGGGTAAGATCCGGTCCGATATGTCCTCCAATCCCTCCAATGGAGTGGCAAGACGAGCATCCGTGCGCCTTAAACAGGGTTTCGCCGGGGCTTTCCTGGCCTGCCACATGGACTATCATAGGTTTGGGCGGCCAGTTGTTCGTATTTATATGATCAACCCATTTTAGAAAAGCTATGAGATCCGTTATTTCAGCGTCTGTAAGATGCAGATTAGGCATCTTCCGGCTTGCCGGCCAAATTGCTGAAGGGTCTTTCAGAAAACTCCTCATCCAGTCGGGGTCCCTGCGGCTCATTACCTTGGTGAGGTCCGGGGCGTAATAACCACCTATGCCAAGAATTGTATGGCAGTCGTTGCAATTGTGTTTTTGCCATATCCACTTCCCGGCAGCTACCTGAGCATCAAGTTTGTTCTGGTTGGTTCTCTCAGGTATCTGTGAGATGGAGTTATATGTGAGGGCAAGAAGGATGATTGTTGAAAATGCGGTTCCCCAAATGAATACCGCCTTCGCCTGGGCCTTGGTCATTATCGTCCTCCTTATCTCTTCGTTGCGCATATTATAAGCCCGGGACATTATTTCTTCTTATGATCTATATCATAAAAAACTATAATTCGCGTGCCTGGCCTGGACGCCCTAAGGTCTGCCTGCGATATCGCTCTGCCCCAAGCTTGATACGCAAGCTTAGACAACATATCCAAATGATTGTCAGTTAGCACCCGAAATTCTCACGGGTTGCAAGCATTGAAAACTGCGAGTTGTCAGTCAGAACCATCCGTTTCACTTTCCGTTGTGTCACACTTGAGTGAGGACCCGATGGCTGGCCGCGAAGGCAAAGCGGATTGCGATGTAACGTCGCATAATGTACACTGGTCCAGGGCAGCATACCGGGGGGCTGAAAAGTGTCTGAATATACAGGACAAAAGAAAGACATAGTATTGATCGGAGACTCTCTTACCGAGTTTTTCGATTGGCAGGGAAGGTTCCCCGGTCACCGCGTTCTGAATCTCGGGATTGCGGGCGAGCCGGTGGAAGGTCTCCTTGGCCGTATGTCCGATATACGCACCGCTATAGTGCGGGCCGACCTCATATTCGTGATGACCGGGATCAACAATATCGCGATGGGAGATTACGACATAATTCCCGGATGCGAGAAGCTTCTGAACACTCTCGTTTCCGGTTTTGCCGGTGCAGAGATCGTTATGCAGAGCGTTCTGCCGGTACGC
>Ga0307436_1000120_pt1 | contig 32333 bp, 30 predicted proteins | sample SalMarWE160440MG_FD_202513 | JGI IMG/M metagenome (GOLD analysis project Ga0307436, IMG submission 202513) | Salt marsh sediment microbial communities from the Plum Island Ecosystem LTER, Massachusetts, United States - WE1604-40 | ecosystem: Environmental > Aquatic > Marine > Intertidal zone >...
AAGATCCGCGTGTTCAAGAAGCGCCGTCGCCAGAACTCCAAGCGCTCCCACGGCCACCGCCAGGACCACACGCTGGTGCGCATCACCGAGATCCTCACCGACGGCAGGGCGCCGACCAAGGCCAAGGCCAAGACCGCGCCCAAGGCCAAGGCGGCAGAGACGCCGGCTGCCGAACCGACGGCCGCCCAACCGGCGCCCGCGACCACTGCCGCACCACCCGCCGCCGGCGACGACCTCAAGAAGCTGTCCGGCGTCGGCCCGGTGATGGAGAAGAAGTTGCACGCGCTCGGGGTGACCACTTTCGCCGACATCGCGGGCTGGGGCGAGGCCGACATCGACCGCATCGAGGAAGAGCTCAACGCCAAGGGCCGGGTCGCCCGCGAGGGTTGGGTCGCCCAGGCCAGGAAGCTCGCCGGCGGCGAATAAGGAGACTCGAACCATGGCCCACAAGAAAGCCGGCGGTTCCTCGCGCAACGGGCGCGACTCAATCGGCCGCCGCCTCGGCGTCAAGCGCTACGGCGGCGAGCGCGTCAGCGCCGGCAACATCATCGTTCGCCAGCGCGGTACCAAATGGCGCGCCGGCGACGGCGTCGGCCTCGGCAAGGACCACACCATCTTCGCCTTGGTCGACGGCACCGTTGCCTTCGAGACCAAGGCGGCCCGCCGTACCTACGTGTCGGTCAAGCCGGTCGCGGCGGACGCGCAGTAGCGCCGGCCTGGTCAGCGCCCGCGTCGCGGCGGCGACGCCCGCGCCGCTTGTGGTGGAGCGCGGCAAGTGAAGTTTCTTGACCAGGCCAAGGTCTACGTGCGCTCCGGCGACGGCGGCAACGGCTGCGTCTCTTTCCGGCGGGAGAAGTACATCGAATTCGGTGGTCCCGACGGCGGCGACGGCGGCCGCGGCGGCGACGTCTGGGCCGAAGCGGTCGACGGCCTCAACACCCTCATCGACTACCGCTACCGCCAGCATTTCAAGGCGGGCAAGGGCGGCAACGGCATGGGCCGCGACCGCACCGGCGCCAACGGCACCGACGCGGTCCTCAAGCTGCCGGTCGGCACCGAGATCCTGGCCGAGGACGACACGACCGTGCTCGCCGACCTCGATCGCCCCGGCAAGCGCCACCTCATCGCCAAAGGCGGCAACGGCGGCTTCGGCAACGCCCACTTCAAGTCGTCGGTGAACCGTGCCCCGCGCCGCGCCAATCCCGGCCGGCCGGGCAGCGAGCAGTGGCTGTGGCTGCGCCTGAAACTAATCGCCGAGGCCGGCCTCGTCGGCCTGCCCAACGCCGGCAAGTCGACCTTTCTTGCCGCCGTCTCGGCCGCCAGGCCCAAGGTCGCCGATTACCCCTTCACCACCCTCCATCCGGTGCTCGGCGTCGTCGCCGTCGACGGTCACGAGTTCGTTCTCGCCGACATCCCCGGCCTGATCGAGGGCGCCCACATCGGCGCCGGCCTCGGCGACCGCTTCCTCGGCCACGTCGAGCGCTGCCACGTTCTCCTGCATCTCGTCGAGGCGACCGCCGCCGATCCGGCGGCGGACTATGCGACGGTGCGCCGCGAGCTCGCCGCCTACGGTGGCGGCCTCGCCGACAAGCCCGCGATCGTCGCCGTCTCCAAATCTGACGCGGTCGATGACCGCCGTCTCGCCGCCATCCGCCGCGCCGTCGCCGAGGTCGCCGGCGCCGAGCCGCTGACGGTGTCGGCCGCGAGCGGCGCCGGCGTCAGCGAAGTGGTCAGGGCGTTGTGGCGGACGATCGCCACCGAACCGGCCACCGCCGGCATTGCCGGTTAAGGCGTTGAGATTTATACGTCGCCCGCCCTGCCATGATCCGCTCGCCCGAGGCCTTTCGCCGCGTCGTCATCAAGGTCGGCTCCTCGCTCCTGGTCGAGCGCGCGAGCGGCCGCCTGCGCGTTGCCTGGCTTGAGACGCTTGCCGACGACATTGCCAATCTCGCCGCCGGCGGCCGCGACGTGCTGGTCGTCTCCTCCGGCGCGATCGCGCTCGGCCGTGGCGTGCTCGCCCAGCCGGCGGGAGCGCTCAGGCTGGAGGAAAGCCAGGCCGCCGCCGCCGTCGGCCAGATCGCGCTTGCCCGCGCCTACAGCGAGGTTCTCGGCCGCCACGGTCTCACCGCCGGCCAGATCCTGCTCACTCCCGGCGACACCGAGGAACGCCGCCGCTACCTCAACGCCCGCTCGACCATCGCCACACTGCTCAGGCTGCACGCCGTGCCGGTGATCAACGAGAACGACACCGTCGCCACCAGCGAGATCCGCTACGGCGACAACGACCGCCTTGCCGCCCGCGTCGCCACCATGGTCAGCGCCGACCTGCTGATTCTCCTGTCCGACGTCGACGGCCTCTATTCCAAGCCGCCCGCTCACCACCCCGACGCCGAACTGATCGAGACGGTCGAGCGCATCACGCCGACGATCGAGGCGATGGCCGGCGCCGCCGCTTCCGACCACGCCCGCGGCGGCATGCAGACCAAGCTCGAGGCGGGCCGCATCGCCACCGCTGCCGGCACCACCATGGTCATCGCCGGCGGCCACGACGAGCACCCCATCCGCCGCATTTCGGCCGGCGCCAGATGCACCTGGTTCGTCGCCGAGGTGAACCCGGTGACGGCGCGCAAGCGCTGGATCCTGGGTCATCTGGAAACGCGCGGCGCACTCGCCGTCGACGCCGGTGCGCTCAAGGCGCTGCGCTCGGGCAAGAGCCTGTTGCCGGCCGGCGTGCGCCGCATCGAGGGCCACTTCCAGCGCGGCGACGCGGTCGCCATCCTCGCTCCCGACGGCGAGGAGATCGGCCGCGGTCTGGTCGCCTACGACGCCGCCGACGCCGAACGCATCGCCGGCCGCAACAGCCGCGAGATCGAGGCGATTCTCGGCTTCGCCGGCCGCGCCGAGATGATCCACCGCGACGACATGGCGCTAAGGGGCGAGTAGCGGCTCAGTGCTCGGCGACCAGGTCCTCGCGCGGCCGCCGGGCGACCGCCTGCTCGCGCAGGTAGATGAACAGGCCGGCGCCGATGATGACGGTGGCGCCGACCACCACCGCCGGCGCCGGCAGGTCGCCGAACACCAGGTAGCCGAAGACCGCCGCCCAGACGATGACGGTGTACTGGTAGGGCACCACCAGCGAGGCCGGTGCCAGCTTGAGCGAGCGGTTGACGCAGGCGGCGGCGGCCATGGCGACGACGCCGAGCGTGCCCAGGAGCGCCGCGTCGACGGGGTCGACCGGCGCCCAGGCAAACGGTGCCGCTACTGCCCCGACCAGCAACGAGGCGACCATCTGCCAGCCGATGGTGGCGACCCCGTGAGTTGCGCGCAGTAACCGCGTCGCCACCATCAGCAGCGAGAACAGCGTGCTGCCGAGGATCGCCACCAGCGCCGGCCAGCTGACCGTCGCCGTCGACGGCCGCAGCGCCACCATGACCCCGGCGAAGCCGATCGCCACCGCGCTCCACCGCCGCCAGCCGATGCGTTCGCCTAGCACCAGCGCCGCCAGCACCGTCACGAAGATCGGTGACGCCAGGTAGTAGGTCATGGTGTCGGCAAGCGGCAGCGAGGTGACCGCCACGTAAAAGCAGGCCGACTCGCCCGCCGACAACAGCGCGCGCGTCGCCTGCAGACCCGGCCGATCGATGCGGATGAACGACGCCACTCCCAGCCGTCTTATGAACGGGACGAGCACGATCAGCGCGGCGGCGCTGCGGAACAGCAGGATCTGTCCGGCCGAATAGCTTCCCGTCAGCCATTTGCCGAGCGCATCGTTGGCCGAATAGACCAGCATGGCGAGCAGCATCAACCCGATGCCGGCGGCAACGTTGTGGTGCTCTTCGGGCGCGAGCGTCCGTTCGATGTGCGCCATGACGAGGGCTCTGGCCGGGACGGGCGCCCGTCATCGCCCGCCGGTCAGGCCCTGTCCAGCGGATTCGTTGGGCGCCGGCGGACGGCTTCCGCTTGCGCCTTGCGCCGGGCGAGCTGGGCCGAGACGAGATCGAAGGAACGGCGCAGCAGCGCCACCGCCGCGGCGATGTCGTCGTCGCCGTCGAGCCACAAGCTTACCCAGCCCGACTGCGGCAGCACGTGATGCGGGCGGGCGAGGCCGGCGGCGATCACCTCGTCGTGGACGGCGCGCGGAAACGGCACGTCAAGCAGCCGGTCGCCGTGCAGGTGACCGATCTCGCGGCCGGCGAGGCGGAACTCGACGCCGCCGAAGCGGTGCGGGGCTTCCTCGACGCCGGGCCAGGCAACGACGGCGGCGCGGATGGCGGCGGCGCCGGCGACCCCGCGCCGTCGCGGTGGACGGTTCATGGCGATCGATGTATGACCGCCGCCCGCCGCCGGCAATGGCCGAACCGCTACCGGCGACCCCGTGCCAAATCGCGCCGGCGACGTTAGGATGCCTCCATGAGCGTCAAGGAAATCGCCGCCGAAACCCGGCCCGACGACGTTGCCGGCGAAATGCTGGCGATCGGCCGGGCCGCCCGCGTCGCCGCCAATCTGCTCGGACTCGCCGGGTCCGATGCCAAGAACCGCGCGCTCACCGTCGCCGCCGCCGTCCTGCGCCGCAACGCGGAGGCCGTCCTTGCCGACAACGCCGCCGACGTGGCCGCGGCGAAGGGGCATGGCGTGCGCGGGTCGTTCATCGACCGGCTGACGCTGACGCCGGAGCGGATCGAGGCGACGGCGCGCGGCATGGAGGAGATCGCCGCGCTGGCCGATCCCGTCGGCACGGTGATGGCGGCGTGGGATCGTCCCAACGGTCTGCGCATCGAGCGGGTGCGCACGCCGCTCGGCGTCATCGGCATCATCTACGAGAGTCGCCCCAACGTCACCGCCGACGCCGGCGCGCTGTGCCTCAAGGCCGGCAACGCGGCGATCCTGCGCGGCGGCTCCGATTCGTACCGCTCCTCGACCGCCATCCATCGCTGCCTAGCCGAAGGGCTCGCCGCCGCGGCGCTGCCGGCAGCTGCCATCCAGATGGTGCCGACCACCGACCGCGCCGCCGTCGGGCTGATGCTCGCCGGTCTCGACGGCGCCATCGACGTGATCGTGCCGCGCGGCGGCAAAAGCCTGGTCAAGCGCGTCCAGGACGAGGCCCGCCTGCCGGTCTTTGCCCACCTCGAGGGCGTCTGCCACGTCTACGTCCACGCTGGCGCCGATCTCGCCATGGCCGAGAAGATCGTGGTCAACGCCAAGATGCGGCGGGTGAGCGTGTGTGGCGCCGCCGAGACGCTGCTGGTCGACCGCGCCGTTGCTGCGAGCCACCTCGGGCCGCTGGTTGCGGCCCTGCAGAAGGCCGGCTGCGCCATCTGCGGCGACGAGGCCGTGTGCGCCCTTGCCGACGGCGTCGCGCCGGCGAGCGAGGCCGACTGGGGCCGCGAATATCTCGACGCCATCATCGCCGTGAAGGTGGTCGACGGCCTTGACGCGGCCATCGCCCACATCGAGCGCTACGGCACCCACCATACCGACGCCATCGTCACCAACGACCACACGGCGGCCGACAGGTTCCTGGCCGAGGTCGATTCGGCGATCGTGCTCCACAACGCCTCGACCCAGTTCGCCGACGGCGGCGAGTTCGGCATGGGCGCCGAGATCGGCATCGCCACCGGCCGGCTGCACGCGCGCGGACCGGTCGGCGTCGAGCAACTGACCAGCTTCAAGTACCGCGTACGCGGGTCGGGTCAGGTCCGCCCTTGAGTCGCCCCTCGCCGTCCGTCGCATGACCGCCGCCAACGCCATCGCCGGCGAGGTGGCGCCGCCGTCCGACCTCCGCCTGCCGCCGTTTGTCGCCGGCCAGCGCATCGGCCTGTTCGGCGGCTCGTTCGATCCCCCCCACGAGGGTCACCTCGCCGTCAGCCTGGTGGCCCTCGCCGCGCTGCGGCTCGATTCGGTGTGGTGGCTGGTCTCGCCGCGCAATCCGCTCAAGCCGAACGCGCCCTCGCACGACCTCGCCCGCCGCATCGCCGCCGCCCGCACCGTTGCCCGCCACCCGCGCATTCGCGTCACCGGCGTCGAGGCCGCCCTCGGCACCGCCTACACCGCCGAGACCCTCGCCCGCCTTCTGCCGCGGCTTGCCGGCGTCGCCGGCGTCTGGATGATGGGCGCCGACAACCTGGAGAATTTTCACCGCTGGCGCGGCTGGCAGGCGATCGCCGCCAGCCTGCCGATCGCCGTCTTCGACCGGCCGGGAACGGCGCTTTCCGCTCTGTGCTCGCCGGCCGCCCACGCCCTCGCCCGCGCCCGCATCGATCCCGGCGACGCCGGCGCCCTCGCCACAAAACCGCCGCCCGCCTGGGTTTTCCTGACCGCACCGCATGTCGCGGTGTCCTCGACGGCGCTGCGCCGCCACAGGGACCGTCTGGCGAACGGCATGTCTTGAAAGCGTCACCGCCGTCCGCATATCCTAGTCATGGCGCCGCCTTCGGCGGCCTCAACACGAAGGGACCCAACGCTGACAACCGCGCTTCGTAGGGAGGAGGGGCGTACCCGTCCTCCTCATCCCGCGACCGCCCGCCGTGAGCTCGCGGCGGCGGACGCCCTCAAGGTGGTCCTCAAGAGCCTGGAAGACGCCAAAGCCGAGGACCCGGTACTGATCGACCTCACCGGAAAATCGCCGCTCGCCGACTACATGGTGGTTGCCACCGGCCGCTCGCAGCGGCACGTCAGCGCCATCGCCGAGCGCCTGATCGGCGATCTCAAGGACGCCGGCTGCGGCACCATCCGGGTAGAGGGCCAGCGCGCCGCCGACTGGGTGCTGATCGATGCCAACGATGTGATCGTCCACATCTTCCGGCCGGAAGTGCGCAGCTTCTACAACCTCGAAAAGATGTGGCTGGCCGGCCAGCCGGCCACGCCCGCCCCCGTCTGAGTCGTCGGCGGGTGCGCCGGAGCGCCGATGCGAGTTGCCATCGCCGCCGTCGGCCGGCTCAAGGCCGGCCCCGAGCCGGCGCTGTTCGACCGTTATCTTGATCGCGCCAACCGGGCCGGACGCCATCTTGGCCTCGCCTTCTCGGTGCGCGAATTCGCCGAGGGCCGCACCGCCGCCGCCGCCCGCGTCGATCACGAGGCTGCCGCCATCCTCGCCGCCCTCCCCGCCGGCGCCATACTGGTGGCGCTCGACGAGGCCGGCACGTCGCTGACCAGCCGGGCGCTTGCCGAGCGCATCGCCCGCTGGCACGCGGACGGCACCGGTGACCTTGTCTTCGCCATCGGCGGCGCCGACGGGCACGGCGCCGCCCTCCTCGCCCGCGCCGACTTCCGCCTCGCCTTCGGCACGGCGACCTGGCCGCACCAGCTGGTGCGCATAATGCTCGCCGAGCAGCTTTATCGAGCCGTGACAATCCTCACCGGCCACCCCTATCATCGCGGCCGGGACGGTTGACGGAATGTCAGTCGCCGGCCGAATACGCTGGCCGGCGCACGGGCGGCGGTCGAGGGAAGCGGCCTCACTCACCATGAAAAGGCGCGTTGCCACGCTGCTCGTTCTGGCCGCCATGGCGGCCGGCCTGCCGCCCGCTGTCGCCGCCGACGGCGACAGCGCCGCGGCTCAGGACACGCCGCAGAGCGAGCTCGAAGCCGTCACCCAGGACATTCAGCTCACCAAGCAGCGCCAGGCCGAACTCCGCCAGGAGATCGAGAAGCTCGACACCGACCGCGCCACCCTCAACCAGTCGCTGATCGACGCCAACCGGCAGGTGCAGGAACTGGAAGGCGAGGTCGACCGCAGCGAACGGCGGCTGAACGCGTTGAAGGTCGCCGAGGACAAGCTCAGGCAGTCGCTCGACCAGCGCCGCGACGTGCTCGCCGAAGTGCTGGCCGCCCTGCAGCGCATGGGCCGCCGGCCGCCGCCGGCTATTCTCGTGCGCCCGCAAGACGCGCTGGCGGCGGTCAGGAGCGCGATCCTGCTCGGTGCGGTGGTACCCGACCTGCGCGAGGTCGCCGACAAGGTCGCCAACGACCTGCAGAAGATGGTGGCGCTCAGGAGCGAGCAGGAGCAGGAGCGCAATCGCCTGCGCGCCAACGCCGCCGCCCTTATCGAGGGGCGCACGCGTATCACGCTGCTCATCGCCGAGAAGCAGCGCCAGCGCAATGCCTCGGCCGAGGCGCTCGCCCAGCAGCAGCAGCGTGCCGCCATCCTCGCCGATCAGGCGAGCGGTCTCAAAGATTTGATCGCCCGCATGGAATCGCAGGATGCCACCGCTGCCGCCGCCTCGGCCAAGGCGGAAAAGGCCGCCACCGTCGCCCGCAGCGAATCAGGCGGACGCCCGGCCAAATCGCTCGGCAGCCCCGACCGGCTGGCGCCGGCGGTCGCCTTCGTCGACGCCAAGGGCCTCCTGCCGATGCCGGCCAATGGTCGCGTGGTCAGGGCCTTCGGCGAAGACAACGGCCTCGGCGGCACCGCCCAAGGCATCTCGATCTCCACCCGCCCTGCGGCGCTGGTCTCCTCGCCGAGCGACGGCTGGGTGGTGTATGCCGGGCCGTTCCGTAGCTACGGCGAACTCTTGATCATCAATGCCGGCGACGGCTATCATGTACTGCTGGCGGGCATGGAACGGATCGATGTCGGAGTCGGCCAGTTTGTGCTTGCTGGCGAACCGGTGGCAGCGATGGCCGCGCAGCGGTTGGCAAGTGCGGGCGCCATGGATATAGGCGTTTCCCAGCCTGTGCTCTATGTCGAATTCCGTAAGAATGGCACTTCGATCGACCCGGCCCCGTGGTGGGCCGCGTCCAACGTGGAAAAGGTTGGCGGATGATTCGCAAAACCACCTATCTGATTGCCGGTGTCTTGCTTGGCGCCTTCGCCACGGTTGCGGCCACCCAACCGCAGCTGCTCACCGGCGGCGCGGCCAACGCGGCCTCCTCCGACACCTATCGCGCCCTCAACCTGTTCGGCGACGTGTTCGAGCGGGTGCGCGCCGACTACGTCGAGAAGCCCGACGACAACAAGCTTGTCGAATCGGCGATCAACGGCATGCTCGCCGGTCTCGATCCCCACTCGAGCTACCTGAGCCCGAAGGACTTTCGCGACATGCAGGTGCAGACCTCGGGCAAGTTCGGCGGTCTCGGCATCGAGGTGACCATGCAGGACGGCGTCATCAAGGTGGTGTCGCCGATCGACAACACCCCGGCCGCCAAGGCCGGCATCCTCGCCAACGACCTGATCATCGCGCTCGACGGCGAGTCGGTTCAGGGGATGACCCTCAGTCAGGCGGTCGACAAGATGCGCGGTCCCGTCAGCTCGCCGATCACCCTCACCATCCAGCGCCAGGGCATGGACAAGCCCTTCGACGTCAAGCTGACCCGCGCCGAGATCACCATCGACGCGGTGCGCTCGCGCGCCGAGGACCAGGTCGCCTATCTGCGCATTTCCTCGTTCAGCGAGCAGACCTTTGACGAGCTGAAGGTTCAGATCGGCAAGCTCAAGGACCAGATCGGCGCCGACCACGTCCAGGGCTACATCATCGACTTGCGCAACAATCCCGGCGGCCTGCTCGACCAGGCGATCTCGGTCTCCGATGCCTTCCTCAACAGCGGCGAGATCGTTTCGACCCGCGGCCGGCACGCCGAGGAGACCCAACGCTATAACGCCCACTCCGGCGATCTCACCGACGGCAAGCCGGTCGTGGTCCTCGTCAACGGCGGCTCCGCCTCCGCTTCCGAGATCGTCGCCGGCGCCCTGCAGGATCATCGTCGCGCCACCCTCATCGGCACGCGCACCTTCGGCAAGGGCTCGGTGCAGACCATCATCCCGCTTGGCGCCGACGGCGCACTGCGCCTGACCACGGCGCGCTACTACACCCCGTCCGGCCGCTCGATCCAGGCACATGGCATCAATCCCGACATCCAGGTCAAGGAGGAACTGCCGCCCGACATCGCCGCCCAGCTGGCGCAGACTCCGCCCGAGGGTGAATCGAGCCTGCGCGGGCACCTGACCAACGAGGCGGACGCCACCGGCGCCAAGGAGCAGTCCGGCTCGCTCGCCTACGTGCCGACCGACCCGACCAAGGACACCCAGCTCAACTACGCCCTCGACCTGCTGCGCGGCCTGCAGGTCAACAGCGCCTTCCCGCCGGACCCGAATCGCGGCATACCCAACTGACTTGGCTTGGCGGCGCCGACGGCGCCGCCAGCCGACCTCGGGCGAGCGATGGCGGGCTGATGGCAGCCGATGACCTGACGACCCCGTTGGGGCTTCCGCCGCCGCCGCGCCAGCGGCGGCGATGGGGCTGGGCGGTGGGCGCCGCCGTGGCTGTCGTCGCCGTTGCCGGCGGGGCCGCTCTTGCCTGGTTCAGCCACGTCTCCGGGCCGACCGTCACCGCCGCCATCACCACCGCGCGGCCGGGCGGGCCCAACCTCGCCGACCGCACCGGCACCATCGCCAGGCCGGCCGGTACGGCCGCCGCGTCCAACGATGACGCACCCGGCCTCAGCGAGTTGCAGCCGGCCGCCGGTGGCAGCCTCACCGAGGTCGGCAAGGTGATCATCCGCGACCCGTCGCAGCCGCCGCCGCTGGCGCTTGCCTCCGCGCCTCAGCCCGCCCTTGTCGAAATGACCAAGGACGGGCCGCTGCCCAAGATCGCCGCCGACGGCCGACGGCCGATCGACGCCTACGCCCGACCAAGCGACGCCGACCCACGCGACCCGCGCATCGCCATCATCGTCGGCGGGGTCGGCCTTGATCCCAACAGCACCGAAGAGGCGATCGCCGACTTGCCGGGAGAAGTCACCCTGGCGCTCGCCCCCTACGGCCGCACCCTCGGCCGCACTCTCGCCGACGCCCGCACCGCCGGCCATGAAATCCTGTTGCAGATCCCGCTTGAGCCGTTCGGCTATCCCCGGGTCGACCCGGGGCCGCACACCCTCACCACCGATGCCTCCGCCGCCAAGAACCGCAGCCGTCTGCACTGGCTGATGAGCCGCATCACCAACTACGTCGGCGTCGTCAACTACATGGGCGCCCGCTTCACCAGCGATACGGCGGCGTTCACGCCGGTGATCGAGGAGATCGGCCGGCGCGGTCTTCTCTACCTCGATGACGGCTCGTCGGCGCGCAGCGTAGCTGCGACGATCGCCCCCGGCCGGGCGCCGTTCCTGCGCGCCGATCTCGTCCTCGACGTCGACGTCTCGGCCGCGGCCATCGACGCCCGGCTGCACCAACTGCAGGAGATCGCGCGCGAGCGCGGCTACGCCATCGCCACCGCCACCGCCTTTCCCGTCACCATCGACCGCATCGCTGCCTTCGCCAAGCAGGCCGCCGACCACAACACCGTGCTGGTTCCGGTGAGTGCGCTGGTTGCTCCGGGCCGCACATGAGCAAGGCTGCCGGACGCGCCGCCAAGCTGCCCTACCGGCGCTCTGTCGGCATGGCGGTGTTCAGCCGCGCCGGTCGGGTCTGGATCGGCCATCGCTCCGACCAGGACGCCGAGGGCGAGGGAGAGGGCCACTGGTGGCAGATGCCGCAAGGCGGGCTCGACCGCGACGAGGAACCGTTGCAGGCGGCGCTGCGCGAGCTCTACGAGGAAACCTCGATCACCAGCGTCAGCCTGATCCGCGAGGCGGCCGGCTGGTTCAGCTACGACCTGCCTGCCGAGCTCGTGGCGACGTCGTGGAACGGGCGCTACCGCGGCCAGACCCAGAAATGGTTCGCCTTCCGTTTCGAAGGCGACGAGGCCGAGATCGACGTGCTCCATCCCGGCGGCGGCAAGCACAAGCCGGAATTCTCCCGCTGGCGCTGGGAGGAGCTGACGCGCCTGCCCGAGCTCATCGTCCCCTTCAAGCGCGACGTCTACCGCGAGGTCGTGGACGCGTTCCGCGACATCGGCCCGCCATGAGCGCCGGCGCGATGGCGGGGCATCGACCATGACCAGGGCGTCCGGGCCAACGTCCGAGTCCTCCGGCGTGCGCATCTTTCCGCCCGGCGTCTATCTCGCCGGCCTCATCGTCGGCTACGCCGTGCAATGGCTGTGGCCGCTGCCGATCGACCCCGGGCGCGGCGTCCTGTCGGTTCGCGTCATCGGCGTCGTCGTGATCGTCGTCGCCGTCGTCCTGCAAGCGTCGGCTGTGATGACCTTCCGCCGCCTCGGCACGCCCATCAACCCGACCAAGCCGAGCACCACGCTCGCCCTCGCCGGGCCGTACCGCTTCACCCGCAATCCCATGTACCTCGGCCTGGCGCTGCTGCTTGCCGGCCTCGCCCTTGTCGGCAACGCGCTGTGGCCGCTGCTCGCCGTCATCCCCTGCGTGTGGATCATCCACACCCAAGTGATCGCCCGCGAGGAGGCTTACCTCGAGCGGAAATTCGGCGACGACTACCGGACCTTCAAGTCGCGCGTGCGCCGCTGGCTGTGAGCTCAGCGCGGCGTCAACGCCGTCTGCACTTCTCTCAGCTGGTGCAGCCGCAACGCGGCCGCCGCCCGCGTTTCGCCGTCCTTGGCATCGGCGACGTCCTCCTCGGCGTTCCTCACCTCCTGAGCCAGCATCCCCGGGTCGACTTCGGCAAGCGGGATCGCCTGTTCGGCGAGGATGGTGAGGCCCTCGCCCGACACGTCGGCGAAGCCGCCGCGCACGAAGATGCGTTCGCCTTCGCCGCCGCGGCTGACCTCGACCACGCCGGGCCTCAGCGTCGACATGAACGGCGCGTGCCCGCTGAGCACGGTGAAGTAGCCTTCCGATCCCGGCACCACCACCTCGTCGACCGGCTCCGACATCAACAGCCGCTCCGGCGACACGAGATCGAACTGGAAGGGCTCGGCCATCGCTTCACGCCGCCTCGGCTGCGAGCTTCTTGGCCTTCTCGACCGCCGCCTCGATGGTGCCGACCATGTAGAAGGCCGGCTCCGGCAGGTGGTCGTACTCGCCCGCGCACACCGCCTTGAAGTCCTTGATGGTGTCCTCAAGGTCGACGAACACGCCGGGAGCGCCGGTGAACACCTCGGCGACGTGGAACGGCTGCGACAGGAAGCGCTCGATCTTGCGGGCGCGCGCCACCGTCAGCTTGTCCTCTTCGGACAGTTCGTCCATGCCAAGGATGGCGATGATGTCCTGCAGCGACTTGTAACGTTGCAGGATCTCCTGCACCTGGCGGGCGACGTTGTAGTGCTCCTCGCCGACGATGCGCGGATCGAGCATGCGCGAGGTCGAATCGAGCGGATCGACCGCCGGGTAGATGCCCTTCTCGGCGATCGACCGTGACAGCACCGTCGTCGCGTCTAGGTGGGCGAACGAGGTTGCCGGCGCCGGATCGGTGAGGTCGTCGGCCGGCACGTAGATGGCCTGCACCGAGGTGATCGAGCCCTTGTGGGTCGAGGTGATGCGCTCCTGCAGCGCCCCCATGTCGGTGGCGAGCGTCGGCTGGTAGCCGACCGCCGAGGGAATGCGGCCGAGCAGCGCCGACACCTCGGAGCCCGCCTGGGTAAAGCGGAAGATGTTGTCGACGAAGAACAGCACGTCCTGGCCCTGGTCGCGGAAATATTCCGCCACCGTCAGCCCGGCTAGGCCGACGCGGGCGCGCGCTCCCGGCGGCTCGTTCATCTGTCCGTAGACCAGCGCGCACTTGGAGCCGGCCGCCGAGCCGTTGTTCTTCTTGGGGTCCTTGTTGACCCCCGATTCGATCATCTCGTGGTAGAGGTCGTTGCCCTCGCGGGTACGCTCGCCGACGCCGGCGAACACCGAATAGCCGCCGTGCGCCTTGGCGATGTTGTTGATCAGCTCCTGGATGATCACCGTCTTGCCGACCCCGGCGCCGCCGAACAGTCCGATCTTGCCGCCGCGCGCGTAGGGGGCGAGCAGATCGACCACCTTGATGCCGGTGACCAGGATCTGCGCCTCGGTCGACTGGTCGACGTAGGCCGGCGCCGGCTGGTGGATGGCGCGCTTCTGCTGGGTGTCGACCGGCCCCGCCTCGTCGACTGGCTCGCCGATGACGTTCATGATGCGGCCGAGCGTCTCCTCGCCCACCGGCACCGCGATCGGCTCGGCGGTGTCGGTCACCTCCTGGCCGCGCACCAGTCCCTCGGTCGAGTCCATCGCCACGGTGCGCACGGTGTTCTCGCCCAAGTGCTGGGCGACCTCGAGCACCAAGCGGCTGCCGTGATTGCTGGTCTCCAGCGCGTTGAGGATCGCCGGCAGGTTGTCGGGGAAGTGGACGTCTACGACGGCGCCGGTCACCTGGGTGATGCGGCCGGTGACGCCCCCTACGTTGGTCCTGGCCTTTGCCGCCGTCGTGCTTGTCTTGGCCATGTCGCTTCCCTTCGTCGGTCGTCCTAAATCGCCTCGGCGCCCGAGATGATCTCGATCAGCTCCTTGGTGATGTGCGCCTGGCGGGTGCGGTTGTAGCTGAGCGTCAACGCCTCGATCATCTCGCCGGCGTTGCGGGTGGCGTTGTCCATCGCCGTCATCTTGGCCCCCATTTCCGAAGCGGCGTTCTCCAGCAGCGCCCGAAAGATCTGGATCGACAGATTGCGCGGCAACAGCTCGGCAAGGATTGATGCCTCGTCGGGCTCGTGTTCGTAGATGGCGCCGCCTGCCGCCTGCGTGCCCTCGCCGGCGATCTTGGCCGGGATGATCTGGTGGGCGGTGGGCACCTGGGTGATCACCGATTTGAACTCGGCATAGAACAGGGTGGCGACGTCGAACTCGCCGCCGTCGAACAGCGCAAGCACCTTCTCACCGATGGCGTCGGCGTCGGCGAACGACACCCGCTGAATGCCGCGCAGCTCGATCACTTCGATGATCTGCGGCCCGAACAGCCGGCGCAGCGCCTCGAACCCCTTGCGGCCGACGCACAGCAGCTTGACCTGCTTGCCTTCGCCGGTGAGCCGGTTGGCGTGGTCGCGGGCGAGGCGGGCGATCGATGAATTGAACGCCCCGCACAGGCCGCGCTCGGCGGTGCACACGACGAGCAGGTGGGTGTTGTCGGCGCCGGTTCCCGTCAGCAGCCGCGGCGCATCGGTTCCGCCGACCAGCGCCGAGGCCAGGTTGACCAGCACCGATTCCATGCGGCCGGCATAGGGGCGTGCCGCTTCCGCCGCCGCCTGCGCCCGCCTGAGCTTGGAGGCGGCGACCATCTGCATCGCCCGGGTGATCTTCTGGGTCGCCTTCACCGAGGCGATGCGGTTGCGCAGGTCCTTGAGACTGGGCATCGGCTACGCCACTAGGTCGGCGGCTTGTGACGGCAGGTCCATGGCGATCAGGCGAACACCTTGGCAAAGCCGTCGGCGATCTCCTTCAGTCGGTCGCGCAGGCCCTCGCTCAGCTCGCGCTTGTCGCGGATCTCGGCGAGCACGTCGGTATGGTCGGTCCGCAGCAGCGTCAGGAAGCCTTTCTCGAACTCGTTCACCTGGTGCACCGGCAGCTTGTCGAGATAGCCGCTGACGCCGGCGAAGATGACCGCCACCTGTTCCTCGACCTTGAGCGGCGAGAATTGCGGCTGCTTGAGCAGCTCGGTCAGGCGGGCGCCGCGGTTGAGCAGGCGCTGGGTGGCGGCGTCGAGGTCGGAGCCGAACTGGGCGAAGGCGGCCATCTCGCGATACTGGGCGAGCTCGCCCTTGATGGTGCCGGCGACCTGCTTCATCGCCTTGACCTGGGCGGCCGAGCCCACCCGGCTCACCGAGATGCCGACGTTCACCGCCGGACGGATGCCCTGATAGAACAGGTCGGTCTCGAGAAATATCTGTCCGTCGGTGATCGAGATGACGTTGGTCGGGATGTAGGCCGACACGTCGTTGGCCTGGGTCTCGATCACCGGCAGCGCCGTCAGCGAGCCCGCACCGTTGTCGGCGTTGAGCTTGGCGGCGCGCTCGAGCAGACGCGAGTGCAGATAGAAGACGTCGCCGGGATAGGCCTCGCGTCCGGGCGGGCGCCGCAACAGCAGCGACATCTGCCGGTAGGCGACCGCCTGTTTCGACAGGTCGTCGTAGATGATGAGCGCGTGCATGCCGTTGTCGCGGAAGTACTCGGCCATGGCGCAGCCGGCGAACGGCGCCAGGAACTGCATCGGCGCCGGGTCGGAGGCGGTGGCGGCGACGACGATGGTGTAGGCGAGCGCGCCGTTTTCCTCCAGCACCCTGACGAACTGGGCGACGGTCGAGCGCTTCTGGCCGACGGCGACGTAGACGCAATAGAGCTTCGTCGACTCGTCGCCGCTCTCGTTGATCGCTTTCTGGTTGAGGATGGTGTCGAGCGCGATCGCCGTCTTGCCGGTCTGGCGGTCGCCGATGATCAGCTCGCGTTGGCCGCGACCGATCGGAATCAGCGCGTCGATCGCCTTGAGACCGGTCTGCATCGGCTCATGCACCGAGCGACGCGGAATGATGCCGGGCGCCTTGACGTCGACCCGCCGGCGCTCGCCGGCCTCGATCGGCCCCTTGCCGTCGATCGGCTCGCCGAGGGCGTCGACCACGCGGCCGAGCAGGCCCTCGCCGGCCGGCACCTCGACGATGGCGCCGGTGCGTTTGACCGTGTCGCCTTCCTTGATTCCGCGGTCGGGACCGAAGATGACGACGCCGACGTTATCGCTCTCCAGATTGAGCGCCATGCCGCGGATGCCGCCCGGGAACTCGACCATCTCGCCGGCCTGCACATTGTCGAGGCCGTAGATGCGGGCGATGCCGTCGCCGACCGACAGCACCTGGCCGACCTCGGAAACCTCCGCCTCCTTGCCGAAGTTCTTGATCTGCGCCTTGAGGATCGCGGAAATTTCTGCCGCTCGGATTTCCATCAGCCAATCTCTTTCATGGCCAGCCTGAGGCGATTGAGCTTCGTTTTCAGCGAGCCGTCGATCATACGGCTTCCCACCTTGACGATGAGCCCACCAATCAGCGCGGGATCGACGCGGGCGTCAAGGGTTACGTCCTTGCCGAGGGCTGCGGCGAGCCCGGCCGTCAGCGCGGCGATGTGCCGCTCGGCGAGCGGTTCGGCGCTGGTCACCTGCGCCGCGACCTCGCCGCGCTCCTCGGCGGCGAGGCGCTTGAAGGCGGTGATGATGGCCGGCAGCACGAACAGGCGCCGGTTGGCGGCGGTCACCTTGACGAGATTGGCGACCAGTCCGCCGATATCGGCCTTGGCCAGCACCGCCGCCACGGCGCGGCCTTGCTCCTCGGCGGAGAACACCGGGCTCCTCACCAGCCGCGCCAGGTCGCCGCTTTCGGCGAGCAGCGCCGCGAATCGATCGAGGTCGCCTTCGACCGTGGCCAGTGCATCGGCCTCGCGCGCGAGATCGAACAGCGCTCTCGCGTAGCGCTCGCCAACGCCCGCTATGACCGATGTTCCTTCGACCACCCTGACCTCTTACCCTGGACGGTGGGCCCGATCGGGACGTGGCCCGGCCCGTGGTCGCACGGCATTGAACGGATTGATTTTCGGGAAGGTTCGCCGCGTGACCAGCCGCGCCCGCAAAATCGCCGGTTCGCTTAGCATAGGCCATACATGAGGGCAATACGGGTGCGCTCGCGGCAGGCCCGTGCGTTTGGCCTCTTGCCGACACCCGTCCTATGGTGTCACTACCGCTTGCGATCGCGCGACTCATGACCAGTCCGAACACCCTCGCCCGCCGACCATCCCCGCAAGCCTCCCTGGGGATCTACTGGCTCGCCTCGTACCCGCGCTCGGGCAACACCTGGCTGCGCTGCTTTCACTACGCATTGAACGAGGTGATCGCGGGCAGGTCGGGCAAGGTCGACATCAACCGCCTCGAGGAGTGCAGCATCTCGGAGGCGTGGTTCCGTCATTTCTCCCCCTTCCTGCCGCCCGGAACCGGAGCCGAGGCCTGGTCGAAGGTATCGGCGGCGCGCCCACGCGCCCAGGCGGCGCTGGCCGCCAACGCCCGCGGGGTGCTGTTTGTCAAAACCCATCTCGCCGTCCTCAACATCGGCGGCGTTCCGACCATAAACAACGACGTCACCCGCGGCGCTACATACCTCGTGCGCAATCCCCTCGATGTCGCCTGCTCTCTGGCACCACACATGGGCTGGTCGCTCGACCAGGCCATCAAGGTCATGGGCTCTGTCGGCTATTCGTTGACCAATCCCGGCGTTGCGCACGAGCCAACCAGCTCGTGGAGCCAGAACGTCGAGAGTTGGACGCGGATCCCGCAGCCCTCGGTCAACGTCATGCGCTACGAGGACATGGTGGCCGACCCGCAGACGGCCTTCGCCCGCTTCGCCCGCCACGCCGGCATCAAAGCGTCGCCGGCCCAGGTGCGCAGGGCCGTAGCGGCGGCGCAATTCCAGGCGCTGCGCCGCAAGGAGGAAGCGGAGGGCATGCACCTGAAGTCATCGCTTGCCACCGACAACTTTTTTCGCGTCGGGCGCTCCGGCGGGTGGCGCGAGGTGCTGTCCAAGGACCAGGTCGAACGGATCGTGACCGCTCACCGCGCGCAGATGGCGCGCTTCGGCTACCTCGACGACCTCTGAACCGCCCTCACAGGAAGCTTTGCGGGTCGATGTCGACCTGGACGCGGAGCGAGGCGCGCGCTTTCGGCGCTGTCGCCAGCCAGGCGCGGATAAAGCCCTGCAGGTCGACCGCGCGCGCCGCCTGCACCAGCAGGCGGTAACGATGGCGCCCGCGCACAACGGCAAGCGGCGCTTCCGCCGGGCCGAGCACGTCGATCGCATCGGCGGCCGGCGCGCTCCGCCTCAGCGCCGTCGCGTAGGCTTGCGTCTCGCTCCGCTCGAGGCCCGACACGATGAGCGCGGCAAGGCGGGCGAACGGCGGCAGCCGGGCGGCGTGGCGCTCGCCGATCTCGCGGGCGTAGAAGGCCTCCCGCTCCCCCGACACGATCGCCTGGATGACCGGGTGGTCGGGCGCCCACGTCTGCAGCAGCGCCCGGCTGGCACCGCCCGCGCGGCCGGCGCGGCCGGTCACCTGGGAAAGCAGCTGGAAAGTGCGCTCGGCCGCGCGCGGGTCGCCGTAGGCGAGGCCGAGGTCGGCATCGACCACCCCGACCAGGGTCAGCAGCGGAAAATTATGGCCCTTGGCGATCAGCTGGGTGCCGATGACGATGTCGACCTCGCCCCTGGCGATGGCCGCGAGCTCGTGCCTCAGGCGCTTCACCCCGCCGACGATGTCGCTCGACAGCGCGATCGTGCGCGCCTCGGCAAAGCGGGCCGCGACCTCCTCGCCGAGGCGCTCGATGCCGGGGCCCACCGCCGTCAGGCTGTCGCTGTCGCCGCAATGGGGGCATGTCGGCGGCCGCTTTTCGAAATGGCCGCAGTGGTGGCACATCAGCACGCCGCGGAAGCGATGCTCGACCAGCCAGGTCGAGCAGTTCGGGCAGTGGAAGCGGTGGCCGCAGGTGCGGCAGAGGGTGAGCGGGGCGTAGCCGCGCCGGTTGAGGAAGAGCAGCGTCTGCTGCTTCTCGGCCAGCGTTTCGGCAACCGCGGCGACCAGCGGCGGCGACAGGAAGCGGCCGCGCTCGGGCTGGTGCTCGCGCAGATCGATCGCGCCGATGGCGGGCAGCGGCGCCGCCAGATGGCGCTCGCTGAGCACGATACGCGCGTAGCGCCCGGCATCGGCGTTGACCCGGCTTTCGATCGACGGCGTCGCCGACGACAGCACCACCGGGAATCCGGCGAGATGACCGCGCACCACCGCCATGTCGCGGGCGGAATAGAAGACGCGGTCCTCCTGCTTGTAGGCAAGGTCGTGCTCCTCGTCGACGACGATCAGGCCGAGATTGCTGAACGGCAGGAAGAGGGCCGAGCGGGCGCCGGCGACCACGGCGACGGTGCCGTCGGCGACCCCGCGCCACACCCTCTCGCGTCGCTTCGGCGCCACCTCCGAGTGCCACTCCGCCGGGCGAACGCCAAAGCGGGCGGCGAAGCGCTCGCGGAAATCGGCGGTGAGCGCGATCTCCGGCAACAGGATCAGCACCTGGCGGCCCGCAGCCAGCGTCGCCGCCGCCGCCTCGAAGTAGACTTCCGTCTTGCCGGAGCCGGTAACCCCGTCGATCAGCGTCACCGAAGCGCTGCCGGCGACGACCGCCTGACGCAGGACTGCGGCCGCGTGCTCCTGCTCCGCCGAAAGAACCACGCGGGCGTAGTCCGGCTCCGGCTCCGGCGCCGGCGGCTCGGCCGGCATCATCACCACCTCGAGCGTGCCGGCGGCGATCAGCCCTTCCACCACGCTCGGCGAGACACCGGCGACCGCGGCGAGGCCGCTCTTCGACCAGGCAAGATCGCCCTCCAGCCGGGCAAGCACGCGCCGGCGCGCCTCGGTCATGCGCTCCGGCGCCGCACCGCCGCGGCGCACCCCCGCCACCGGCTGCTCGGGCGCCAGCGCCCCTGGCGCGCGCAACACCATGCGCAGCACCATGCCACGGCTGGTCAGCGTGTAGTTGGCGACCCAGTCGACGAAGCGGCGGATTTCGCGGCCGAGCGGCGGTGCGTCAAATACCTCGGCGACATCGCGCAGGCGGTTGTGGCCGATGTCGCGATCGGGCGGATCGTCCCACACCACGCCGACCACCTCGCGGGTACCGAGCGGCACCGCGACGATGGCGCCGGGCGCGGTGCCGGCCGGCACGCGGTAGGTGTAGGGTGCGGCGACGGCAACCGGCACCAGCACCGAAACGATCGAATCGACGGCCAAATCTCGGCGAATCTCCGTTGCTGCCCGGTGCGGGCGGGCTGACGATGGCGCCTGATTGCCTTAAATGAAAGCCGCAAGGTTGCCGTCCACGACGGCGCAGGAGATCAGGCCAATGCAGCTGTTCGCCGACACTGCCGACATCGACGAAATCCGCGACCTCGCCGGCATGGGCGTGATCGACGGCGTCACCACCAACCCGTCGCTGGTCGCCAAGACCGGCCGGCCCATCCACGAGGTGATCGCCGAGATCTGCGCGGCGGTTCCCGGCCCGGTTTCCGCCGAGGTCACCGCCACCGAGTTCGACGACATGATCGCCCAGGGCCACAAGCTCGCCGAGATTGCCGGCAACGTCGTGATCAAGGTGCCGCTCATCTGGGACGGCCTCAAGGCCTGCCGCAGGTTGAGCGAGCGCGGCCACAAGGTCAACGTCACGCTGTGCTTCTCGGCCAACCAGGCGCTGCTCGCCGCCAAGGCCGGAGCGACCTACATCTCGCCGTTCATCGGCCGGCTCGACGACATCGGCGAGACCGGCGTCGACCTCATCGGCGAGATCCGCACCATCTACGATAACGACAAGGCGCTGACGACGCAGATTCTCGCCGCCTCGATGCGCACGCCGGTCAGCGTCAAGGAGGTCGCGCTCGCCGGCGCCGACGTCGCCACGGTGCCGCCGTCGGTTCTGCGTGCCCTCATCAACCACCCGCTCACCGACAAGGGCCTCGCCGCCTTCCTCGCCGACTGGAAGAAAACCGGCCAGTCGATCGCATAGCGCACATTCACAGGATGATCGCCATGGACATCCAAAGCTTTGAAGGCGTCATCCCTCTTCGTCGCCAATCTGGCGAACGCACGCGCGTTCTATGCTGGCCTGTTGAACCTTCCCACTGTCTTCGAGGATGAAATCATTGTGGTCATCCGATCGGGCGGTAACGATATAGTGCTTCATCGGAACGACCGTGGCCACGACGACAGGGATGTCTTTCCCGCCGGTAGCACAGCCGGCGCTCCTGCCTTGCGTTTCGTGGTGGCCGATCCCGATGCCTGTGAACGGCGCGCTACTACGGCTGGAGCAACCGTTCTCTGGCCCGCACAGGATGCAACCTGGGGCCGGTTCGTCTTGCTGCGCGATCCCGACGGACGGCCCGTCGTTCTGACGCGAATGAACGCCATTGCGTGAGCCGCCGGTAAGGTCTTCGACACCGGCGCCACGTAGAATGGCCACCATGGCCCGCATCGACAGTCACGACCGCCCCCTGATCAACGCCGCCCCCGATGTGCTGGCGGTGGTCGAGCGTTGGCGCCGCCATTTGGCGAGCGAGCGCCGGCTGGCGGCCAAGACCGTCGAAGCCTATTCGCGCGACGTCGGCCAGTTCCTGTCCTTCCTGACCGCCTACCGCGGCGGTCCACCGCGGCTCGCCGATCTCGCCGAGCTGACCACCACCGACGTCCGCGCCTTCATGGCGGCGCGGCGCAACCAGGGGGTCGGTTCGCCGACGGTCGCGCGCGGCATCGCCGGCGTCCGCTCGTTCGTCCGCTTCCTGGAGAGGAGCGGCAGCGCCAACGGCGCGGCGCTGCGCGCCATTCGCCTGCCGCGCCGCAAGCGCACCCTGCCGCGGCCGCTGGCGCCGGCCGCCGCCCGCGCCGTCACCGCCCGCGCCAACGCCCTCGACGAGGAGCCGTGGATCGCCGCTCGCAACGCCGCCATTCTCACCCTGTTGTACGGCACCGGCCTGCGCATTTCTGAGGCGCTGGCGATCACCCGCGGCGAGGCGCCGCGCCGGCTGAACGACGCCCTGCGCGTCAGGGGCAAGGGCGGCAAGGAACGCATCGTCCCGGTGCTGCCGGTGGTGACGGCGGCGATCGCCGATTACCTGCGTCAGTGCCCCTATGCGCCCGGTCCCGGCGGCCCGTTGTTCGTCGGCGCCCGCGGCGGCCCCCTCAGCCCGCGCATCGTCCAGCGCGCGATGGTGAAGCTAAGGAGCGCGCTCGGCCTGCCCGACGGCGCCACGCCGCACGCGCTGCGCCACTCCTTCGCCACCCACCTGCTCGCCGACGGCGGCGATCTGCGTTCCATCCAGGAGCTCCTCGGCCACGCCAGCCTGTCGACCACCCAGATCTACACCGCCGTCGACAGCGAGCGTCTGCTGGCGGTGTACGAGAAGGCCCATCCGCGGGCGTGACCAGCGCCTCTTTCGCCGCCGTCGGCGATCGTGCTAACCACGGGGCGATGACCGCCGCCCGCAAATCGCTTTGGCTTATCGTGCGCCCCGCGCGCACCGGCGGCGTCTGATCGAGACCCATCCGGCCGGCGCGCGGACGATCGCATCGCCGGCCTCACACAGCGATCGTCCGCCAACAGGAACGACGATCGTCCAATGACCGCCAACCGCGATCTTCTGCCACCGTCGACGCTGTCGGCGGAAACCCCGCCATGGTCGCTTGCCCTGCCCGACCGCGGCCGCGGCCACGCCGAGCTCGGCTATCTGTTCGCCGCCGCCGGCGCGCTCTTGTTCTCGACCAAGGCGATCATCGTCAAGCTCGCCTACGGCCAGGCGGTCGACGCCACGACATTGCTGGCGCTGCGCATGGGCTTCGCGGTGCCGTTTTACGTTGCCATCTGGCTCTTCGCCGTCCGCGACCGCCGTCGGCGAGGAGCCCCGCTGCCGACGCCGACGACCGCCGCGCGCGCCGCCGCGGTCGGCGTCCTCGGCTACTGGTTCGCCAGTTACATGGACTTTCTCGGCCTCGAGTACATCTCCGCCCAGTTCGAGCGGCTGATCCTGTTCACCTATCCGCTGTTCGTGGTCGTCTTCGGGGCGCTGTTCTTCGCCCAGCCGATGCGCGTCGCCGCGCTCGCCGCGATCGCCGTCAGCTACGCCGGACTGGCGCTGATCTTCGCCGAGAAGGCGGCGAGCCTCGGGACCGGCATTGTCGTCGGCGCCGGCCTGGTGCTCGCCGCCGCCATCGCCTTCGCCCTCTACCAGCTTCTCGCCAAGCCGCTGATCGCGACAATGGGGCCGCGCCTGTTCACCTGCATTGCCATGAGCGGAGCGGCGGCCGGCGCCTTCCTCCAGTTCCTGCTGACCCATGCGGCCGGCGATCTCGCCGTCGGCCCGCACGTGCTGGCGCTGTCGGTCGCGATCGCCGTCGGCGCGACGGTGCTGCCGTCATTCTTCCTCAACGCCGCGCTGCACCGCATCTCCGCCCAGGCCAACGCCACCATCGGCACCTTGTCGCCGGTGATGACCATCATCCTGGCGGTGATCGTGCTCGGCGAGGCCCTCACCCCGGCCAGTGTCGCCGGCGCCGCCCTGGTGCTTGCCGGCGTTGGCTGGTTCACTTTCGCCGACCGGCGCCGTTGACCCGCTCGCGGCGATGTGATCGCCGCGGTCTTTGCGCCCGTCGGCCGATAGCGGTAGTCTGGCGGCTGGATCGGCGTCATGCCGGTCCGCGTGCAACGGAGGATCACCCCATGCGCGTTCTGACCGCCTCCGTAACCGCGTTCGCCGTGGCGGCGCTGTTCGCCGGAGCGGCGTCGGCCTGTGATTTCCATCATCAGATGACCGTCCAGGCGACGCCGACCGACACGAGCACGCCGACCGAGGCGACGGCCACGGCTCCAAGCGACGAGCAGGTGGTCGAGGCGACGGCGATCGACCCGGCTCTGCTGGCGTATCTCAAGCAGACGGCGACCCAATCAAACGAGGCCACCGAAGTGGCGCCGGCCGAGTAGGCCACGCCGGATCGATCGGCACAAATGCGCCGGCGTCCTGCCGGCGCTTTTTTTCACATGTGAATCGGCTGCGACCAGGCGGCGAAGGCGGCCTCGCGCACCGCCTCCGACAGGGTCGGATGGGCGTGGCAGACCCGGGCGAGATCCTCGGCGGCGCCGGCGAATTCCATCAGCACGCACGCTTCGGCGATCAGCTCGCCCGCAAACGGGCCGATGATGTGGCAGCCGAGCACGCGGTCGCTGGCGGCGTCTGCCAGCAACTTGACGAAGCCGTCCTTGGCGCCCATGGCGCGGGCGCGGCCGTTGGCGGAGAAGGGGAACTTGCCGACCCGGTAGGCGACGCCGGCCTCTTTCAGCTCCTCCTCGCTACGGCCGACCGCGGCGACCTCCGGCGCGGTGTAGACCACGCTCGGGATCACGTCGTAGTTGACGTGGCCCGCCTTGCCGGCGGCGATCTCGGCCACGGCGATGCCCTCGTCCTCCGCCTTGTGGGCGAGCATCGGCCCGGCGATGGCGTCGCCGATGGCGGCGATGCCGGCGACGCTGGTCTGGAACCGGTCGTCGACGACGACCCGGCCGCGCTCGTCGCGCTTGACGCCGACGGCATCGAGACCGAGCCCGTCGGTGTAGGGGCGGCGGCCGACGGCGACCAGCATGACGTCGGCCTCGACCGTCTCGCCGTGTCCGCCGGCGACCGGCTCGACCGCGACCGCGAGCGCCTTACCCTTGCCGTCGACGGCGGCGACTTTGTTGGCCAGCCGGAAGCTCATGCCCTGTCTGGTCAGGATGCGCTGGACCTGACGGGCCACCTCGCCGTCCATTCCGGGCAGGATGCGGTCGAGGAACTCGATCACCGTCACCTCGGCGCCGAGCCGCCGCCACGCCGAGCCGAGCTCGAGGCCGATGACGCCGGCGCCGATTACCGCCAGCCGTCGCGGCACTTGCTTGAGCACCAGCGCCCCGGTCGACGTGACGATGCGCCGCTCGTCGATCTCGACGCCGGCGAGCGGCGCCGAAACCGAACCGGTGGCGATGACGATGGTCCGCGCCGCCACCACGCGGCTTTCGCCGGGCTGGGCGGTGACGGTGACCTTGCCGGGCCCGGCGATCGCGCCGGTGCCGCGCAGCGTATCGATCTTGTTCTTCTTGAACAGGTACTCGACCCCGGCCACGCTCGCCGCCACGGCGGCATCCTTGTGGGCGAGCATTCTGGCGAGGTCGAGCTTCGGCGCGGCGATGTCGATGCCGAAGCCGGCGAACTCACGCCCCGCCGTCTCGAACATCTCAGAGGTGTGGAGCAGCGCCTTCGACGGGATGCAGCCGATGTTGAGGCAGGTGCCGCCGAAGGTCGGCTGCTTTTCGACGACGGCTACGCTGAGTCCGAGCTGGGCGGCGCGGATGGCGCAGATATAGCCGCCCGGTCCGCTGCCGATGACGGCAAGGTCGTAGGAATCAGCCATGCGCTTAAGCCTCCGCCAGAGTGGTCCCGTGGCAACTGATAGCTGCTCGCCGGGCGACTGTCAGCCGAACCAGGCACGGCCGGAGCCGGCTACTGCGTCGCCAAGATGCGCTTGAGCGCCGGCCTGAGGTCGTCGCGCTGGTCGATGTCCAAGTAGCCGGCGTCGATCACCCGGGCGAGCAGGCGGCAATAGGCCGGCTTGTCGGCCTGACCGGCGACCGCCGTCTTGATGTCGGCGAGCGCTCGCTCATCGGCCTGCCGGCGCGCCTCGTCGCCAATGCCCGCCGCCTTCGCCTTGTCCTCGAGGGTGGCGAGCAGCGGCGCATTGCGCTCGTTCCACCGTTCACCGGCCGCCTGTACCGCCGGGTCGGCGGCGACTTCCCGGTGGCAGTAGGCCATCACCTCGACCGGATAGAGAGCGGCGGAAAGCACCGTGAGGAGATCGCCCCGCTCGACGTCGGCCGCGGCCACCACCGCCGGCACCGCCACCAGTCCTGCCAGCGCAAATAGCCTGATCGCCAAGGGTGGCGACCGCCCTAGAGGTCGAGCACCAGCCGCTGCGGGTCTTCCAGCTCCTCCTTGACGCGGACCAGGAAGGTCACCGCCTCGCGGCCGTCGACGATGCGATGGTCGTAGCTGAGCGCCACGTACATCATCGGCCGCACCTCGACCTTGCCGGCCACCGCCACCGGCCGCTCCTCGATCTTGTGCATGCCGAGAATGCCCGACTGCGGCGCGTTGAGGATCGGCGTCGACATCAGCGAGCCGTAGATGCCGCCGTTGGTGATGGTGAAGGTGCCGCCCTGCATCTCCTCGAGCTTGAGGGTGCCGCTGCGGGCGCGGCCGGCGAGCTCGGCGATCTCCTTCTCGATCGCTGCCAGCGACTTGACAGCGGCGTCGCGCACGACCGGCACCACCAGACCGCGCTCGCTGCCGACGGCGACGCCGACGTGGTAGTAATTCTTGTAGACCAGGTCGGCGCCGTCGATCTCGCCGTTGACCGCCGGAATCTCCTTCAGCGCCTGCACGCACGCCTTCACGAACAGCCCCATGAAGCCGAGCTTGACGCCGTGCTTCTTCTCGAACAGGTCGCGGTACTGCCGCCTCAGCGCCACCATCGTGCTCATGTCCACCTCGTTGAAGGTGGTCAGCATGGCGGCGGTGTTCTGCGCCTCTTTGAGGCGGCGGGCGATGGTCTGACGAAGCCGGGTCATCGGCACGCGCGTCTCCCGCGCCTGATCCTCCGGCACCGCCGGCCTCGATGAGGCCACCGGCGCGGCGGCTGCCGGCCCGGGCGGCGTCATCGGCCTCGCCTCGTTGCCGGCGGCTATGGCATCCGCCTTGGTGATGCGCCCGTCCTTGCCGGTGCCGGTCACCGCGCCGGCGGCAATGCCCTTCTCGGCAAGGATGCGCGCGGCGGCCGGCGACGGCATCTCGCTCGACCGCTGCGGTGACTGCGGGCGCGACGCGGACTCCGCACCGGCCGCCGTCGGCGGTGCGGTAGCGGTCTTCTCTTCCGGCCTGCCGGCGGCGATCGGCGTCGCCTTGTCGCCCGCCGCGGCGCCGTCCGCCTCGATCACGCCGAGGCGCGCACCGACCGCGACCGTGTCGCCGTCGCTGACGTCGATGGCGGCGATCACCCCGGCGGCCGGTGCCGGCACCTCGAGGGTGATCTTCTCCGTTTCCAGCTCGACCAGCGGCTCATCGGCGGCGACCTTGTCGCCGATCGCCTTGAACCACTGGCCGACGGTCGCCTCGTTGACCGACTCGCCGAGGGCGGGAACCCGGATTTCGGTCGCCATCTTGTCGCGCTCCTCGTCTCGCTAGTCGGCGAAGGCTTCCTCCAGGAAGGCATTGAGCTGGGCGATATGCTTGGCAATCAGCCCGGTCGCCGTCGCCGCCGCGGCCGGCCGGCCGACGTAGCGCGGCCGTCGGCTGGCACCGCCGACAGCGTCGAGCACCCATTCCAGGTACGGCTGCACGAACGCCCACGCGCCCATGTTCTTCGGCTCTTCCTGGCACCATACCACGTCGGCCTTGGCGAAGCGGGCAAGCTCGCCGACGAGCGCCTTGGCCGGGAACGGGTAGAGCTGTTCGACGCGCAGCAGGTAGACGTCGTCGATCGCGCGCTTCTCGCGCTCCTCGTAGAGATCGTAATAGACCTTGCCCGAACACAGGATGACCCTGCGGATCGCCTCGTCCGGCTTGAGCAGGCCGGCGCCCTGGTTGCCGGCCTCGGCGTCGTCCCACAACAGCCGGTGGAAGGTGGCCTGCGGCCCCATCTCGTCGAGGCGCGAGACGGCACGCTTGTTGCGCAGCAGCGACTTCGGCGTCATCACGATCAGCGGCTTGCGGAACTCGCGCTTGAGCTGGCGGCGCAACACGTGAAAGTAGTTGGCCGGCGCGGTCAGGTTGACCACCTGCATGTTGTCTTCCGCGCACAGTTGCAGGTAGCGCTCCAGCCGCGCCGAGGAGTGCTCCGGCCCCTGCCCCTCGTAGCCGTGCGGCAACAGCATCACCAGGCCCGACATCCTCAGCCACTTCTTTTCGCCGGCGGCGATGAACTGGTCGATCACCACCTGGGCGCCGTTGGCGAAATCGCCGAACTGCGCCTCCCACAGCGTGAGGGCCTTGGGCTCGGCCAGCGTGTAGCCGTATTCGAAGCCGAGCACCGCCTCCTCCGACAGCATCGAGTTGATCACCTCGAAGCGGGCCTGGTCATCGCCGATATGGTTGAGCGGGATGAAGCGCTCCTCGCTTTCCTGGTCGAACAGCACCGAGTGGCGCTGCGAGAAGGTGCCGCGCTCGACGTCCTGGCCGGACAGGCGCACCGGATGGCCCTCGGCGAGCAGCGAGGCGAAAGCGAGCGCCTCGCCGGTCGCCCAGTCGATGCCGGCCCCGGTCGTGATCGCCTTCTGACGATTGCCGAGGAAGCGGCGCACGGTGCGATGGACGCGCAGGTGCTCGGGCACCCGCGTCAGCTTCTCGCCCAAATCCTTTAGCCTGGCGACATCAACGCCGGTGACGCCGCGCCGCGGCGCGTCACCGGTCTCCGCCGCCTTGAGGCCGGTCCACGCACCATCGAGCCAGTCGGCCTTGTTGGAGCGGTAGCCGCTGGCGCCTTCGAACTCGGCGTCGAGGCGCGTGCGCCACGTCGCCTTCATCTCCTCGATCTCGCCGGCGGAGACGAGGCCCTCCGCGACCAGCTTCTCGCCGTAGAGTTCCAGCGTCGTCGGATGGTCGGCGATCGCGCTGACCATGATCGGCTGGGTGAAGGCGGGTTCGTCGCCTTCGTTGTGGCCGTGACGGCGGTAGCAGAACATGTCGATCACCACCGGCTTGTGGAACTTCTGCCGGAACTCGGTGGCGATCTTGGCGGCGTAGACCACCGCCTCCGGGTCGTCGCCGTTGGCGTGCAGGATCGGCGCCTCGACCATCTTGGCGATGTCGGAAGGATAGGGCGAGGAACGGGCGAAGCGCGGATTGGTGGTGAAGCCGATCTGGTTGTTGACGATGAAGTGGATCGCGCCGGCGGTGCGGTGGCCCCTGAGGCCCGACAGGCCGAAGCACTCCGCCACCACCCCCTGACCGGCGAAGGCGGCGTCGCCGTGGATCAGCAACGGCAAGACGCGGGCGCGCTGATCGAGCGGCACCAGGTCGCCGCGCGGCTGGTCGGCGTGCTGGTCCTGCTTGGCGCGCGCCTTGCCGAGCACCACCGGATCGACGATCTCGAGGTGCGAGGGATTGGCGGTGAGCGACAGGTGCACCCGGTTGCCGTCGAACTCGCGGTCCGACGAGGCCCCGAGGTGGTACTTGACGTCGCCTGAGCCTTCCACGTCGTCCGGCGAGGTCGAGCCGCCCTTGAACTCGTGGAAGATGGCGCGGTGCGGCTTGCCCATCACCTGGGCGAGAACGTTGAGACGGCCGCGATGGGCCATGCCGAGAACGATCTCCTTGAGGCCGAGCTGGCCGCCGCGCTTGATGATCTGCTCGAGCGCCGGCACCGTCGCTTCGGCGCCGTCGAGGCCGAAGCGCTTGGTGCCGGTATACTTGACATCGAGGAAGCGCTCGAAGCCCTCCGCCTCGACCAGCTTGTTGAGGATCGCCTTCTTGCCCTCGGCGGTGAAGGCGATGCCCTTGTCGGGCCCCTCGATGCGCTCCTGGATCCAGCTCTTCTCGCCGGCGTCGGAGATGTGCATGAACTCGACGCCGAGGGTCGAGCAGTAGGTCCGCCGCAGGATTTCCAGCATCTCGGGGATGGTCGCGAACTCGAGCCCGAGCACGTGGTCGATGAAGATCCTGCGGCTGTAGTCGGCCTCGCTGAAGCCGTAGGAGGCGGGATCGAGCTCGGCCTCGTTCGGCCGCTGCTCCAGCCCGAGCGGGTCGAGCCGGGCATGGAAGTGACCGCGCATGCGGTAGGCGCGGATCATCATGATGGCGTGGACCGAATCGCGGGTTGCCTGCTGCACCGCGCCGTTGCTGATGACGGCGCCGCGCGCCGCCAGCCCGGCCCTGATCTTGTCCCCGGTCGCCGCCTCGACCGCCGCCCAGTTGCCGTCGAAGGCGGCCACCGCGTCGCCGTTCATCATCGGCGGCCAGTCGCTGCGCTGCCACGGCGCCCCGCGTGCCTCGGCGATGATCTGGCCGGGCGCGTCCTTCAGCCCTTCGAAGAACTCGCGCCACTCGGCGTCGACCGCGTTCGGGTCGCGGCTGAACCGGGCATGCAGGTCTTCGAGATAGGGCGCGTTGCCGCCGTAGAGGAAGGAGGTCGCCGCGAATTCCTGGTTCGCGTCTCGCCGTGCCATGATCGTCCTGTCCGCCGGGGCAAACCGCCCCGGAATGTCCACATTGCCGGCAGCAAGAGACGGGCCGGGACCCCGCGATAACCACAAACCGGCCCGATTCCTGCGGGAATCAACGCCGGCAAGTCAGGCTCTTACCATCCAGTGCCACCGAATCAACGGTTGATTTGGGTGTCAACCTCACCGCTTCAAGACCTCGACCAGGGTTTGCCCGATTCGGGCCGGCGAGTCGGACACCGTCACGCCGGCCGCCTTCATCGCCGCGATCTTTTCCTCGGCGCCGCCGTGCCCGCCGGCAATGATCGCGCCGGCGTGGCCCATGCGCCGGCCGGGCGGCGCCGTACGCCCGGCGATGAAGCCGACCACCGGTTTGCCGCGTCCGCGTCCGGCCTCCGCCTTGAGAAAGGCGGCGGCCTCCTCCTCGGCCGATCCGCCGATCTCGCCGATCATGACGATCGAGCCGGTGGCTTCGTCGGCGAGGAACATTTCCAGCACCTCAATGAACTCCAGGCCCTTGACCGGATCGCCGCCGATGCCGACCGCGGTCGATTGGCCGAGGCCGGCGTTGGTGGTCTGGAACACCGCTTCGTAGGTGAGCGTACCCGAACGCGACACAATGCCGACCGAGCCCTGGCTGAAGATGTTGCCGGGCATGATGCCGATCTTGCACTGGCCGGCGCTCAGCACGCCTGGGCAGTTGGGCCCGATCAGGCGGCTCGCCGAGCCGGCGAGCGCTGCCTTGACCTTGACCATGTCGAGGACGGGAATGCCCTCGGTGATGGCGACGATCAGCGGTATCTCGGCGGTGATCGCCTCGAGGATGGCGTCGGCGGCGGCCGCCGGCGGCACGTAGATGACGGTGGCATCGGCGCCGGTCGCCTCCTTCGCCGCCATCACCGTATCGAACACCGGCAAACCGAGGTGGGTCTGGCCGCCCTTGCCTGGGGTAACACCGCCGACCATGCGGGTGCCGTAAGCGATCGCCTGCTCGGAATGAAACGTGCCGTTCCTGCCGGTGAATCCCTGGCAGATGACTTTGGTGGCGGCGCCGACGAGAATCGCCATCACGCCGCCCCCGCCGCGGCGACCACTTTGCCGGCAGCGTCGTCGAGGTCGTCGGCGTTGATGACGTTGAGGCCGGACTCGGCCACGATCTTCTTGCCGAGCTCGACGTTGGTGCCCTCCAGCCGCACCACCAGCGGCACCTTGAGGCCGACCTCGCGCACCGCCGCGACGATGCCCTCGGCCACCACGTCGCAGCGCATGATGCCGCCGAAGATGTTGACCAAAATGCCCTTCACCCGCTCGTCGGCGGTGATGATCTTGAAGGCGGCGGACACTTTCTGCTTGTCGGCGCCGCCGCCGACGTCGAGGAAGTTGGCCGGCTCGCCGCCGTAGAGCTTGATGATGTCCATGGTCGCCATGGCCAGGCCGGCGCCGTTGACCATGCAGCCGATGGTGCCGTCGAGGGCGACGTAGGACAAGCCGCGGTCGGCCGCCTCGACCTCCTTGGGGTCCTCCTCGCTCTTGTCGCGCAGCGCCACCACGTCGGGGTGGCGGAAGAGCGCGTTGTCGTCGAAGGCGACCTTGGCGTCGAGGCACAGCAACCGGCCGTTGTTGTCGACGATCAGCGGATTGATCTCGGCGAGACTCATGTCCTTGGCGACGAAGGCCCGATAGAGGTCGGCGGTCAGTCCGACGCACTGGCGCGCCTCCTCGCCGGCAAGGCCGAGCCCGACGGCGA
>Ga0307436_1000125_pt1 | contig 31704 bp, 29 predicted proteins | sample SalMarWE160440MG_FD_202513 | JGI IMG/M metagenome (GOLD analysis project Ga0307436, IMG submission 202513) | Salt marsh sediment microbial communities from the Plum Island Ecosystem LTER, Massachusetts, United States - WE1604-40 | ecosystem: Environmental > Aquatic > Marine > Intertidal zone >...
CGGTTGTGGTTTATCTGACGAACGGGGTCAGGCTCAAGGGCGTGATAAAGGCATTCGATAATTTTGTGATCGTTCTGTCGGACATAAGTCAGCAGCTGATTTACAAACATGCAGTTTCCACTATCGTGCCGGAAAGGGACCTCGACTTAAGATTTGAAAGCCAGCAACAGCAGCAGTAGTCATAAGAACCCCGCCCCGACGGTGGACATCATCATCCGATATATGAACGGAATCGTGCTGGTCGAAAGGAAAAACCCGCCTCCCGGGTGGGCGCTTCCCGGGGGATTTGTTGATTACGGGGAAACCCTTGAGCACGCTGCCGTCAGGGAGGCACTGGAAGAGACGGGACTCGGCGTGAGGCTTGTCCGCCAGTTCCATACTTACTCCGACCCCGCCCGTGACTCCCGGCAACACACGATTTCGACGGTGTTCGAAGCGGAAGCGGAGGGGAAGGCGGAGGCCGGGGACGATGCGGCGAAGGTAGGCGTCTTTGCCGCGGGCGCTTTGCCCGAGAATATGGCCTTTGACCATAGACGGATCTTGGAAGATTATTTCACAGGGAGGTATTGATCACATGCTCAAAATGATGAGGGAAAACGCCAAATATTTCTACGTGCTTTTCTTCATTATAATACTCTCTTTTATTTTCTGGGGAGTCGGCACGATGGACAATGGAAAGGGCGCGAACTTCATAGCGGAGGTAGGAAGCTACAAGATCTCGGTGCCTGAATACTGGAGGAGCTATGACAACATGGAACGCTTCTACCAGGACCTTTACAAGGACAAATTCACCGACGAGATGAGGAAACAGCTCAAGGAACGCGTTCTTGACTCGATGGTGGTAAACAGAATCCTCCTCATTGCGGCCAGGGAAAACGGGATCACCGTAAGCGACGACGAGCTTAATGAGGCGATAAGAAGCAACCCGGCTTTCCAGCGGAACGGATATTTTGACGTCAATGTTTATCGTAACAGGCTGAGACTGTCGAGGATAAGTCCCGAGGAGTTCGAGGCATCCAAGCGGCAGGAACTGCTGGCCCAGAAGACCCGCCGGATGATAGAACTGGCAGCCAGCGTCCCTGCTGAGGCACTCCAGAAGGTTTCTGGCAACGAGAAAACGGCCGAGGCTCTCAGGCAGGCTATGGCGAACCAGGCAAAGGACGAGGCGGTGCAGGCATATGTCGAAGCATTCCAGAAGAAGATACACATAAAGATAAACAGGGACCTCATATCATGACCGGGGAAGGAGGGAGAAAAGACCTTAAATGGCTGAGACAGGTCTCATCCTTTACCTCTTCGCGTATAATCCTGACGGCGAATCATTACCGCATATTCGACCTTCTTGAGGACGGCGGGAAGTCGTCGGCCCAGGTTTCAAAGACTCTGAAAACGGACGGTCGTGCCACTGAGCTTCTGCTGAACAGCCTCGCGGCGATCGGACTCCTCAGTAAGAAGAACGGCCGGTACCGAAACGAGGAGGTCGCATCTCGATATCTCGTGAGAGGCAAGGCCGGCTACCAGGGCGATATCATCGACCATTACCACACCCTTTGGGAAAACTGGTCCGGCCTCGACAAGGTGGTCAAGACCGGCAGGCCCTTCAGAAAATCCCACGACCACGGTTCGTTCATTCTCGGCATGCATAACATCGCTCTTCAAAGGGCGAAGGATGTCGTGGCCGATATCGACCTGCGCGGCGTGAGAAGTGTCCTCGACCTAGGGGGAGGACCGGGCACCTATTCGATGGCCTTTGCGCGTAAAGATATCGCGGCCACCCTTATTGACGCCCCGGAAACGATGAAGATCTCAAGACGCCTGATAAGAGAGGCCGGCCTCCGGAAGATGATTACCCTCAGAGCGGGTGATTTTACAAGGGACGACTTGGGAAGGGGTTATGACATGGTTTTCATATCACAGATATTTCATTCCTACGGCCCTGAAGCCTGCACGGCCCTGCTCAGAAAGTGTTATTCTTCCCTGAATCCCGGCGGGAAGGTGGTCGTTCAGGAATTCTATCTGGACGAGACAAAGGCCGGCCCGCCGCAGGGCGCAATCTTTGCCATAAACATGCTGGTCAATACCCCTGACGGAAGGACATATACCCCCAAGGAGATCTCCGCCTGGATGAAGAAGACCGGATTCGGTCAAATCAAGACGAAGCTACTCGCTGATACCGTACTGATCACAGGCCACAAGAAGAAAAGATAAGGCCGGCTTCTCACTCCTTCTTCAGTTCAACAGTGCAGTAAGCACAGCGTGTTGCCTTGAGCGGGATGATAGACATACAGTAGGGACATTCCTTTGTTGCCGGTTCCGGGGAAGGCGCCTCCTGTTTGCGTGAAAGCCTGTTCATGTTCCTGACCACCAGGAACATCGCGAATGCGACCACAACGAAGTTTATGACCGTATTGACGAAAACGCCGTAATTTATGGTGACGGCTCCGGCCTTCTTCGCCTCGGACAGCAGCATATAGGGTCCTGCGGCCTGACCATGTTTCAGGACGACGAACAGGTTTGAAAAATCGACGCTCCCGAAAAGCAGCCCGAGAGGGGGCATGATCACATCCGAAACCAGAGATTTGATAATTGCACCGAAGGCCACCCCTATGATGATGCCAACGGCCATGTCGACCACATTCCCTTTAACGGCAAACTCTTTGAATTCCTTGAACATATCCACCCTCCTCTTGAGAAGTTTTCACATACCGGCATACATGGGACAAGGGCCTTTGCCCCCCTGGCTAAAACATATCATGGAAAGTCGGAAACTTGAAGCTTATAATCTTATGGACGGGGCGCAATTCAGCTTCCCCGGCAGGGCGGGATGACAAAAGACACAAGACAAAGAAGAAGCCGCGGTCACTAACACGGCTTCTTCTCCAGCCCGAAGCAGTGGGTGATCAGGCTTCTTTCAGATAGTCGCTCCTCACTTCCTTTTCGGTGAGCGTCTCGTTGTGGGACTTCCTGGCGTGCTGAATGGCTGCAGAGATTACCTCCTTCTCATCGTGGCTCCTGATCATGAACCCGCACTTTGGGTCGCATTCCACCTTCTTGAGATTTCCCGTCATCTTGAGTCATCTCCTTTCTCCGCAAAAATGTAGAGGCAAAGCCCTTAAGCTTCGCCTCTGAAAGAGCCTCCTTTTTTGGCGCCATTATCCGCCGATATAGCTTTGCGGTATTGACTCGGCCTCCGCATTGATATAGTCCGGCCAAACTATCCGGTGCCTTTCCTCTTCGCTCTCGGCTTTCCAGTTAAGGTCACATGCCTTCGAAAGTCCGTCCAGTCTCCCGTTCAACTCCTCTATTATCATGTGGAGTGCGAAGATCTCGGGCACTACCCTTTCCTTCTCACCCGTTGAAAGACGGTCCAGCTTTCTGACCACATCAAACACCTTTGCCTGCCAATCGTAAAGCTCTGTGCTTACGTTGTCACAATAATCCTGAGTCGCCATAATGATCTCTCCTTTCTTTCTTTTATTTCGTTATATTCATCGGTTTCCATCTTTTTTTCCTCTTCTTGATTTCATAATATTGCGGCCCGGCGGGAATATCAAAATCCTTTTTTCAGGCCCTTGCGGCAGATAAGGCCAAAGAGGATAGATTGTATCCACTTTAAGAGAAAGTTTAAAGCTTAGCTCCGTTTGAGGCGAAAATATGCGTTGTTTCGCAACTCCAGAGAATCAGCATCGACAGGGCTCCGGACAAGAACCCCTACCCCCTTGAAAAAAAATGACTTTTCCGGCTGTTGCCCGTCAGCGGTGCCACACTGATGCCCTCAGTCAGACTGACCTACAGACCTATCTTCGTCAATACACCGTGTAGCTTGCGCGTCGGGAAATTATAAAATTTGATAAAGGGCGGCGTAAGCCTCTTTATGGTGGCGAAGGCCTCCCACACGGGGTTCCTTGTCGAGATATCCTCGAGACCGTAGAAAACGACCCTCTCGTCTATTCCGGCATCTTTCAGGATCTCTTCCACCTCGATGACCTCCATGTACCCCGCCTGGATCTCGAAGACCCTCAGCCCTTTTGCGAGGTCCTCCTTGAAAAATCCGGTGATACCGAAAGGATCATCCCGCATTATGATGGATACGAAGATGTTGTCCTCATAAAGGATGCCGTGATAGAACATTGTCTGGGTGACGTAGAACGGGATTTCCTTAACGTCCTTCAGCAGGAACAGTACCGTACCCGTTATCTTTTCCGTGGTGGCGTAAACCCTGTTGAATTTCAACAGAAAGTCCTCGAGGGGCATAAAATCCATCATGCGGTAAAGCTTCCTCTGCCCCTGGGTATAGAGGACTATGGTAGTCAGAGGGATCGAGGCCAGTATAAGTGACCAGTAGCCTCCGTGGGGTATCTTCGTCAGGTTCGCCGCAAGGTATACGATGTCGACGACCGTGACAAGAACCGATATGGCCACAAGGGCAGGGCTCTTCTTGAGATAAAAAATCCAGATCATCATGATGCCGGTAATGGCCATCGTCCCCGTAACGGCGAGCCCGTATGCGGCGGCAAGCCGGTGCGAGGCCTCGAACTCCAGCATTATGAACAGCACGGCAAAAAGCAGGAACCAGTTGACGGAACCTATATATATCTGCGACTTTCTCTCCACCGACGTGTAATCCACCTTGAACATGGGCATCACCCTTGTGGTGATGCCCTGGTACACGATCGAGAACATGCCGCTTATCATGGCCTGTGAGGCGATGATCGTGGCCGCGATACTCAGGAGAAGGAACGGGACATAAAGGATCTCCGCATAGTGGAAAACCATCTCAAAAAGTACGTTTTTGACCTCGGGATGCATCAGAAGAAAGGCCCCCTGGCCAAGGTAATTGAGCACGAGAGCTACGAATACGACCCCCCATGACTGTCTTATCGGCCTGCTGCCGAGATGCCCCATATCAGCGTAAAGGGCCTCACCGCCGGTAGCGCAGAGAATGATCTCTCCGAGGGCGAGCACTCCCTTTATTCCGTGGTGGAAGAGAAATTCTATTCCGAAGTAAGGATTGATCGCCCACAGCACGGAAGGAGCCTGTACGATGGCTACGAGGCCCACGAGGATAAGGGACGAAAACCATACCACCATTATGGGGCCGAAGGCGCCGGCAACCTTCTCGGTACCCTTACTCTGGATGGCAAACAGCGCAACGGCGATGGCCATCGAGATGAGTACTATCTCGGCCCTTGACAGCCAGGCAAGGCCGGGGATCAGCACCGCACCTTCAACCGCGCTCAATATACTGATCGCCGGGGTGATGACACCGTCACCCATGAGCAGCGAGATCCCGACAAAGGAAAGGATCGATACCAGTGCGATGCTCTTCTTCGATTTGAGACTTGAGACCAGGATCTCCCTGAGCACGATGGTCCCGCCCTCTCCCCTCTTGCTGAGGTTCATGGCTATCCAGGCATACTGCACCGTCACGAGGGCCACAAGTGTCCAGATTATCAGGGACAACACGCCGCGTATGTTTTCATAAGAAGGCCTGAGAATAAGGAATACGACTGTCAGGGTATAGATCGGGCTTGTGCCGATGTCCCCGAAGACGAGGCCCAATGACCGCATTATTCCCTTAAGCAGAGAGGGCTTTTCTAACATGATGCCTCAGTCATCTCCATAAGTCATATATTTTATACCTCCGCGTCAGCGGAGACAAGCTAAAAGCCGGACGCCTGATCAAGCCGGCACCGGTGGGCTGTCTTATAGGGAAATGGAGAGCTGTCAGGCAGGGATGGTCGCCGCTCGGGCAGTTTGATAAACGAAGACCAAGCGGAAAGCGACAGCAGAGGGAGACCGGCGGTCATGGCGACACACAGGAGGCACGATGTCCCCTCTCACCTTTTTTCCATACGCTGCCAGTCCAGGTTCGAACCGACGTTGGGGTTGAAGTTCGGATTGTCCGAAAGAACATACTCGCCCAGGCTGTTTGTCCATGCATTTTCGTAGCCGCCGGGAAGCTCGACGGGCTTCCGGCCGATCGGGTCCTGATATTTGTCAACTCCCCTGATATACTGGCTGAAATTGTCGGCAATCCTGTCGTTCACCGCCTGCCTCTCATTATAGGACTGCATGACCATGTCGCTTATTTCATCGTTCGTACGGCTGATGATCCTGCTGATCTCGCCAATGTTCCGAATGCGCCGGATCTGCATCTGTACAAGCTGTCCGACGAGCTGGTTGTACTTGTTGAACCACTGCGGGTTGAGCCTGAAAGAATATGCCATAGTCTGAAAAAGCTTGGAAAGCCCGTCAAGCTTCCCCTTCTCCGCCTTGAATGAGAAGAGGTAATCGGCGATCCAGTTGATGTTGGTAATCGTTCCGTACATCGAGGGCATGGAATAATAGGATGTCTCCACAACGTCATATATCTCTTCTTCCATCGGGACCCCGTTCTGTCTGTACTCGATCCTGATCTTCGCCCCGTCAGCCGATGATCTTAGGCCCGGTGCAGACCGGCCACCCGCGCCGAGGCTGCGGGCGAGTCCGGGAAGCCTCTTTTCTCCCACGATCCTGAGATTGACTGCCCGACTTCTGAAGCGCGGAAGCACAATCCTCTTCAGGGTATCGAGAGGCCCCATAGGAGGTCTCACCTCGCTGCCGAAGTACCTGCTGCCTATCGGGAAGGATGACAGCAGCATCCTGTTGTTGGTCCAGAAAAAAGGCTGGGCGGGAAATGCCTCGAACTCTGCCGGGCTTGAAGGACTTGTGACGGTGAAAGCCGCTACGGCGGGCATGGCCGGGTTGTTGAGGACCCACCTTATCCCTCCCCTGAACTTCCAGCCGGAAGGTATGAGCAGGCTGAAAGCCTTCGTGCCTATACCCTTCCGGTCCGTGTAATTAAAGGTCTTGAACTTCACATAATCGATATGTTGCTCAACCGGTTGTTTTGACGCATTCACTCCCTCACGGGCCGATTCCGAAGACCTCTTGCAGCCCAACGTAATTGCGCCCAGAAACAACGCAAGCAGCACGAGTGTTGCCGACATCGTGTTGCGCTTCATGTTCCCTCCTTTCATGCGAATTCAGAGCAACGTCGGGCGTGATCGTGTCACCCCTCCAATTTTTCAGATTATACCATCATGAAAAGGACTTCGGAACAGGGGGGAGACGACTGATCGCTGTCCTCCTGTGTCGTAAAGCATCGCAGAAAGACATAACCGGTCTTATTCACAATTTCTTCACGATTCGGGAATAAAATATTGTAAAGGTTGATGTAAGAGAAGAAGTATCTCAGGCGAGTATCCCCAAGGGGGGAATTTCATGAATAATCAGGAGTCCATTCCGCCTCGCGGCGGTAAGTGGTTCGTTCTTTCAACAGTTCTGCTGGGCGCAACATTATCCGCTCTTGACATAAGCATAGTAAGCGTGGCCCTGCCTACACTTAAGAGAACGTTGAGTGTGTCGGTGGCGGGGGTCGAATGGGTCGTAATCTCCTACGTCCTGGCACTGGCCGTTTCCCTGCCGCTCTTCGGAAGGCTGTCCGTCAGATACGGCAGATCGAGGCTCTATACGTCAGGACTTGCGGTATTTTCTCTTGCCTCGCTGCTCTGCGCCATGTCGGCCACGGCCGGCATCCTGATCGCTTCGCGCGTCATCCAGGGTCTCGGGGCCGGGCTTTTGCAGGCTAACTCCGTCGCCCTGATCAGGAAAGAATTTCCGGCGAAGCAGAGGGGAAAGGCTGTCGGCGTTCAGGGCGCTGTCCAGGCCGTTGCCATGGCCCTTGGTCCCGTCGTCGGCGGCTTGCTGATATCTTCTGCGGGCTGGCGGGCCATATTCTACTTAAACGTGCCGATAGGCGCAGTCGGCGTAATCGCCGCCCTTTTCGTTCTTCCCCGTGACGCTAAAACCCGGGAGAGAATAAGAATCGACTATGCAGGGGCCGGATTTCTGGCCGCCGGACTTACGTTCCTGCTCCTGGCTCTCAACGTGACCTTTAACCTGGGATGGATCTCTCAGGCGGTCGTTGTATACTTTGCGGCTGCCGTCGTTTTGTTGTCTCTGTTCGCTCTTACGGAACTGCGGGTGGAAAACCCCCTCATAGACTTCAGGCTTTTCAAGAATGGGGCCTTCCTGGCCGGAAACATTGCCGGCATGTTGTCCCATTGTGTGCTGTTCGCGGTCATGTTTCTGATGCCGTTCTATCTCGAAAGGGTGGCAGGCTACGGGGTCCTGGTCACAGGCCTCCTCATTACACCCCTTCTCCTTGCCATGGGGGCGGTTGCGCCTTTGTCCAACCGCGTATCGGACAGGTACGGCCCGAGGATAATGACGACCGTGGGGATATTCATCTCGGCGGCCGCCTGCCTGGCGTTGCTGCTGGCAGGAGAATTTGCAGGAACAGCAGTATTGGCATGTATCATGACTTTCCTGGGTCTCGGAATGGGGCTGTTCACACCGTCGAATAACAGTGCTATTATAAGCTCCGCCACTGGCGGCAGCCTCGGCATGGCGGGCGACGTCTTGAACACGACGCGCTCACTGGGGCTGATCCTGGGGGTGAATATCTCGGGGGTTATGGTCACCGCGATTCAGCACGGATACCTGGCCGAAAAGGGATATGCCAATATTCACCATGTATTCAGTAACGGCATCATACCTCCTTCCATCAGGGACGGCGCTTTCATGCACGGATTCGTTGCAGTGCTGATAGTGCTTCTGGCAGTCGATGTCCTCTCGGCGTTACTTTCGGCCTTTAAGAAGGTGAAGACTTCAGAGATCATAGACCAGGAAGCGGTGGGGACAGCCGTTGTCTCTGCCGGCTTTTTCAACGGGTTCGGCAGGGAGAGCGCCGGAATGTCCATGTTCGTAACTCTCCTACTCTTTGCCGGACTGGCCGGCGTCTTTGCCTCCCCGGGGATGACGGGCAGGACGGCCTTTCTTGCGGATAGCGGGCGAAGCGCTGCTCTTGACCGGTCCGGACAAGTTTCCGGTCATTTCCAGTCAGCAGAGGAGGCGGAGAACCTTGCTCTGGCATACTACGCGAAAAAATACGGTGACAGGGAAGTTTCGGTTGAAGTGAAAGCCGGCGATAACAACACCGAGGAAGCTTACATAAGGAAGAACGGGGTCCTGGTCACGAAACTCTCCATCCGGGGTAACAGGGTCATTGAAGAGCATACGGGCCAACGCGACTGGGTCTTTGATCTTCTTACGAATGTGAATTGATGCACCGCGGGACACAAAGAGCTCACGTAGTAAACTCTCTCCACCTGCCTTTTTCAAGTACCTCATTGGGACGGAAGAATTTCTTATAGGACATCCTTGAGATTTCTTCGATGTAAAATCCGAGGTAGTAGAACTGCTTTTTCATGGAAAGGGCGAGAGATATCTCCTGGAGTATGCTGAACACCCCAAGACTTCTGTCAAGACACTCCGGATCGTAATAAAAGTAGTTCGAGGAAAGGGAATCGGATCCCTCATCGACAATGCCGACGCCCACCAGCCTGCCGTCGAGGTAGTAATCCATTTCAATCGAGCCGGGATACCCGTAGTGCAGCCCCGCGAGAAGCTTTTCACAATCGGTAGTACTCTCTTCCTGTCCGTGTTTCTTCAGAAGATATTCTTTGTAAAGCCTGGTTTTCTTATTGGTAATGGTGGGGAAGGGAGGGACCTTGACTCGTATCTCAGCGTCCTTTCTTAACGTTCTTTTTTGGCTCCTGCCCGGCCTGAACAACGCCGGCCTGATCCGTATCGGCCTGCATGACGTGCAGTTGCGGCACACATTCCTGTAAAGAATGTTCCCGAGTCGCCTGTATCCCCCGGCGAGAAACAGGTCGAAAATATTTACAGTGCCGGGCTCGGCGATGACACATTCGATTGAGGCCACCCTGCCGTCTTCAAGATAGGGACAGGGGAAATCTTCCCGGAATGAAGGCGATCGGCCGGCTTCATCTTTGTTCGCTGTCTCTATCTCCAGATCTTCTTCTCTCATCTGCTTTCCAGAAAATGTACCCGCTTTTATTTTAACCGCCATCTGTAAAAAAAGCCGTGGTCTCCAACAACAGCCGACATGAAATAAAGGGTGCATAAGGCATCACCGGATGGTAAAATGTCTTGACAATTTTTCCTTCCGTGATAAGGTTTAAAGAGGTGTTTTCGGATGAAAAGCGTTACGTCGGATACGACTCTTCTTTGGCCCATGGCCGTATATTTTGCGCTTACGCTGCTGGTCGTCGGGGGGATGCTCCTGATGTCCTATCTCCTCGGCCAGCGTCACCGGGAAAAGCAGACCGCCGAACCATACGAATCAGGTATCGCCTCTACCGGCACGGCGAGGATGCGTTTCGATGTGAAGTTCTACCTCGTGGCGATGTTCTTTGTGATCTTCGACCTGGAGTCGGTCTTTATCTTTTCCTGGGCAGTCTCTATACGTGAGACCGGGTGGACAGGTTATGCCGAGATGATCGTCTTCATCGGCGTTCTCATTGCCGCTCTCGGATACCTCTGGCGTCTCGGCGCCCTCGACTGGGGGACAGCAAAGCAGAGTAAGGAAACTAGAAGAGAAAGATTGAGGATAGGAAGGTAGAATGGACTGGAGCCTCGAAAAGACTTACTCTCCGAGACATGGGGGAAAATCCATAGAGGATGCCATAACAAGGTCGGTGCTGTTTACAAGGTTGCAGGAGTTTATCGCGTGGAACCGGAAAAACTCGATCTGGCCCTTCAATTTCGGTCTTTCCTGCTGTTACGTGGAAATGGCGACGAGCCTGACTAGCAAGTACGACATCGCAAGGTACGGAGCCGAAGTAATCAGGGGAACGCCACGTGAGGCAGACCTGATAATAATTGCAGGCACGGTATTCAAGAAGATCGCCCCGGTCATCAAGCGACTTTACGAACAGATGATGGAACCGCGCTGGGTTATCTCTATGGGTTCCTGCGCAAATTCCGGAGGCATGTACGACATATACAGCGTTGTGCAGGGCGTCGATTCCTTTCTCCCCGTGGATGTGTATGTGCCGGGGTGCCCTCCAAGGCCGGACGCCTTTGAGGAGGGGCTCCTCCTTCTCCGCGATGCTGTGGGAAAGGAGAGGCGCCCCCTGAGCTGGCTGGTCGGCCCGCAGGGTGTCGAGCGAGCCCCCATGGCTTCTCAAAGGGACCTCAAGAGAGCCGGGAGACAGAAGGCCCGCGAACTCCGCACTCCCGATGAGGTCTGAACAGTTCCGGCAGGGTCTTTCTGCAACCGAAGTCAGAACTGATGGAAAATAATACTGAAATAATATCCGATCTTCAAACCCGCTTCGGCTCAGACTCCGTAGCCGAACAGAAGACGGCCGACGGGATTCCGACGATCTGGGCGGACAAGGAGATTGTTTGCGGAATCCTTTCCTATCTCAAGACGGAGGCCGATCAGCCATACAAGATGCTCTATGACCTCACTGCCATAGACGAGCGGGCGCGAGTAAACCGCGAGGGCCAGCCCGAAAGCGACTTCACTGTTTTATACCACCTTCTCTCCTTCGACCGTAATGAAGATATACGCATCAAGGTCGCTTTAGAGGGGGAATACCCGTCGGTCAAGACGATAACAGGCATATGGCCCGCGGCGGGCTGGTACGAGCGCGAGGTATGGGACATGTTCGGCGTCACCTTCGAGGGTCATCCCCATCTCAGGCGCATACTGATGCCGCCGACCTGGAAGGGACATCCCCTGAGAAAAGAGCACCCGGCGCGCGCTACCGAAATGGAGCCTTTCCGGCTTCCCGAGGAGACCGAAATAGATGAGCAGCAGGCGCTGGAATTCACTCCGGAGGACTGGGGGATGAGGCGCAGTCATGAAGGCACGGATTTCATGTTCCTGAATCTCGGGCCACAGCACCCAGGCACCCACGGCCTCTTACGCATCATCCTTGAGCTCGACGGAGAGGAGATCAGGGACGCGGTCGTTGACATAGGCTACCATCACCGCGGGGCCGAAAAAATGGGGGAACGCCAGTCATGGCATTCTTATATCCCCTATACGGACAGGGTCGATTACCTGGGAGGGGTAATGAATAACCTGCCCTATGTCCTGGCCGTGGAGCAGCTTGCGGGCATAACGGTCCCTGACAAGGCAAAGGTGGCAAGGATCATGACGGCGGAACTGTTCCGGCTCGCAAGTCACCTGGTCTGGTACGGCACATTCGCCCAGGACGTGGGCCAGCTATCTCCGGTCTTTTTCACCTTCTATGACCGCGAGCGCATCTTCAGTATAATCGAGGCGGTCTGCGGCGGCCGCATGCACCCAAGCTGGTTCCGCATCGGCGGCGTGGCACAGGACCTCCCTGACGGCTGGGACAGGCTCGTCCGTGAGTTTCTCGACTATATGCCCGCCCGCCTGAAGGAATACGATAAGATGGTCATGGCAAACCGCATACTGAAGGCAAGGACGCAGGGCATCGGGGCCTATACAATCGACGAGGCGGTCGAATGGGGGGTCACGGGACCCGGTCTCAGGGCCGCGGGGATGGAATGGGACTTCAGGAAGAAGAGGCCCTATTCGGGCTATGACCAGTTCGAATTCGACATACCTACGGCACAGCGCGGCGACTGTTACGACCGGGGCGTTGTGCGCATTGAGGAGATGCGTCAGAGTCTGCGTATCATCGAGCAGTGCCTGAAAAACATGCCTTCGGGACCACACAAGGCGGACCACCCCGTTGCGACGCCGCCCCTCAAGAAAGACACAATGCATGACATCGAAACACTCATCGAGCACTTCCTCGGCGTAAGCTGGGGACCAGTGGTTCCTCCCGGGGAGTCCTTCTTCGGCATCGAGGCTACCAAGGGCAATAACGGATACTATCTCATCAGCGACGGCAATACCGTTTCTTACAGGACGAGGATCAGGACACCATCTTACGCCCACATGCAGATGGTTCCTTTTATCAGCCGGGGCCTCATGGTAGCCGACCTCCTGGCCATACTCGGGAGTATCGATTTTGTCCTGGCGGATGTCGACAGATGAAGAACACTTTGTTTACCACTTACTACTTACTATTCATTACTTACTATTTACTGTCATGTTGACGGAAGAAGAAAGAAAAGAGATAGAGGAAGAGCTCAGGCAGTACGCGCAAAAGAGGGCCGCCTGCATCGAGGCCCTGAAGATCGTGCAGCGGCGACGGGGCTGGATATCCGATGAGATCGCCGATATTGCGGAGATGCTTGACATGTCCGTCGACGAACTCGATAACGTTGCAACCTTTTACAGTCTCATTTTCAGGAGACCTGTGGGAAGACACGTGATCCTGATCTGTGACAGTGTAAGCTGCTGGGTCACCGGCTACGACATCATCAGGGACCATCTCGGGAAACGGCTTGGCATCGGTCCGGGCGAGACAACGGCTGACGGCCGCTTTACCCTTCTTCCCACCGCCTGCCTCGGGGCCTGCGACGTTGCGCCGGCAATGATGATCGACGACGTGCTTTACGGAAATCTGACCGCGGAAAAGATAGACGATCTGCTTGCAAGACACGGCCATTCCCGGACAGAGAAAGGGGAAGACCTCTAATGGAACGCCCTTTGACCGAGCACATAATCCCCGGACGGGAGCCCATGAACGTCGCTGAATACGAGAAGGCCGGAGGGTACAGGTCGGTAAGGAAGGCTCTGAAAGGCATGGCGCCTAAGGAAGTCCAGGAAGAGGTTAAGAAATCGAACCTCCGGGGAAGGGGCGGAGCGGGCTTTCCCACGGGCCAGAAATGGAGTTTCGTACCCATGGGCGAGGACGCGCCCCGGCCCAGGTATATCGTCGTCAATGCCGATGAGATGGAGCCCGGGACCTTCAAGGACCGCATGCTTCTCGAAGGGAACCCACATGGAATGATTGAGGCTGTCATCGTAGCCGCCTATGCGATCCAGGCCGATATCGGTTACATCTTCCTCCGGTGGGCATACAAGGTCGCAGAAGAGCGCTTGCGGAGGGCCCTTGCCGAGGCCTATGAGAAGAAATATCTGGGGAAGAATATACTTGGATCGGGCTACAGCCTCGACCTCTATCTCCATGTGAGTGCCGGCCGCTACATATGCGGCGAGGAGACCGCCCTGTTGAATGCTCTGGAGGGAAAGAGGGCCATTCCCCGCGCAAAGCCGCCCTATCCGCAAGTGAGCGGGTTATGGGGCAAACCTACTGTCGTCAATAACGTGGAGTCCTTCTATAATGTCCCCCACATCATCAATAACGGTGCCGACTGGTTCAAAGGGCTGAGCAGGTCCGATGACGGGGGCACGAAGCTCTATGGCGTAAGCGGCAATGTGAAAAAGCCCGGTCTATGGGAGCTTCCGATGGGGACCACGATCCGGGAGATCCTTGAAGACCACGCCGGAGGCATGCGGGACGGTTTCGGTTTCAGGGGACTTCTTCCGGGCGGGGTGTCGACGGATTTTCTTGTTGAGGAGCACCTCGACATCAACCTGGATTTTGACACGGTGCCGAATTACGGAAGCAGGATGGGCACCGGCACTATGATCATACTCGACGATAAGACATGCCCTGTGGGCATGGTCCTGAACCTCTCTGTCTTCTTCGCCCGGGAATCCTGCGGCTGGTGCACGCCCTGCCGCGAGGGCCTGCCATGGGTCGTCAAGATCCTTAATGCGATAGAGAGCGGCGAGGGCAGGGACGGAGACATCGAAAACCTGGAGCTTCACTGCAGGCTGCTGGGGCCGGGCCATACATTCTGCGCCCTTGCCCCGGGTGCGGTAGAGCCTCTCCAGAGTGCGATCAAGTATTTCAGGGAAGACTTCGAACGGCACATACGCGAGAAAGGCTGCTCTTGGAAGAGACGGGCATGACGGACAACTCTTGCAAATCCGGAAACAGCGGATGGCCACATAAGGCACAATATTCAGAAAATGATATCAAAAGGAAGAGCATTCTGCAATGAGTAGAGCAGTTAATAGCATTGACAGACTGGAAAGGGTAATCTTTGACCGGAAAACGGCGGTTAGATTTGCCAGAAAATCTCCCCTAACCCCTCTTTGCCAAAGAGGGGCAATTTCCTCCCTTTGGAAAAGGGAGGTTTGGGAGGGATTTTATGAAAATATTCTTATGCTCCGTTCCGTGCTTTCTGTTATGTGTCTCTTGTGGCTCAAGTGATCTTTTAAACATGGAAAAGATGGTCACTATATATATAGACGATAAAGCCTATGAGGTCGAGGAAGGGCAGGACCTGCTTAAGGCCTGTCTCTCCCTTGGTTTCAACATCCCCTATTTCTGCTGGCATCCGGCAATGCATTCCGTCGGTGCTTGCAGGCAGTGCGCGGTCAAGGTCTTCAGGGATGAAAAAGACAGGAAGGGAAAGATTGTCATGTCCTGCATGACTGCCGCGACAGAAGGCATCCGCCTCTCGATCGACGATCACGAGGCGAGGCAGTTCAGGGCGAGTGTCATCGAGTGGCTGATGCTGAACCACCCACACGACTGCCCGGTCTGCGATGAGGGCGGCGAATGCCACCTCCAGGACATGACCGTAATGACCGGTCATATCTACCGGAGGACGAGGTTCAGAAAAAGGACCCACCGGAACCAGTACCTCGGACCCTTCATAAACCACGAGATGAACCGGTGCATCCAGTGCTACCGGTGTATCCGCTTCTATAACGATTACGCCGGCGAACGGGATTTTTCGGTTTTTTCGGCCCATGATTCAGTCTATTTTGGAAAGCATGAGGAGGGCGTCCTCAGGAGCGAGTTCAGCGGCAACCTTATCGAGATCTGCCCCACCGGGGTATTTACCGACAAGACCCTCAAGAGCCATTACACCCGCAAGTGGGACCTCCAGACAGCGCCTTCCGTCTGCGTACACTGCGGTCTGGGGTGTAACACCATACCGGGCGAGAGGTACGGTACGCTTCGCAGGATACTCAACCGTTATAACGGCGATGTGAACGGCTATTTCCTCTGTGACCGCGGCCGCTTCGGCTACGGGTTCGTCAACAGCGACACCAGGATCAGGAAACCCCTGTTGAACATCCATAAGGACACGACCGGCGGCCCCGCTTCGAAAGAGGAAGCCCTTGAATATATATCGAAGATACTTCACTTCGGGGCGCGGGTCATCGGCATCGGCTCCCCGAGGGCCTCGATGGAAGCGAATTTCGCCCTCCGTTCTCTCGTTGGTCCCGAGAACTTTTATCAGGGTCTTTCGGAAAAAGAGCATGAGACGATCTCGGAGATAGCAGGTATAATGCAGAAGAGTCCGGCCCGCTCCCCTTCTCTTCACGATGTCTCGATGGCCGACTCGGTATTCCTCCTCGGTGAGGATGTATCCAACACCGCGCCGATGCTGGCCCTTGCCCTGAGGCAGTCCGTGCGCAGGAAACCGATGGAGATCGTCAGGCAACTGCGCATACCCGAATGGAACGACGCGGCAGTCCGTGAAGCGATCCAGGACGGAAAGGGGCCTCTCTTTATCGGCTCGACCTGCGACACGAGGATAGACGACATCGCGGCCGGGATTCATCACGCCCCGCCTGAAGACTTGGCCCGCCTGGGTTTCGCCGTTGCCCACGAGATAAAGAAGGACCTCCCTGCAGTCGATGATCTGCCGAAGGAAACATCGTCTCTGGCCAGAAGGATAGCCAGGGCGCTGAAGACGGCTGAACGGCCCCTTATAGTTTCCGGCACGGGATGCGGAAGCAGGGAAGTCATCCGTGCCGCGGCGAATGTGGCGTGGGCATTATGCGAAGGCGGGAAGGAGGCCGGGCTTTGTTTCGTCGTGCCCGAGTGTAACAGCCTCGGTCTCGGACTCATGGGAGGTGAAGGTCTCGAGGGGGCGGTAAGGAGGGTAATCGACGGGACTGCCGATTCTGTCATCGTTCTTGAAAACGATCTCTACAGGAGGATGGAGGCGGATAAGCTGGACAGGTTCTTCGGGCCGGACGGTCATGTAATAGCCATAGACCATTACCTGAACAGGACGACCTTCAGGGCCGACGTGGTGCTCCCGGCGGGCACCTTCGCCGAAAGCGACGGATCGTTTGTCAATAACGAGGGGCGGGCCCAGGGCTTCTATCAGGTCTTCATCCCCGGGGGGGACATGCAGGAGAGCTGGCGCTGGATACGCGACATGATGGTCTGGACAAGGAGAGAGGCGGCGGCGGATTGGAAAGGGCTTGATGACGTGAGGAAGGCCATGGCGGCCGACATGCCCCTTTTCAGGCCTGCCGACGGGATTGCCCCCGGCGCGGGGTTCCGAATCGCCGGGCAGCGGGTCCCCAGACAGCCCCACCGCTTCAGCGGCAGAACGGCCATGCATGCCGATGTGAGCGTCCATGAACCCCGGCCGCCTGAAGACCCGGACTCCCCGCTCTCCTGGTCCATGGAGGGCTACGCCGGGAGACCGCCTTCACCCCTGATACCGAGGTTCTGGGCTCCGGGATGGAACTCGGTACAGTCCGTAAACAAGTTCCAGAGCGAGGTGGGAGGACCGCTGGCAGGGGGCAACCCGGGACAGCGCCTGATCGAACCGGAAAAGGAAGGAGAGGCGCATTACTTCATGAAGGTTCCTTCTCCTTTCGAAGAGAAAGAGGGGAAACTTCTCGTTCTGCCCTGTTACCATATCTTCGGGTCCGAAGAGCTGAGCGCAAGGTCTCCCGGAATCTCCGGTCTCGTGCCGGAGCCGTATGTAGGGGTGAATGCCGAAACGCTGGACCACCTTGAGATTCAGGACGGCGACGAGGTGGAAATAAAGATAGGGTCACAGACCCTTTTATTAAGGGCCAAAAGGATGCCGTCCCTGCCGGCCGGTACGGCTGCCCTGCCCACCGGTCTGCCGGGACTCGGAGGCGTTGCTCTTCCCTACCGGGGAAGGCTGAAAAAAGGCGGGAAAAGAACGGGTGCTCATGAATGAAACGTTGAGGTCGATATTCATTATCATATTCGTTCTGGGCACCACCCTCACCATCGGCGGAGGGCTCATATGGCTCGAGCGTCGCCTTCTCGGCCTCTGGCAGGACAGGTACGGTCCAAACCGGGTCGGTCCTTTCGGCCTGCTGCAGGTGCTGGCCGATATGGTAAAGATCCTCGCGAAGGAAGACTGGACTCCCCCCTTCGCGGACAAGCCCGTCTTTATCATAGCCCCGGCAATCGTTGTGATAACGGTGCTCATGGCCTTTACGGTTGTCCCTTTCACCTCCGTGATCAAGGTGGCCGACATCAACGTGGGACTTCTCTTCTTTCTCGCCATGTCCTCCCTGGGCGTTTACAGCGTTGCCTTGGGCGGATGGGCATCGGCAAGCAAGTACTCCCTCCTGGGAGGCCTGCGGGCAGCGGCCCAGATGCTCAGTTACGAGGTCTTCATGGGGCTCTCTCTCATGGGCGTGGTGATGATCGCGGGTTCCTTCAATCTAACGACCATCGTCAATGCACAGAAGGGACTATGGTTCTGCATCCCGCAGTTTCTCGGAATGGTAGTCTTTTTCATTGCGGGGATTGCCGAGACCCACAGGCTGCCCTTCGACCTGCCCGAGGCCGAGAGCGAGCTTGTGGCGGGCTTTCATTCGGAATATTCGGCGATGAAGTTCGGGCTGTTCTTCGTGGGCGAATATCTGGGCGTCATACTCATATCAGCCCTGATGGCGGTCCTTTTCTTCGGGGGTTGGCTGGGACCCTTCCTGCCCCCGCTGGTCTGGTTTTTCATCAAGACCTTTGTATTTATATCCCTGTTCATACTGCTCAGGGCCGCTCTTCCCAGACCGCGCTACGACCAGCTCATGGCCTATGGATGGAAGGTGCTGCTTCCGCTTTCCCTTTTGAACCTGGTGGTGACGGCCACGATAATCCTGGCGGCGGGCTAGAAAATGTTTCTCAATAGCAAGACATTTGAACCTGTCTCAAGATTGAAATTTTATGTTATCCGCTTTTTATGTCATTCCGGCTTGTCCGGAATCTTTCTTCGCCTTTCCTTCGCAAAAGCGTATATACAGAAAGACTCCCGACTCGTTCCACTTGCGGGAATGACACATATAAGCATTTTCGGCTCAATGACGATGAGTGGTTTTCCAAGGTCCTATGAAAGCGATTGGGAACGCATTAGACTGGAGAATGAATAAATGTTCAGCATCTTAAGGACAATCTGGTCGGTATTTATGCATATGTTCCGGAAGAGGGTGACGATACAGTATCCCGAGGAGAAGCCCTATCTTCCGCCACGCTGGAGGGGGAGGATCATCCTTTCGCGGGACCCCGACGGTGAGGAGCGCTGCGTGGCCTGCTATCTATGTGCAGTGGCATGCCCCGTTGACTGCATCTCGCTCCAGGCGACCGAGGACGAGTACGGGAGAAGATATCCCGAATTTTTCCGGATAAATTTTTCGCGCTGCATATTCTGCGGTTTCTGCGAGGAAGCCTGCCCGACCTATGCGATCCAGCTGACGCCGGATTTCGAGATGTGCGAATACAACAGGCAGAGCCTGGTTTACGAAAAGGAAGACCTGCTCATAAGCGGTCCGGGGAAGTACCATGATTACAATTTCTACCGTGTGGCAGGGTTGTCGGTAAAGGGAAAGGACAAGGGCGAGGCCGAAAACGAGCAGCCTCCCGTCGATGTCAGGACCCTGATGCCGTAGGAGACGATAATGGAAACGCTTTTTTACATATCTTCCGTCATAGCGGTCATCGCGACGTTCATGGTCATGGTAAAAAAGAATGTGGTCCACGCACTTCTCTACCTCGTCGTCTCACTTCTTGCGGTGGCCCTTGTCTTTTTCGTCCTGGGGGCCCCGTTTATTGCGGCGCTCGAAATCATTATCTATGCGGGGGCGATCATGGTCCTGTTCGTTTTCGTGGTCATGATGCTAAATCTCGGCTCCAAAGATGCGGAGAGAGAAAGCGAATGGCTGACGGCGGAGACCTGGGCAGGACCGGTGATACTGGCTGCCGTGCTCCTGGGAGAGGTCATCTTCATCCTGCTCCACAGGACCGGCCCCCCGTTCAGCCCGGAAATTGTCGGGTCCAGGCAGGTAGGCGTAGCCCTGCTGGGTCCCTATCTCCTCGGAGTGGAGCTTTCCTCCATCCTTCTCCTTGCAGGACTTGCCGGGGCTTACCACATCGGCCGCCATTTTGAAGATGAGGGACGGGGAGGTGGAAGGCCATGATATCAATACCGATGGAATACGGGCTGACACTCGCCGGGATTCTTTTCGCGTTCGGCCTGGCCGGGGTCCTCATGCGAAGAAACGTCATCTTTATCCTCATGTCCATCGAGATCATGCTGAACGCTGCAGGGCTGGCCTTTGTGGTGGCCGGGTCGAAGTGGCACCAGGCCGACGGCCAGATCATGTTTATATTTATCCTCACCATGGCTGCCGCCGAGGTCTCGGTGGGGCTTGCACTGGTGCTCCGGTTCTATCACAGGTTCAAGACACTCGATGCCGATGAGGCAAGCAGGATGAGGGGGTGACGATAATGCTCGAACTCCTGTGGCTGATTCCGTGCCTGCCCTTTGCCGGTTTTCTCGTGCTGGCGCTGGCCGGGAAGAGACTGGAGGGCCGGGCCGTCGCCCTTGTCGGTGTGGGGTCGGTGGCCCTGTCGGCCATACTCTCCGTCATGGTCGCAGTGGATTTCATGTCAGCTCCGCCTCCCGGGCATTTCTATACACAGACCCTCTGGCAATGGCTTGACGTGGCCGGTTTTTCGCCCGGTATAACCTTCTATCTCGATGCCTTGTCTCTCGTAATGATGCTCGTCGTAACGGTGGTTGGATTTCTTATCCATCTGTATTCTTCAGAGTTTATGGAGGAAGACGAGGGGTACAGCCGCTTCTTCGCCTATATGAACCTCTTCGTGGGTTCCATGCTCGTCCTTCTGCTTGCTCAAAACCTCCTTCTCTTCTATCTTGGCTGGGAAGGCGTCGGGCTCTGCAGCTATCTTCTGATAGGGTTCTGGTATAAAGACCCGAAAAACGGCTATGCCGCCCGAAAGGCCTTCGTGGTCACCAGGGTCGGCGATGCCGCCATGGCAGTCGGTCTCTTTCTGCTCTATAACAATCTGGGGACACTGCAGATCCAGGAGCTGATGGAGAAGGCACACCAGAGCTGGTCACCGGGGTCGCTGTTGCCTGTAGCTGCGGCCGCGCTCATCCTGGGCGGGGCCGTGGGAAAGTCAGCGCAGCTTCCCCTCCAGACCTGGCTGCCGGACGCGATGGCAGGTCCTACCCCAGTGAGCGCCCTTATACATGCGGCAACGATGGTTACGGCCGGTGTTTATATAATCGCCCGGACCCACATCCTTTTTGAGCTGGCCCCTCCTGTGCTCGCGGCAGTGGCGGTCATCGGGGCACTGACGCTGCTCCTTTCCGGTTTCAGCGCCATCACCCAGAAGGACATCAAGAGGGTATTGGCCTATTCGACGATAAGCCAGATAGGATACATGTTCCTCGCACTGGGAGTGGGTGCATGGTCGGCCGCCATATTCCACTTCATGACCCATGCATTCTTCAAGGCCCTCCTCTTCCTCGGCGCGGGGGTGATCATCCACGGGCTCCACCATGAGCACGACATGTTCAAGATGGGCGGGCTGCGCAGGCAACTGCCCGTTACCTTCTGGACGTTCCTCATCGCTTCCGCATCCCTGAGCGCCATCCCGCTTGTTACGGCCGGCTTCTTCAGCAAGGACCAGATATTGTGGCTGGCGTGGTCATCGGGAAGGGGCAGCAAATGGCTTTGGGCGGCGGGCATTGTCGGCGCCCTGCTCACCTCCCTCTATACCTTCAGGATGGTCTTCATCACCTTCTTCGGCGAGGCCCATTCGGAGGTAAGCAAGAAGCCCGGAACCCGCATGCTCATTCCCCTGGTCGTGCTGGCTTTCCTGTCCGTCACGGGAGGCTATATCGAGCTGCCTGCCATCATGGGAAACGTTACGATTTTTTCGGGATTCATGCATACCGCGCTCCCTCCTGTAAAACCGCTCAGCGGAGAGCATATGGAATGGATACTGGAGATAATAGCTGTTGTTGTCTCCCTGGGTGGAGTCTTTTTCGCATGGCTCTTCTTCCTTTGGATGCCGGGCCTCTCAGCACGGCTCGCCCGTACCTCGCCCGGCATGCTTCTGCACCGTTTCTGGTTTTCGGGATGGGCCTTTGACTGGCTTTATGGCGTGCTCCTCGTGAGGCCCTTCATCTGGCTGGCACGTATCAACAAAGACGATTTCATAGACCTGATCTATACGGGTATAGCCTGGTACAACCAGGCAATGAACAGTATTCTGAGCCTTACTCAGAACGGCAAGGTCAGGTTCTATGCGATGGGCATCGCCCTCGGGGCGATCATAACCATAGCTATTGCGGTGCTGCGATGATACTGCTATTGTTTATTATCATCCCCCTTCTGGGCGGACTTTTCGCCTGGCTCTTCGGGCGCCGGAGCGACCCGGCAGCGCGGTGGATTTCTCTCGTCTCCCTTCTGATAGAGCAGGCACTCGTGGTCCTGCTATGGTTCCGGAATCCGGCCGCCGGCATAGGCCCGGGGGCATGGTTTGCCGACCTTCACTCGTCCTGGATCCCGCAGCTGGGCATAAGTTTCCATCTTGCGATGGACGGCCTTAGTCTCCTCATGGTAAGCCTCACCGCCTTTCTGGGTATCATGTCCGTTGCGATATCCTGGACGGAGATCAGGGAGAGGGTGGGCTTCTTCCACCTCAATCTCCTTTTCATACTCGCAGGCATAAACGGCGTTTTCCTGTCGATGGACCTTTTTCTCTTCTACTTCTTCTGGGAGCTCATGCTGGTCCCGATGTATTTCCTCATAAGCATATGGGGGCACGAAAACCGGACCTACGCTGCGATCAAGTTCTTCATATTCACCCAGCTTAGCGGCCTTCTCATGCTCCTCTCGATCCTGGGCATCTATTTCGTCCATGCCCGCAACACCGGTGTCTACACGTTCGACTATTTCCGCCTGATTGGAACTTCCATGACGCCGGCCGTCTCCTTCTGGCTGATGATGGGCTTCTTCATTGCCTTCGCCGTCAAGCTCCCCGCAGTCCCATTCCACACATGGCTGCCCGACGCCCACACGGAGGCGCCGACAGCCGGGAGCGTGGTCCTTGCCGGCCTCCTCCTTAAGACCGGGGCGTACGGACTCATCCGCTTTCTTGTGCCCCTCTTCCCTGCCGCCGCCCGAAGTCTCGCCCCGGCTGCGATGATACTGGGGGTGATCGGAATCCTTTACGGCGCAGTGCTCGCTTTTGGGCAGCGGGACCTCAAGAGGCTCGTCGCCTACACGAGCGTCAGCCACATGGGCTTTGTCCTCCTGGGCATCTTCGCCTGGAACGACCTTGCCCTTCAGGGCACTGTCCTTCAGATGATCTGCCACGGCATCAGCACAGGGGCGCTCTTCATGCTCGTCGGTGCGCTCCAGGAACGCATCCACACCCGCGACATGGATGTCATGGGCGGCATGTGGGAGAGTATACCCCGCATGGGGGCCGTGGTCCTGTTCTTCGCTCTCGCATCTCTGGGACTGCCCGGTCTGGGGAATTTCGTGGCCGAGTTCCTCGTGCTGCTTGGATCATACAAGGTGAGCGTGATCATGACCTCTTTTGCCGTGACCGGTCTTGTTTTTGCGACGGTCTATTCCCTCTGGATTGTCCAGCGGGCCTTTCACGGCGAGAAAAGAAGGGAGTGGACCATATCAGATTTATCTCTCAGAGAGATGGCGGTCATGTTCTTTATGATAGTATCTCTGGTCTGGCTGGGCCTCTATCCCCGGCCCGTAATCGACACTGCCAGACCCGCGATTACAGGCCTCATGCAGAGCGCAACGTCAATGGAGGCGCCGGCTGCCATGGCGAACGGCGGTGGAAACAACGGAGGCACGGCAAGTCAGGCGGTAATGAATTCCGGCATTCGGGAGCTGATGGAATGAACCTTGCTGAACTCTATGCATTTTCGCCATTTATTGTGCTGTCGGCTACATCCATAGTCGTCATGCTCGGTATCGCCTTCTATCGCAACCACGTCGTGACGAACCTTGTGACACTCCTGGGACTCGCCGTTTCTTTTCTCGTCCTCCCTATGGTCGCATCATGGATTCCAAGGCAGGTAACGCCGCTCATTATCGAGGACCGCTACGCCTTCTTTTATTCCGGGCTGATCCTTGCCTCAACGTTCCTGACGGCCATGCTGTCCTACGACTATCTGGAAAAACTCCCCGGCGATCCGGAGGAGTACTATCTTCTCCTCATCCTTGCGGCCTTCGGGTCCGTCATACTCGTGGCGAGCAGCCATTTCGCTTCATTTTTCCTGGGGCTGGAGATCCTCAGCGTATCGCTCTATGCGCTCATCGCCTACCCCCGGGGCATGACACGGAATATCGAGGCGGGGATCAAGTATCTCGTCCTGGCGGGACTTTCCTCCGCCCTGCTCCTCTTCGGCATGGCCCTGGTTTATGCCACGACCGGCACAATGGAATTCGCCCGGCTGGCGTCGCAGGCCTTTGATACCGGGGGACCCATCTTTCTCGGCGGTATGGCGCTTATCATTGCTGGCGTGGGCTTCAAGCTTGCCGTAGTACCGTTCCACATGTGGACACCCGATGTTTACGAGGGTGCGCCGGCCCCGGTGACGGGTTTCATCGCTACCGTGTCCAAAGGGGCGATGTTCGCGCTGCTCCTGCGATATTTCATCGGGGTCGACGTGATATCTCACCGCTCTCTGTTCCTTGTCTTCGCGGTAATTTCGGTCGCCTCGATGTTCGTGGGGAACCTGCTCGCTCTTCTCCAGAAAAACGTCAAAAGGATACTCGCCTATTCCTCGATCTCTCACCTGGGCTACCTGCTCGTTGCCTTCCTCGCCGGCGGTGCCTTCAGGGTGGCCGCCGTCACCTATTATCTGGTCGCCTACTTCATAACCACACTGGGAGCCTTCGGAGTGATCACCGTCCTCTCAGGGAAGGAGAGAGAGGCCGAAGACATCGAAGGTTATCAGGGCCTGGCGAAGGAACGGCCTTGGCTGGCAGCCGTTTTTACTGCGATGCTTTTTTCACTTGCGGGCATCCCGCTTACGGCGGGGTTCTTCGCGAAATACTACGTACTCCTGGCCGGGGTTGGTTCAGCTCTCTGGTTTCTGGTCATTATCATGGTAATAAACAGCGCGATAGGTCTTTACTATTATCTCCGCATCATCGTTGCCATGTACGGGCATGCCGGGGAGAAGAGACATTTCATAGAAGAAGGGATGTCCATAACAGGGGGTTTTGTGCTCTTCGTTCTCACTTCTCTGCTGGTATGGTTCGGTGTTTATCCGGGTCCGCTGGTGGAGTTCATACAGAAGACGGCGGCGCTGCTGGGATAAAGGAGCCAATCCGCAAATGATCCCCCCTTTCGTTCAGGGATACCTCGCCGCCGGACGGCAGGTTTCAGGCAACTACCTCCATGAACGCCGCCGCAGGCCTTATGAATGCGTTCGTCTTTGTAGCTATGGTACGATCGGACAATTGCCCTCCCGTCGACATGATCCAGGGGCCAGCAATGAGGTCGTCTTTTTATACCTTGCCGTCCTGGTGTGTTGCGTATATCTCTTCAAAGACGGGGGCGACTTCGCGAAATGCCTCCAGTACCGCGGGGTCGAAGTGGCACGGGAGCGTTCTTCCGTCACCTTCGGTGATTATACTGAACGCCTGCCCATGCCCCAAGGCCGGCTTGTATGGTCTTTTGCTCATCAGGGCGTCGTATTGATCGCAGAGGATGATTATCCTGCCCTCGATCGGGATGTGCTCGCCCTTAAGTCCCTGAGGGTATCCCGAACCGTCCCACCTCTCGTGATGATTCAGCGCGATGATAGCCGCCTTCTTTATATCCGGATGATCGGAGCCTGCTAGCATGCTGGCTCCGATCGTAGTGTGAGACTTCATTACCTCGAATTCCTCTTTGGTAAGCGGTCCCGGCTTGAGCAGAATACTGTCCGGAATGCCGATCTTACCGATGTCGTGCATTGAGCTCGCAAAGGTGATGGACTCTACAAATGACACAGGCATATCGAGAGCCTCTGCGATCTTGTTGGCGTAAAGTCCTATTCTGGATATGTGGGCGCCCGTCTCGGTGTCCCTGAATTCGGCTATTGCCGTAAGCCGCTGTACGAGTTCCCTGCTCATGCTCTTCACCATGGAGACGGCATCGGTAAGTTCCCTTGTCCTCTTTGCCACCGTCTCCTCTAGGGTCTCCTTGTAAGATCTTTCCATCTGAAGCAAGCTGTAGTACCTGAGGGCTTTTCTTATGGAATGCACCAGGTAACCGAAGTCGAAGGGTTTGGTAATGAAATCGAAGGCGCCTCTCTTTATTGCATCTACGGCAACATCCAGGTCCGCATAGGCGGTCATCAGAATGACCGGAACGTCTCCGTTGTAAGAATGTATGACATCGAGAAGGTCCATTCCGGTCAACACAGGCATCCTGATGTCCGTCAGTACCATGCCGGGCTTGATTTCGCCCAAAAGTGACATCGCCTCTTTGGCGTTGGTAAAGGAAAAGACCTGAAAGCCAAGCTCGGCAAGATATCTGGAGACGGAATCCAGCAAATAGGCGTCGTCGTCGATCACAAAGATGACCGCACCGTTGCCCCCACCTGCGACCGGGTACGGCCTCAGCAGTTTATTTCCTGTCTTCCGGCGACCGTCTTCGTATGTCATAAACACCACATACTACCTTTATTATCATCAATTGACAATCTGAAATCAATCATGGAATCCCTGATTTTCGGGTTCGCAAACCCCGATCCGCCAACGCCACGTAAGCACCTGGTTTTCTAAGAAAACTTCCTCCTTCTCTTGTCGTCATACATACACTTGTCAGCACAGGCAATAAGCTCGTCGATCGCCGATGGAGCTTCCGGATCATAATACGCGAGCCCGACGCTAACTGAAACAGTGTATTTCAAACCTTCTTTCGAGTTATAAATGTCGAGGTTCTTCCGCAGGCGCTCAACAACAATATCGACATTATCGCCTTTGGTTCCGATGGGAACGACTGCAAATTCATCTCCGCCGAGACGTGTAATAATGTCGGAGTTTCGGTACGTTGACTGCAGAATCCGGGCAAATTCTCTGAGCACGTGGTCGCCTTCAATATGGCCGAAAGTATCGTTTATCGCCTTAAACCCGTCCAGGTCCGCATATAGAAGGTATATCCCTTTCCCGAGCCTGTTTGCCATTTTCAGTTCCTGTTCAACCAGCGCATAAAACCCGCGCCTGTTGTAAAGTCCCGTGAGTTCGTCGGTAAGAGAAAGGCTGCGCAGTTCGTCCTCCATCTCTTTTCTCTCAGTGATGTCCTTGAAGTCCTCGACGATCCCCGTTATTTCACCGTCATGCCCGCGGAACGGCGCCGCAAAAACCAGGCACGGAAATCGTCCGCCGTCCATCCGCGATTTCTCCGACTCGTACTGGAGCACTGCTGCCTCCCCGCTCGAAATAAGAGTAAGAGGACAGCGGGCAGTGTGACACTCCGGGCCCGGAAATTTCTCATAACATTTTATTCCGGCCACAGATTCACCTTTCAAGCCGAACATTGCAAGAAACGTCTTATTCACCTTCTGGACCCTAAAATCCTTGCCGATCACGCACATCCCGTCGGCAGCGGTGTTGAATATCTGGTCGAGCTCCGTATAGGCCAGTCTGGCCGCTCTCTCGGCCACCTTCCGTTCGGTAATGTCCCTGAAGTACTCGATGACGTGCGACGCCTCTCCTTCCTCCGCAAGTATCGGATACGTGTATATCTGATACCAGGTCTCTATACCATCTTGCACTATGGACCGCTCGCTCGCACATGGATCGCCGCTAAGAAAGGTTTTTGACACAGTACAGTCGCTGCAGACATCGCTTTTCTGATGGAGAATCTCGTGGCATTTCCTGCCGATCAAAGCCTCCAGCGGGATGTTTATCATCGTAGAATAGGTCTCATTAGCCCGGGTGATTCTGTAATCCCTGTCCACGATGATGAAGGGGTCGTGGATACTGTCAAATGCGGTGTTGATGAATTGCTCGGACCTCTGCAGCTTTTCCTCCAGCCGCTTGCGTTCCTCGATTTCAGCGACAAGGGAGTCGCGGGAAACAGTCGTTTTTTCCAGGTCTTCGGCCATTTGGTTAAAGGTCCCGGCAAGCTGACCGATCTCATCCTCTCCCGCTACAGGAACCCTTTGATGAAAATCGCCTCCGGCTATTCTCTTCATGTTTCTTGCAAGCAATGAAACCGGCCTGTGCACAAGGCGCCATACAAAGAAGAACATGACTATCGAGGTCACACAGAGGAACACAACAGCAAAGACGGTTGTATGCAGGGTCTGTGTCCAGATACTCCTTTGGACTCCCTGGAGGGAAACGTCGGTCCGGAGGGTTCCGAGTATCCTTTCATCTTTCTTGTGGACATGACAGGCGGCGCTGGCACACGTAGGTTCGTTGTAAATCGGGTCGGAAAATGTCAGAAACTCTCTCCCTTTCCGGTCTTCGTAGATCTTCCAGGGACTGCCCGGTCCGGACGCTCGAAATGCCTTACCCGCGGTTGCGCCGCCCGGGATTCCTGCAGACATCGGGCCGATGTACTCATTTATTTCAGCGGGCTTCGACGAGAAGAAGATCCTGCCCCGGTTGTCAAAGATTCTAATTGATTTGACATTCCTTTGGGCGCCGATATTTTTGATTACACGCTGTATGGATTCGCGGTGGGCGGCGAGCATGGCATGATGGAGACTTTTTTGGATAAGGTCGGAATAGGAGGAGGTATAGTCGACGGCATTCTTCATGAGGGCGTTTCTTTCGGATCGTATAATGGCATACCATGAAATACCGCATTCCAACAAAATGAGCAGGCTTATGGTAGCAATGAGGTTGCCCGCAATAGATCTTTTCTTACAGAAAACCCAGTCCGTCATGTATGTCACCCATGCTGCGGACGATCGCGACTCCATTTACAGAGAGGCTCTCCAGTGGACCCAAAATACCAAAGGGATTGTGGGGAAAAAGCCTGTTCATACTGAATGATAACATGCAAAAAGCATACCGGACAAGTCGACTGGAACTATTATTCTCCCCTTTGGAGACGTGAAGTAACCGTCGTTCTTCGACAGACCATCTGCGGCGTTACCATAATGGTGACAATTTACGGCACAACCTGTATGGAATTCGTACAGGACGCCTGCCAACAATAACGATAGCCATGGAAATCTTAGAAACGGACCGAACCTTTTTGATGAATCCTGCGATACGCTGTCCTTTATTTAAGGTCTGAAACACCTCGTTTTTGTAAAGCAGGCCCTCGCGTGAGTTATTGATAATAGCCCTGTAGCCGATATCAGTCCTGTCGCCGATCAACAATTTCACGCCCTGGCCTTCCTGAAATTCGGCCGGTCCCTCATCAGAATGCTTGTCCACCATCGGGGGAGCAGCGTTGCGGTCTCTCTTATCGGAAAGTCTTCCCATGATCCTCCCCCTGCCGGCTTTCATGTATCCCCCTACGCACAAAGAATCTCCTTTACGCGCCCAACCCCGCCGCTTTCAAGGCGTACCTTGATCCCGTGGGAATGGGTCGGTGAACTGGTCAGGATATCTCTTACGACCCCCTCCGTCAGTTTTCCTGTCCGCTGGTCCTTTTTCAGTACGATCGAAACACGAAGTCCCGGTCTTACGTCGCATCTCCTCGTTCCATCCATGCCTTAACCTCCTGCCGAAGCCCCAATATTTCTTACTCCCGTCCTTTCGGGATGGATTCCAGCAACTCCCAGCGCTCATATGCCGCAGAGATCTCCCGGTCGAGTTCCCCGATCCTCGCCTTTACGGCGGGGATCCTGCTCCCGTCCCGTCTGTAGAAGTCGGGGTCCGCAAGGGTCTCATAGAGGGCAACCCGCTCGGCTTCCATGGGTTCGATCACCGCAGGCAGCGCTTCGAGCTCCTCTTTCTCCCTGAATGTCAGGGTGCGCAGACGCTCCCGCTGCGGCCGGGACTTTTCCGGCTTCTCCTTCTTTGTCGCCCTCTCCGTACCTCCAGGGGGTGAGACACTGCGCTGCCGCAGCCAGTCTTCATAACCTCCCACATATTCGACGAGCCTTCCGTCGCCTTCAAACACTATCGTGCTGGTGACGATGTTATCGAGAAACTCCCTGTCGTGGCTCACCAGGAGGATGGTGCCCCGGTATTCCATCAGCATCTCTTCCAGGAGTTCCAGGGTGTCGGCATCCAGATCGTTCGTCGGCTCATCCAGTACCAGCACATTCGAAGGCCTCGTGAAAAGCTTTGCCAGAAGCGCGCGGTTTCTCTCGCCGCCGGAAAGGACCTTTACAGGCGACAGCGATCTTCCCGGGGGAAAAAGGAAATCTTCAAGGTAGCCGATTATGTGCCTCGTCCTTCCGTTGACCGTCACGTTGTCATGTCCGTCTCCAATGTTATCCCTCACAGATTTTTCGTCATCCAGCTGAGCCCGGTGCTGGTCGAAATAGGCGACTTCGAGGCGGGTACCCGTGCGCACGGAACCGCAGAGGGGCGGGACGGAGCCGAGCAGGATATTGAGAAGGGTCGTCTTCCCCGAGCCGTTGGGGCCGATGATGCCGATCTTGTCGCCTCTCATTATGACCGTGGAGAAATCGCGGATTACGGGCCGGCCCTCATAGCCATGCCCCAGCCCTTTGGCCTCAAGAACCAGCCTGCCGGACCTTTCGGCCTCGTTCAGTCTCATCTCGGCAGATCCTGTCTGTTCACGCCTTGCCGACCGTTCCCTCCTCAACTCCTTCAATGCCCTCACCCTTCCTTCGTTGCGGGTGCGGCGGGCCTTGATTCCCTGCCGGATCCAGGCCTCCTCCTGCGCGAGTTTCCTGTCCAAGAGTGAGTTGTGAACGGCCTCTGCATCGAGCTCCGCCTGCCTTCTGGCCAGGTAGGTCTTGTAATCGCCCGGCCAGTCGGTGACCCTCCCGCGGTCGAGTTCGATTATGCGCGTTGCGAGCGTCCGGAGAAATCTGCGGTCATGGGTGATAAAGAGTATGGCGCCACGGAATTCAAGGAGAAATTCCTCTAGCCAGCCGATCGATTCGATGTCGAGATGGTTCGTCGGCTCATCGAGAAGCAGAAGGTCAGGTCCGCTCACCAGCGCCCTCGCAAGAAGGACCCTCCTTTTGTAGCCGCCTGAGAGCCCGGCAGCAACAGCGTCAGGGTCCAGCCCAAGGCGGGAAAGGACCGTCTCGACCCGCTGCTGCAAATGCCACCCGCCCGAGGACTCGATAAGATGCTGCACCCGTTCGAGGTCCGCGATAATGCCGGGGTCGTCCCCCAGGGCAAGGCTGAGGCCCAGGGAGCGATATTCGGAGAGCAGGTCGACGATGCCGCCGAGTCCTTCAGAAACGGCGTCGAATACAGTTCCGGGCATATCACGCGGCACTTCCTGTTCGAGAAACGCCACCCGCACGCCTCTTGCCCTTATGATCTCGCCTGAGTCAGGGGCGAGCCCGCCGCTCACGATCTTCATAAGCGTGGATTTGCCCGCCCCGTTTCTGCCGACAAGGCAGACCCGTTCCCCGCTCTCGACCTGCAGCGTAACACCTTCGAGCAGCTCGGGGCCGCCGAAGGCGATCCTTACGTCTTGCAGACTCACCAATGCCAAATTTCACCTCGAAGATACAGGATCAGGAAATCCATCACGACCTGCGCTGTTGAAGCATATAAAGTCAGGGCAGCGCGGACCACAGGTTATGGGATGCAGTCGGTTTCACGGCCCTCCGGGATCACTAAAAAGTGGACACCAC